>Ga0101944_10003101_pt1 | contig 24277 bp, 17 predicted proteins | sample DewCreD2012metaG_FD_75245 | JGI IMG/M metagenome (GOLD analysis project Ga0101944, IMG submission 75245) | Hot spring sediment bacterial and archeal communities from British Columbia, Canada, to study Microbial Dark Matter (Phase II) - Dewar... ... | reverse complement strand
CGGCAACTCCGTCGGCATGTCCTTCAGGCTGTGCACTGCGATGTCCACCCTACCCTCGATCAGCGCTTCTTCGATTTCTTTGGTGAACAGTCCCTTAACTCCCGCCTCCTTGCCCAAGCGCGCCAACGACACTCCGGTGATCTTATCGCCTGTCGTGCGAATGACCTCGATTTCGGATGGCGCTCCCAGCTTCGCCAGTTCGCCCTGCACCCACCGCGCCTGCCACAGCGCGAGTTGGGAGCCTCGCGAACCGATGCGCAGAGCGCCGCTGCCTGCATTGCCGCTTGTCATCTCTTAACAGAACGCTGAAAAATGGGGACTGACTACCTTTCGCGCTTCTAAGTGATTGAGGGGCCGCCGCAACCGGCTGCGCGAAAGGCTGTCTGTCCCCATGTTTCAGCAACCTCCTAGTTGTCCAGACGGAATACTCTCCGGATCGTCTCCACAACATGTAACCCGTGAGGATGGCCGGCGGCGCGCCGCATTTCGCAGATCGGTCCGTGCGCCACTTTGTTGATGATGCCCCGGGTCAAAGCTTCAATGGCCTCTTCTTGCTGCGGAGTCAGCGCTCCCAGCTTGCCTCGCACCCGCTGAAGCTCTCCCTGGCGAATCTGCTCCAGTTGCTCTTGCAGGCTGACAATCGTGGGCGTCACCTGCCGCATTTCCAGGCGCATCATCAGCCGGTCCACCTCTTCCTGGATGATCTGTTCGGCTTGTTGAGCCTCCGCCTGGCGGCTTTGGAGATTCTGTTGAATGACGGCGTTCAAGTCGTCGATGTCATAGAGGAAGACGTTGTCGAGCTCGTTGACCCCCGGCTCGACATTGCGCGGCACGGCGATGTCGATCACAAACATGGGCCGGTTTCGCCGCGCCTCGATCACCCGCTTCATATCGTCGCGCCGCAGAATGTAATGCGGCGCCGCGCTCGAGGTAATCACGATGTCGGCTTCCGGGAGAGCGGCAGGGAACGCCGGGTAATCCACGATGATGCCGTCGAACATCCGCGCCATCTGTTCGGCGCGCTCGCGCGTCCGGTTGGTGACATAAACGTGGGTCGCCCCCACGCGCCGGAGATGCCTCGCCGCCAGTTCCGACATCTTGCCGGCGCCGATCAACATCACTCGCTTGCCGGCGAGCGAACCGAAAATCTCCCGCGCCAGTTCCACCGCGGCGTAGCTCACCGATACGGCGCTCTGCCCAATATCGGTCTCGCTCCGCACCCGTTTGGCGACGCTGAAGGCGCGGGTGAGAACCGTCTCCAGAAAACCGTTCACTGCTCCTTCCGCCTTGGCCACCGCATAGGCTTGCTTGAGCTGGCCGAGGATCTGCGGCTCCCCCACCACCATCGAATCGAGGCTCGCCGCCACGCGGAAAACGTGGCGGATCGCTTCCCGCCCTTCGAAGCGGTATAGATACGGCTCAATGTCCGCCACTTGCCGGGAGCACTTGAGAAATTCCACCACCCAAGCGTCGCAGTCCGCTTCTTCCTCCGCCGTTACCGCCACTTCCACCCGGTTGCAGGTCGACAGGATCAAGCCTTCCAGGATGCCCTGACGCCGGCGCAATTCGCGCAGGGCCGCCGGCAGCGCCGCAGCGTCAAACGCCAAACGCTCCCGCAGTTCGACCGGAGCGGTGCGGTGATTCAGCCCTGTCAGAAAAAACCTCATGGTGCGATGAGAGGACGTAACCCCACGTGCGCCGCCCAGGTCAAGGCGGAAAAACCAAGCACGGTGATGGCCATCACCGCCGCCTTGCGCCCGCGCCAGCCGGCGCTGACCCGCAGGTAAACCATCACCAGACAGAAGAACCACGTCGCCAGCGAGACGACGATCTTCGGCTCCCCAATCCATCGCGTTCCGATCTCCACATAAGCCCACGTGGTTCCCGCTATCAGAGCCAGGGTGATGAAAACAAACCCGAAAGCCATGGAGTACGAAATCAGTTTGTCCAACGTGCCAAGCGGCGGGAGCTTCTCAAAGAGCGCCAAGGACCGCTTGGTCTTCAGGCGCCGCTCTTGAATCAAATAGAAAACCGACCCCGCCGCGGTCAGCAGCAATCCTGCGTACCCCACCAGCACGGTCAACACGTGCGCCAACAGCCAGGCGTCCCGCACGCGCGGGCTCGACCAGGATCCCACCGGCAGTTCCATAGCGCCAATCAGCGTCATCAGGAACACCAGAGGGAAGAAAATGAGGCTCAGGCTCTCAAATTGATACTGCCGGGTGACGAAAAGATACAGCAGTGCGATGAGAAAACCGCACAGCGAGGAGGTCTCATAGAAGTTGTCGGCCGGCAGGTGGCGCAGCGCCACTCCCAACTCCACCAGAGCGACCAAGTGGAAGAGGATGCCGGCGCGGAACGCCGGCAGTGCGTACCGGTACCATCGCGTGGAACGAAACAACATCACGCTGAAAGCATGCACCAGCCCTACGGCGTACAGGGCTGCGGCGGCACGGAGCCAGACTACGCTCATCTCTTGCATGCGGCGGTAAGTGCCAGAAATCCCTGCTCTTAGTATAGCCGACCGGCCGCTGGGCCAACGTCCTTCGAAAATTCGAGAACCAAGGAGGGTCGCGAATCATCTTGCTCGGCATGGAGAAGTTTCTGACAGGCAAGATCTCTCTGGTGACCGGCGGAACGCGAGGCATCGGACGAGCCATCGCCGCCGCCTTAGCGCGCTCGGGAAGCCGGGTGGTGATTTGCGGGCGCGACGCCCGTTCTGTCGAGTCCTCCGCCCGGGACTTGGCGGCGGAAACCGGAGCGGAAGTGGCTGGTTGTCCCGCCGACGTGCGCCGCCCGGAGGACGTCGAAGCCCTATTCGCGTTCATGGATCGTTTCGGCGGCGTCCACATCTTAATAAATAACGCGGGACTCGGAATTTTCCGCCGCGTCGCCGAACTAACTTATGCGGATTGGGCGCTCACAATCGATACCAACCTCACCGGAGTCTACTTGTGCTCTCATGCTGCCCTCGCCCGGTTCCGCAACTTCGGTGGGGGTTTCATCGTCAATATAGGTAGTCTGGCTGGGAAAAACCCTTTTTCAGGTGGCGCCGCATACAATGCCTCCAAATTTGGGTTGACTGGGTTTACCGAGGCGATGATGCTGGACCATCGCTTCGACAACGTCCGGGTCAGTTTGATTATGCCCGGGAGCGTGTCCACCGGTTTCGGATCTGGAACTGCGGATTGGAAAATCGCTCCGGAAGACGTGGCGGAAGCCGTTCTGGCCGTCTTGCGGATGCCCGAACGAACGCTGATCAGCAGGGTAGAGATCAGGCCGTCGCGCCCGCAAAAGTAGGCGCGGAGGAGCCGCCGTTGGAACACGAATTGCACCGAACCTCTGCGTGAGGCTTCGAGTTTGGGAGGTGAAGCGCATGACGCGGATGAGTATTCCGCTGGATCCGAACCGCACTGGCCGGGACTCGGAAGTATTCGAGAACAATCTGAAAAGGCTGGTTGTGGGCCAGGACGAGGCGATTCGCCAAATCGTCAGCATGTATCAGATGTTTCAGACCGGGCTAAACGCCCCGGGGCGCCCTGTGGCGAATTTTCTGTTCCTCGGACCTACCGGCTCAGGCAAGACCCGCATCGTCGAGGCCACGGCTGAGAGCTTGGTGGGTAACTCGCGCGCTGTCATCAAGATCGATTGCGCCGAGTTTCAGCACAGCCACGAAATCGCGAAACTGATCGGCTCTCCTCCCGGATACCTCGGCCACCGCGAGACGCATCCCCTGCTGAGCCAGGAGACGCTCAATCAATACCATACCGAAAAGCTCAAGCTTTCTTTCGTCTTGTTTGACGAGATCGAAAAGGCGAGCGACGCCCTGTGGAACCTCCTGTTAGGGATCCTTGACAAGGCGACGCTTACATTGGGCGACAACCGGAAGGTCGATTTCTCGCGCGCCATGATCTTTATGACAAGCAATCTCGGCGCCTCCGAGATGGGTTCCATTCTGAGTCCCAGATTGGGATTCTCGGCGCCGGAGCAGGCCCAGCGGGCGGCCGAAGGCGCCATCGACGAAAACACCGCCGCGCGGCTGAACCGCACCGCGGTCGAAGCGGCCCGCCGCAAGTTCACTCCGGAGTTCATTAACCGTTTGGACAAAATTGTGGTATTCCGCCCGCTCGGCGAGGAGGAACTGCGCAAAGTCCTGGACATAGAGCTGCAAATGGTGCAAGAGAGGATTTTCCTGTCCTCGCTCGACCGCCCCTTCGTTCTCACCATCACCCCTTCCGGCAAGGATCATCTGCTGCGGGAGGGCACCGACGCCAAGTACGGCGCCCGGCACCTGAAACGCGCCATTGAGAGGAACGTGGTGCAGCCGGTTTCCAATCTTCTCGCCACCGGGCAGGTGCGGGCGGGAGATTGGGTCTCAGTGGACTTCGACCCGGCCACCCAATCGCTCACCTTCTGCCGCCACGCTGAAGGGCTCCCCATTCACAAGATGGCGGAAATCGCCGGCGCTCCGCTGCCGCGCGTGGATGCTGTGGGCGCCGCTTTAGCGGCCACGGAAGAAGCCCGTCCCCAATCCGCCCGTTCCTCCAAGCGGGGCTGAGCGAAAAACCGGCCCCGGCCGTGGTAGCGTGAAAGCAGGGGTAGGCGCACCGTAATGGAGTCCCGCAGCGAAATCGCCATCCGGACGGAGAATCTGGGCAAGACTTACCGCTCCGGCGATTCGGACTTGGTGGTTTTTTCGGGGCTCAATCTGGAAGTTCAGCGTGGAGAGCGCTTGGCCTTGGTGGGCGAGTCCGGCGCCGGCAAGTCTACGCTCCTGCACCTGCTGGGCGGGCTGGACCGGCCGAGTTGCGGTCGGATTTACTTCGGAACTCGGGACATCACCAGTTTCGAAGACGCCGAACTCGCCGACTTCCGCAACCGTGAAGTCGGGTTCGTCTGGCAAATCCACTACCTCCTGCCCGAGTTTACGGCTCTCGAAAACGTGGCCATGCCATTGCTCATACGCGGCTTGGATCCCGCTCAGGCTTTTGCCGATGCGGGAGACCGCCTGGAAGAAGTCGGCTTGCGCGCGCGGGCGCACCACCGCGCGGGCGAGCTTTCGGGGGGCGAACAGCAGCGGGTCGCGCTCGCCCGTGCCCTGGTGGGCCGCCCGTCGATCTTGCTGGCCGACGAGCCAACCGGCAATTTGGACCATAAGACCGGCGAGATGATCATGTCGTTGATCGCCGATTTGCACCGCTCGCACCATCTCACTTCGGTCTTCGTTACTCACAACTTGGATTACGCCCGGCGCTGCGACCGCGCCTTCCGGCTCCACGAAGGAGCCATCTCGGAATGGACGGGCCGCACCGGGCTTGAGACAATGGGAAGTAGGGCAGAGGACGGCGACTCATATGTTTGAACGATACACCGAGAAGGCGCGGCGGGTGATTTTCTTCGCGCGTTATGAAGCCAGCCAGTTCGGTAGTCCTTACATCGAATCGGAGCATCTGTTGCTGGGGCTGCTCCGTGAGGACAAAGCATTGGCCAACCGCTTTCTCCGGTCGCACGGAGCCATTGAGTCCATCCGCAAGCAAATCGAGGCTCACACCACGGTCAGAGAGAAGGTCTCCACCTCTGTGGACTTGCCTCTGAGCCATGAGTGCAAGCGGGTTCTGGCTTACGCCGCCGAGGAAGCGGAACGCCTGAGCCACAAGCACATCGGGACCGAGCATCTGCTGCTCGGCTTGCTCCGCGAGGAGAAGTGTTTTGCCGCCGAACTGCTGCACGAGCGCGGGCTCCGGCTATCCCAGGTCCGCGAGGAGGTGGCTCGCTCCTCGTCGGAAAAGATGACCTCCAACCGCCCGAAAGAGACGTCGTTGCTTTCGGAGTTCAGCCGCGACCTTACGCAGTCGGCTGCCGACGGGGCGTTGGATCCGCTGATCGGGCGCGATTACGAACTCGAGCGCGTCATTCAGATCCTGTGCCGCCGCACGAAGAACAACCCGGTCCTGATCGGCGAGCCCGGCGTCGGCAAGACTGCCATCGTTGAGGGCTTGGCGCAGCGCATCGCCGACGGCGACGTGCCGTCGTTCCTCGCCGACAAGCGGATTCTGGCCTTGGATTTATCCCTCATCGTCGCCGGGACGAAATACCGCGGGCAGTTCGAAGAGCGCCTGAAGACCATCATGAAGGAACTGATGGAAAATCAAAACGCCATCATCTTCATCGATGAGTTGCATACGCTCGTGGGCGCCGGTTCGGCGGAAGGCTCGCTCGACGCCGCTAACATTCTGAAGCCGGCTTTGTCGCGCGGCGAGATCCAGTGCATCGGCGCCACAACGCCGGGCGAGTACCGCAAGTCGATCGAGAAGGACCGCTCGCTTGAGCGCCGCTTCCAGGCGGTGAAAGTTCCGCCGCCTTCGGAAGCCGACGCGATCCGCGTGCTTTTCGGCATCAAGGAGCGCTACGAGAAGTTCCACGCCGTGGCTTACACGGACGAGGCCATCGAAACCGCGGTTTACACTTCTTCCCGTTTTATTCCGGACCGCTTCCTGCCGGACAAGGCGATCGATTTGATTGACGAAGCGGGCGCGCGCGTGAAACTCCGGCAGACGACGCTGCCGCAGGAAGTCGCCGACGTCCAAAAGCGGATCAAATTCATCGTGCACCGCATGGAGACGGCGATCGCCAACCACGAGTTCGAAAAAGCCCGCTTCTACTCAGACGAGGAGCGGCGCGAGCGCGAGAACCTGCGCGCGCTCCGTGAGAAGTACAACCTGGACGACACCTCGACCGGCGTCGTAGGAAAGGATGACATCGAAGAGGTAGTGGCGCGTTGGACCGGCGTGCCCATGACGTCGATCAAGGAAGAGGAAGTCAGCAAGCTCTTGCGCATCGAGGAGGAGCTCCACAAGCGGGTGGTCAGCCAGGAAAAGGCCATTTCCGCTTTGGCGCGAGCCATCCGGCGCTCCCGTGCAGGCTTGAAGTCCCCCAAGCGCCCGGCCGGCTCCTTCCTGTTTCTCGGTCCTACGGGCGTCGGCAAGACGGAAGTCGCCCGCGCGCTCGCCGAGTTCCTATTCGCCAGTGAAAAGGCGCTGATCCGCTTCGACATGTCCGAGTTCATGGAGAAGCACTCGGTGTCCAAGCTGATCGGTTCGCCTCCCGGCTATGTGGGCTATGAAGAGGGCGGGCAGCTCACCGAGCGCGTCAAGCGCCAGCCGTACTCCATCATTCTTCTGGACGAGATCGAAAAAGCCCACCCGGACGTTTACAACATCTTGCTCCAGGTGTTTGAGGACGGGCAGTTGACCGACGGACTCGGCAACACGGTGGACTTCAAGAACACGATCATCATCATGACGTCCAACCTCGGGGCGCGGCACCTGGAGAAGCGCTCCACGATGGGCTTCTCGGCGCCGACTGCGGGCGGCATTCCGCCGAAGCTTGAAGACGTGGTGATGCAGGAGGTCAAGAAGGCGTTCAATCCGGAGTTTCTGAACCGCCTGGACGACGTGATCCTGTTCATGTCGCTCAACGACGAGGACCTGTTGAAGATCATCGACCTGCTCACCAACCAGATCAACGCCAACCTGGTAGCCAAGCAGATTTCGATCCGGCTCTCCCCCGACGCCTCCAAGTACATCCTCGAGAAGACTTGCAGCGACCGCAGCTACGGCGCCCGCCCGCTGCGCCGCGCCCTGCAAAAGTACATCGAAGATCCGCTCTCAGAGGCGCTGATCCAAGGCACGCTCCCGCGTCCCGCCGAACTCGAAATTTACCTTGGCGACTCCGGCATCTATTGGCGGCAGGTGCGCAAGGAAGGCGAGGAAGAATTGGTGCCCGCCGGAGGCAAGCCCGAGGAGGGCACCCTGCTTTACAACTTCTGATCCTGGGCGCTCAGAAGCTCGTTGACCTTGGACATCACTTCGAAGGCGTCGGCTACATACACCACGTCCGCTTTGCCCCTCGCCCAACCGCAGTTGGGGTCGAGATTTACGGCGCGGCGCTCGCGTATAAAGCGCCAGCCCACGACGTGGGGCTCCTCGCCGTGACAGCACGTCGCCAGCCCTTTCGGATGCCGTGGAGTGGCGCCCGTCTGCCCAACTTGATTCAGATGCGTCAGAAAAGTGAGCACCTTCTGCCCTTCTCCGCTGAGATCCACTAGCGACTTGCTCGAACCGAGCGAGGCTTGCGTGGCTTTCAGGAAGCCCAAGATCAGCTTCTCGGCTTCCTCGATGTGCTCAACTCCGTCGCGCTGCTTCTTCGTCCAGCCGGCGCCCGCCACGAACAGCAGCTTGGCGTCCGGACGGATGGTCTGCTCATCCGCCTTGGGCGCCTGCACGCCTTCAACCCTCGTCCGGCACTCGACCTGAGGTGCGGCAACCGGTTCCACGGCTCCCTTCAATTCTCCCGCATATGGTTCATAACAACCAGGCTCGATCAGAATGATCCACGGGCGCTGCGGGCGTTCGAGTTCCGCTTCGATGCGCTGCCGGTAAAACCATCGCGAAATGGCGACCCGCCCGCCATCCGCCTTGACCTGCGTTACGTGCGTGTCGGCGCGTCCCCCCAAGCGGTGAGCCACTCCCGGCAACACCCGCGCCCACCGCGACGTACCGGGCGCGACGACGATGGACGCTCCGGAACTCTGGATCAGGGCTTCAGCCGCCGCAGCGTCGGTAGCATAGCGAGGCGCTGCGAATTCCCCTCCGCAAACCGCGAGGGTCCTTTCGGCTGCCGGTTTGGCCGCCGCGCCGACCAGACCCGCCGCCATGGCGCCCCCGAGCGCCCGCGCCGCCGAAAGAGCTTCCAAAGCGGCCTTTCCTAAACTACCATCAGCTTCCGTATGTGCAAGAAAAAGAGTCGATTCCATAGGGCGGCTCACTCCTCAATCCAGGCCACGATGTCGCGCGCGATCTGTTCCGCGCTCCAGTCCTTAATCACGTTGGTCTCACGCTGCTGCTTGGGCAACGCCACGCTCAGATAATTCACGCCGCCCGCTCCTACCGGCGCCGGCTTGGCTTTTTGAAGGGCGGGCATCACGGTCCGCATATTCGCCATGCCCACTTGCGGGTTATTGCGCGGCTCAGGCAGATTGCCCGTCGCCCATCCGAGCACCGCCGGCGGGCCCGAGCACACCGACACTTGGTGCTTGCCGCCTTCCATCCGCTCCAGGATGCGCAATTCGCCGCTTTCCGCCACCGTGAGTTCGTCCACGCCCTGAAACTGTTCAGCAATGCCGAGAATCTCGCCTACCACTTGCATCGTGGCGCCTGCGGCGCGGGAAGCTGACTCCCAGCCGCCAAACACCAGCAGTTGGTTCCGATCCAAGCCGGGAATCGACTGAATCGCGCCGGCAAGCGCAGCCGCCGTCTCATAGGCGTCCACGAAACCGCCCGCCGGACCATCCAGAGCCACGAGTTCGAACGGAACCTTTTGCGCGACGGTCATCATGACCTGCTGTAGCTTCGCCTTCGGTCCCAGACTGACCAGCCAAACCTTGCTGCCCGGCGTCCTTTGCGCCAGATTGGCAGCCTCATACAGCGCATGCGCCGCCCACGGGTCCAACACCGCAGGCAGCATCATCTCGTTTTTCAAGCCGGGACCGGCTGCGCCCACCACCGGTTCCAGCGTTTGCAATGGGTCGGGCACGATACTGCCGCAGACCACGATGTGAAAAGGCATACTTTACCAGTATAAAAGGCCGCCGCGCGCAGACCGCCGAGTAGCATAGAATGCCCAGAATGAGGAGATATCCGGAATGATCACCCGGCGCCAACTGCTCCCCGCGGCAGGTCTCTTCTTCGCTGAGCCGCAGGCGGCTGTCCCGCCGCTCGACGCCTCCAGGATCCGCCCGCCGCAGTTCTCTGACGACGATCTGGACCTGCCTTATTACCTGGTCCATTTCGCGCGTTTCGCCAACAGCGTCCGGATGGAGCCCCCCGGCCGCGGATTCATAGACCTTAGCGTCTGGCGGCGCCCCGCCGACAACAAGCCGTACAACGCCCGCATCATGGAGAACATCCTCTCGCTCGCCTGGTTCTACTGCACCGCGCGGAGCTGGAATCCCTACCGCGGCGACCCCGCCCTGCGGGCGCGCCTGGAAGCCGCGCTGGAGTTCTGGTGCGGCATCCAAAGCCCGGAAGGAAGGTTCAGCGAGTACGGACCGCAGAAGTGGAATCTCGCCGCCACTGCTTTCGCCGTCAAGTTCATCGCCGAAGCCTTGCGCTTGCTCCACGGCGGTCCTGCGATATCGCAAGCTGTGCTGAAGCGCGCCGCCGAGGCTTGCCGCAAAGCCATCCGCATCGTCCTGTACGACGAGGAATGGTGGAAGTTCGGCGCCTCCGTCAGCAACCAGTACACCAACATCTTCGCCGGCGGACCCGCTTTCCTCCGCCTGTACCCGGACACCGAGCTGGAAAAGCGGTTGCGCGAGCGCATCGAAGCCAGCAGCGCGGATTTCCAAAGCCCGGCTGGCTACTTCTATGAAGCCGATGGCCCGGACTTCGGCTATAACTTGAGCACCCACCACGAAAACGTTCACATGGCGTGGCACTACTACCGCCAAACGCCGTTGGCCCAAGTCTTCATACAGCAACAGCAACTTTTCTGCGAATGGCTGGGCTACAACGCCCTGCCGGAGCCGGGACAGGATTTCTTCGTTTTGAACCGCGCCATTGAAAGCCGCCAAAGGCATGCCACGTGGGGCTACGTGGACACGCCCGTGGCCGAACGCTGCATCATCGCCCGCGCATTCGCCACGCCGCCCGAGGTCCGCACGGAAAGGATACGGACCATGAGGCGAAACCTCGAAACCTCCTGGCCCCAACTGCCCCCGCTGGCGGTGGGCGAGTTCTGGGCTTATTCGCCCTACCGGTTCCTACAGCGGTCGCACTTCAACTGGCGGCCAACCGCCGCAGAGATCCGGGAAGCGCGCAAGCTGATCCGGGCGTGGGGCGGCGGCGAGTTCACGCACTACCGCAGCGACAGCCGCCGCCCGGTGGCGTTTGCCTACCTGAAACGAAAAGCCTACTACGCCGCCTTGGCTTCCGGCGCCGTCTTCCGCCCTGGGCAGCGTTTCGGGCTGACATTCGTGTGGAGCCCAACCGCAGGCGCCGTGCTCCAGTCCCAAACCGGGTCCCCCGCCGCTTGGGGCACGGTCATTCCGGGCAAGGACGCGCCGTTTGAAGCCTCTCGCGTGGAGATTCCGTTCCCGAAAGGGACGGGCGACCTGAAGCCCGGAGGTTTCAAAGCCGAGTATCCGCTGGAAGGCGGCGGCTCCAAGCTGATCGAATTCCACCCCGAAAGCATTCGCGTGGAAGTGCGGCGCGAAGGGCCGGTGGTCGAGCGTTTGCCGATGCTGATTCGCGGCCCCTCCCCCGGAGCCGAAAGCGGGTGGCGAATCCAGACCGAAGCCGCCACGCGGTACGCCCCGGAAAAGAGCACGCTATTCGGAAGCAAGCGGCTGTGCGTGGTCACCCTTGAAGCGCAAAACCGGCTCGCCTATGAGATCCGGCTTTGAAGGAAAGCAGGATGTTATCGCTCCCTCCACCGCGGCAATGAAATATTGACGCGGTAGTTCGACTCGTTGTAATCCGGGTTGCGCTCCGGCGCGTAAATCTTCTTGCCGGTGAGGGGGCGGTCCTGCGTGTAAATCCAGACGCGGTTCGCGTCCCAAACCACGATCTCGTCCCTCTCGTCGCCGGTGAGATTCAACGCGTTGCAGGCCAGGTCGGGGTGCCCGTCGTCGGGGAAGAGCACCACGCGCCGCAAGTGGCCATCCATCAATCCGCCCTCTTTGACATTGGGAGATAGCAGGACGAACTCCTGCCCGTCTCCCCTCCAGTTCACCGGCAGCATGGGACTGCCGCTGTGGATCGGCTCGCCTTGGGTCAGGATCTTGCCATCGTGGTCAAACAGCGTCACGATGCCCGGATTGCGCCAAAAGTTGATGGTCATCAGTTGCAAGCCCGGAAGGTCGGGACGGTATTTCGCGATGCTCGGGCTCTGCGTATGCCCCACTCTCTGCCGCAGCAGGATGTTCCCTTTGAGGTCCGCCATGATGAAGCCCTCATCGCTCGCCCACATGTAGACGCGCGGCTCCCGGCTCGGATCTCCGCTGAAGTTGCCCACCACGATGCCGTCGGAGTGATCCGATACGGCTTCGTCCAGGCTCCACAGCCTCTTGCCCGTTGGGCTGAACAGGGAATAGCCGATCGCCAACTCCTCGCGCTTGTCTCCGTCCACGTCGAGCGAGAAGGGGAAATGTCCGGTGTTCACCTGGCTTTGCCACTTGAGGTTGAGCTGATTGTCGAAGACCCAGAATGTCCGGTAGCGGTCCTTGATCACGATATCGTGGCGCTTGCCGGCGCCGGCGAAATCCGCAAAGTAGATCGAGTCCCCCACCTCCAGCTCATAGGGGCGTTCCTTGTTATCCTTCGGCGCCTCCGGCATCCACGCCCACCTTTTCACTTTGCCCGTCTTGCCCTCCAGGATCTGAATTTTGAAGTCCTTCACCATGACGACTTCTTCCTTGCCGTCGCCATCGATGTCGTGAATCTGAAACGGCGTATCGTTGGCGAGCACATCGTTGTAGGGATCCGGGCGCCCTATCTGCCACAGCACTTTGCCGTCGAGGTTGACCGCGGTGAGGCAACTCAGGTGATCGAAGGAGTTCCGCGACGCCTTGCGGATGTTCTGACCGATCAGCATGTCGATCCGCCCGTCGCCGTCCAAATCGCCGAACCGCACGTTTCGCCCCGCGCCGAAGCGCGGCGTCTCAAACTTCTTCCAAAGCCTCATCCGTGGATTCTCGTCGCGCAGCCGCTTCTGCTCCGCTTCGCGCGCGGCGATGCGCTGCCGGATCGCCTTGTCCGCCGCCTCGCTCACGCTGACCCGCACATCCGTGAAGCGAGCCGGAATGTTAGAGGTCACGCCGATTTTGCCCTTGAGGATCTCGCCGTCGCTCGCCTCCATCAGCAGTTTGCCGTCCACATAGGCGCGAATCCGCGGACCGTCGTTCTCCACCTTGAGCGTGTACCAGCGCTTGACGTCGTAGTGGAACTCCGCTTGCGCCAAGTCCCGCCACTCCGCCACGCGGAGCTTTTTCTCGAACGGCAGGCGCACGCGAAGCACCGCCCGCCTGCCGCCTGTCAGCGCGAAGAGGTAGTAATGCCGGTTGGTGTGGTAGCGGAATGCGATGCCCGCCATGTCGGTCAAAAGCAACGGGCGCACCTTGACTTCCAGCGTGTAATCGGACCACTCCGGATCGCCCGTGATCAATAACGGGTTCATGATGCGAGCCAGCGTGTTCACCTCGTGCTGCTCGACATACGTCTTGCCGTCTTCGTCGCCGCCTGTCCATCCGTCCCAATGGCAGATGGCGTTCGCCCACACCCCGAGAGGCACGCCGCGGTGCTCCAGGTAGTGGTATTCCTGAATCGCGTTGGTGAGTTGTTTGATGGGTTCGTTGAAGATCCGGGCGGGCAGCTTCGAAAAGTCGTCCCGGAACAGATCCGCCGCCCCAAGCGAGGCGGCGGCGGCAAACAGGCAAATTGCGGTTCTCATGTCAGTAACTCAAGACCACGTGCCAAATGTAAAGGTACGCCAACCCTTCGTTCTGGTCCCAAATGCGCCGCACCAAATCGGCGTCTCCTGAGATGGGCGGCAATTCTTTGAGCTTCTCGTCGAACGGGAAGCAGATGCCCGGCTGCGGGCGCGCTCCCGTCACCCAATCCGGCAGTCCCACGGTGGGCGCGGCGGGCTCCACGGGAACTTTAGGCGAAGGCGACGACGGAGAACGGTAGACGCCGTATTCGAGCGTGGCGTCGGTCATCGCCCTGAGATTTTCCACCTTCGCATCGTTCTGCATGATGGCGCTCGCGTCCATGATGTAGCCGCCCTCCGCTCCCACCGTCTCGATCAGCTCTTTGACTTTGGCTTTCACCTGCTCGGGGGTTCCCAAGGTCAGCAGGAAATTCGGAACGCCGCCGCTGAGAGCGAACTTACGTCCCAGCACTTGATGCGCCCTGACCGGATCGTCGCGGTCGATGTGATAGATCACGCTGCCGGCGGGAAGCTCGGCGAAGGTTTCTAAATGCGCGTCCCACTTGCCCTCCGCGTACATCAAAATCTGGTTGCCTTGCCCCCACAGGGCGTCGAATATGGGTTTCAGCGTTTTCCAGTAAATCCGCTCAAAGTGGTCTTTCGAAATGAACGGCGTGCAGCCGCGGTGCATCCAAATGGGTATCGGAAGCGTCTTGGTGGGGTCCGCGCTTGTGAGGGCGATATAGGCCAAATGCGGCATCAGAGCCTCGCACGCCTGGAGGACCTTCTCGGGGATCTCCATCAAGTCCATCGCCAAACCGACGTAGCCGCGGAGCTTGTCCGCGAGGATGTCGAGCGGCGCCTTTAACATTCCGCAAATCGACGAAGGAGTTCCGCATTCGCGGCGCATGCGCTCGACTTGCGGTCCAAAGGCGTAAAAGTAGCTCAGCATCGCCATGCCGCCCTTGACGAACGACAGGTTGTTGCGAAACGAAGTGGGCTGCCCTTTGGCGCTCACTTCGGTCGAAACGCGCGGCAGCCAAGTCTCATAGAGATACCGCACCGGGTTTTCGATCAACGCGTCGTACTCTTCCCGCTTCATGAAAGCGTCTTGCTCGGACGGCTCCCGGTATTGGAAGCCCACGTCGGGTCCAACATCAATGCCCGGCACCCCGTAGTAGCGCAAGCCGATAGCCTGCGTCAGCCCGGTCCAGACGTAGACCATATTGGGCACCACAGCGTCCCACTCGAAGTCCTTGCAGCACTTGATGACCGCCTCGAACGCTTTGGTGTAATCGTGGGTCACCTCTTGGCAGGTGTACCCGGCGTAGGAAGCCGTTACCTCAGCGGCGAAAGGGCGAAGCGGGACCCGGTCCGGCATCCCGTTGCGCATGGCGGCGACATAGCGTCCCAGCCGTTCCGCATAGAGTTCGTCAGGCTGTTTTGGCATTGTCTCAAGCTTATCGCAGGCGCAGGAATGCGACACCGTGGCGGGCAACTTCGGCCGAAACTTCACCGTTCGCTTCGCCGGCGTCCTGCTGCCGCCATAGGTCGCGCACCGTTTTCCTCCCTTGGAGGTTCAACTCCACCCAAGTGGCCGAAATGCGCCGCGGCTGTTCGCTCAGGTTGAACAAACCCACCGCCACGCTTCCGTCATCGAGCGGCTTGGCAAGCACGAACTCATCTTCCGTCTTGCGGATGATGCGAGCCTGCTTGCCGAGCGGGTCCTGATTCACGTCGATCACCTCGCCGTTGCACAGCACGTTGAGCGTGAACTCATCCAAACGGCTCATGTCGCCGGAATAGAATAATGGCGCAGCCATAAGCGACCACATGGACATATAGCTGTATTGCTCGTCCGCAGTGAGCGTGGTGCGCTTCGGCGGGGCGCTTTGCTCGCGGGCGTTCCCGATGACGCCTATCAGGATGTAGTCCGGGTCGTTCCAATGCCCTGGCTTTGCATACTCCCACAGGGCGGCGTTGCGAAAACCTATCGAGTAAAACCCCGGCAGCCGGGTGTCTTTCTCCAAACCGAGGTCGCCGGTAGTGCGCCAAGAATGCCCGTCCACTTCCGGCGCCCATTTCCAGACCTCGGCCAGTCCGTACTGGCAAAGATTGAACTGTATGTCCCGGTTCAGGTCTTTCAGGATCTTGCCCATGAGTTCGTAAGGCTTGCGATGTTCCTCTACCGACTGGGGATTGACCGCCCGCCTGTAAGTGCAGAGATCGTACTTGAGCAAATCGAAACCCCAAGCGGCGAACGTCTTGGCGTCGATCTCCTCGTGCCTGTAACTGCCGCAATAGCGGGCGCAGGTGAGCGGTCCCGGAGACGTATAGATGCCCGCCTTCAAGCCCTTCGAATGAATGTAATCTGTCAGGGCTTTCATGTCGGGGAAGTAACCGTTAGGCCGGATCGCTCCGGAGGCGTCGCGCGGCGGGAGGTTGAGCTTCGGGTCCGGCGAATCCGCGCGCGTCATCCAGCAATCGTCGATGCTCACAAACGAATAGCCGAAATCGGCCATTCCCGAGGACTCCATCGCGTCCGCCGCTTGCCGGAACAGTTGATCCGTGATGCGGTCGTAATGCGTGTACCAATGGTTCCAGCCCATCGGCGGCGTGAGCGCCAGCTTTTCGCCGACGATCAAGCGGAAGTTCCGGCTCGCTTTGCCGTGCCGGTTCTCGGCCGTAAACTTCACGGTGTATTCGCCCGCCGCAGGAGGCGTGGTTCCGCTCAGAATGCCCTTTCCGGCATCCAAACGAATGGAAGCCGGAAGCCCTTGCGCCGAGAACCGGATGGGACGCTCTCCGGTTGTGGGGATGCGGTAGATGAATGGCCGGCCAGGGCGAGCGCCATAAACCGCGGGCCCGCGTATCAGCGGCGCCGGTCCGGGCTTCGGCGTCAGAATCGGAAACTCCTCCGCGGCCCCAAGGGCCGACGGCGCCAGAATCAGCAAAAGCCACCGTATGCGCATGCAGCTAGCTTAGCGGATTCCCGGAAGTCCCCAGCCGGCCCGGATGCTACTGAGTGGTGAAGCCGAACTCCATCACCGCCACCCCCATCGGCGCCATACCCGCGCGCGGCATTTGATAACGTTCCGGCGTCTCCAGGCGAATCACCACCGGTCCCGGCGGCGCCGGCTTCAAATCCCAGCGGGCTGTTTTCCAGCCGGTCTCGTGGAACTCCGCTTCCCCTAGTAAACCCTCGCCGGCAAACACTCGCACTCCCGCTCCGCCGCGGCTTTTCGCTTGATCGGGTCCGACGTTCAGCGTGATAGTGAACCCCCGGGCATGCTCCGGACGGTCGAGAGTGGCGTATGCCTTCGCCAGGGTCCAACGGAACCGGGGCTCCGGGTCTTTCCATCCCTCTCCCAGAGCCCACACCGGCGTGCTGCCATCGAGCTTGATGCGCGATGGATACGGTTTCAGGGGATCTCGGGACAAAACGAAGAGCTTCTTTTCCGCCAGGTCCCAACCCAACACCGTTACCGGTTGCAACCAGAAATCCGGCTTGGTCTTGGACAAATCCAGGAAGGAGGCTTGTGCGTCGCCTCGCCGGCAGGCGTAGCGTACGGCGCCTTCCATGGCCTCGCGATGGAATCGCGACGGCATCGCCTCGTACGCGAATGTCCGGTCCCCTGGATTCGCCCGCGCGTGTGCGGCAAGCGTGGTGAAAAACGAACGGCTCTCAGCTCCGGCCAAAAACTCGCGGGACCGGTAAGGGCGCAACTGCGCGTATCCCCACGCCCACCACACCACAAAAAACAGCGCCACATACGCCGGACGCAGCCGCTCCGCCGCCGCCGCAACCGCCATACAGAAGCCAAGCAACGGCACGTAGAGGAAAGCGCCAGACATGCGCTGAGGCAACAACAGCATCGGGATCATCAATAGGCCGAACGCCGCCAGTCCGAAGCGCAACCGGGAATCCTTCCGCCGCCAGAAGAATGCCAGAACGGCTAGCGCCAGCGCGGGCGTTTTAAAGAGATGCCTGAAGTAGAAGAAAGCAGTTTGTGGCAATGTCTGGGGACCCACGGAAAGGCTATATTCCTCATTCTTGTCCTCCCAGACCACCGCCGCCTGCAAGCCCAGCCAAAAGGCAACCGCAAAGAACGGGACCAGCCGGCGCCACCGTTGCGCTCCTAACCGGGCTTCATAGTAGGCCAGAACCAGCGGCAGCATGCAGGCCACTTCCTTCGCCTTCAGCGCCAGCAGGAACAGCAGAAAGCTGACTACCCAACGCCCCTTCATATATGCCAGCAGGCTGAGCACGCAAAAGACTCCGCACAGCAGGTCATACACAGCGGACGGACGCCAGTACAAATGCAACACAGCGGAATGGTAAAGAAACAGCATCGCGCCCGCAGCCGCGCCCAGCGGCGCGATCCCTGACTCAATGAACAGGAGGCACAAGCCCGCCACCACGAACAGATGAAGTACATGAATCGCCAGGATCCACCAGCCGAAATTCATGCCGGCGGCGCCATCCATCAGCCGGTAGAACAGCGTTCCCAACGGCCTCGGATTGGCTTCGGCAACCGTAAGGGAAACAAGGTCCCACAAATCGCTCCCCGCCGGCGTGGCTACGACCCGGCCTAAGGCCACATAGTCGTCCGGATGGAAATAGCACCGGTACGCTGCCCGGTTTGCGAACAGGAAAAGCGCTGCGCCCAACGCCAGCGTCAACAGCAAAGCTCTTTTAGGCATTTCTTGGCCGGCAAAAACATCCACCTGACGTCACCACCAATACCTATACCTAACCCGGCATCCGGCGGATTAGATCAACTTCCGCTCGTCCAACCGCACTCTCTCCACCGGTCTGCCCTTCCGGCTCTCCTGGAATGCGGCGTCTTGCTCCTTCGCCGCCGCCACTCGCGCCGGGGCTGTCATTTCCAAGTCGCCCCAGCGAAGCCGGGCCATCCCGGATTCCACCCTGCTTTCGAAGGGTTCTTCTCTCGCCAGGTTCACTCCCAGCGTAAAGGCAGCGAAAGCCTCAGGGATCTCGCTCCATCGTATGAGCTGCGGCTCGGCGCTGCGGAATAGGTCGACGATGATGGCGGCATGGGAACCCTCCTGACCTAACCGAATCGAGGGTTCGTGCGCGCCGAACCGCCCCGCCCGGAGCTCGAAACTCATCGACACGGAGCCGCTCGTCACCACCGCTCTGCGCTGGTCCAGGCGGATTTTCGCCTGCGGATCGGCGACCACCAGAGACAGGCGGAGGGAGGAAGCTTTGAATTCGCCGTTCTTGATCACGTCGATGCTGACGTGCTTGTCGCCGCCGGGAGAACGGAAACAGACGAGTCCGAGGACGCGGTTCTGCTCTTGGGTGGCGTAGGACAGGGCCGAGGCGAAGTCGTAATCATCTTTCATGAAACGCAACTGGGCGTATCTCGCCGGGCGCTCGGGACCGCCCCAATAGACGAGCAGAGGGCGCCGCTGAATCCAGAAATCGGCGCGGTTAGCCGAACCAAGACAGAAGCTCTTGTCGAGCCACGTGGTTCCCTGCACATTCGGAGTGAACAGTTCGCGATGCTGCCGGGGCGGCTGATCCTTCAGAAAGTACGGTGCGGCGCTTTCGGGGCAGCGATAGTCGGCGACGCCAATTTCCCCGCTGCCGCGCGCCCTGCCGGACTCCACTTCCTCCAGCGTGGCGAATTCCAGGCGCCCGCCGAGCGCCTTCTGGAGCCACAGCGGCTTGCCTATGTCCGTCGAATAGCAGCGGCTCATGGGACCGGCAAGCTGCCGGGTGGGAACATGCCAGTGCTTGCCCAGGTGAAGCCACACCCGTTCGTGCAGCCGCTCATTCAGCGCCAGCACATCCGGATCTTTGACCAGCATCCGGATGCGGGTGAGGTTGATGATGGAAACGTTCGCATAAGTTGGGCTGTTGTACTCAGCGAAGCTCCCTGTTTCGTCCACGGTCTGGGCGAATCGCCGCTGCCTGTCCGTGGCGTATTCCCACATGTCTTTATCGCCCAGCAACTGCGCTCCCGCTAGAGTCACAAACGTGCCCTGCACCGCGATATTCGTGTACGACATGGACACGTTCCGCCGCCGGATGGAGATCATGGCGTGGCGGATCGCTTCGGCGACGCGCCGCCGAAGAGACTCCCCCAGCCGCGCGCCGTGGCGGCGCTCAATCAGCAACAGCGTGGAGCCGTTGAAATCCGCCCAATTGAAATCCGCCGGGGCCATGCGCGGCGCCGGTTCTTCGAGGTAGTAGCCCCAGATGCCATAGAACCGGCTTTGGGGGTCGGTCTCCTGAATCGAGAGCACACGGCCGATCACCTGGCGCGCGCGGGCGTCGCGTTCCTCGCCGCCCGCTTCGAGCAGCAGGAGGGCGTACTCGAGGGATTCGCGCGTGGGATGAACCACCGTGTTGCGCATCGCCGAGTGGTAGTTGTAATCGCCGCCCACGCGCCGGGCGAGCATCGCTTCGCCAGGGTCGTAATTCAGGTCCATCGCCGCGAGCGCCGCGCCGATGACCGCCTGATCCCACTCTTTCGTCCAGCCTCGTTGCGGCGGGGCTTTCTGCGCCGCGGCCGCCGCCAAGGTCCCATGGAACTCGCGCCGTGTCAGTTGCGTCACGCAACCATCGTAACTCCCCGCGCGCGGGACGATGAAAGAACGTCAGTAGTCGCGCTCGGTCATCAGTCCGGTGATGGCCAGCAGGGCGCGCTGATAAGGGGACGCCGGGAACTCCGACATGATGGCGCGGGCTCGCTCGGTGAAACATTGCGCCCGCTCCCTCGCTCGCTTGATGCCGTCGTAACGGTTCACCACCTCGAGAATCCGGCGGAACGGCACTGTCTCGTAGCTCCCGTCTTTGAGCACCGTCTCCACCAAGAGCCTCTCTTCGGGCGTGGCCTCGCTGAGCGCGTATATCAGAGGAAGCGTAATTTTACCCTCGCGAAGATCGTTCCCCACCGGCTTGCCGAGCACCTTTTCGCGCGAAGTGAAGTCCAAGATATCGTCGGCGAGTTGAAAAGCGATCCCCAGATTCCAGCCGTAATCGCCCAGCCGCGCCTCGGCTTCCTCGCTCGCTCCCGCGGCCACCGCGCCAAGTTTCGCCGCCACCGCGAACAGGCATGCCGTCTTGCGGTCCACCAGTTCCATGTAGTCGGCTTCGGAGATGTCTATGCGGCGCAACCGGTCAAGCTGAATTAACTCGCCTTCCACCATCATCTGCGTCAGCCCGATGAGCAGGTCCAGCACATGGAAGTTGCGTTCCCTCAATGCCACCTGAAACGCTTGCATGTAAAGCCAGTCGCCCGCCAGCACGGAGGTATGATTGCCCCAGACGGTGTTGGTGGAAGGACGCCCCCGCCGCGTCGCCGCGATGTCGATGACATCGTCGTGGACCAGCGTCGCGCTGTGGATCATCTCAATGACCGCGGCGAAACGGACAGCCGTGTCGTTGGAAGGGCCGAACAGGCGGTTGCACAGCAGCAGCAGCGTCGGCCGCACGCGCTTGCCGCCGCTCGAGTGAATGTATTGGGCTATGGCCGTGATGGCGTCGACGCTGGCGACCGATTCGAGTCCGATCTCGCCTTCCACGCGCTGGAGGTCCGGGCGCACCAGTTCCAGAATCTCCATCGCCGTCAGAGACTGTCCTAATCTACTCAATCCCATGAAGTTTCACCAGTTTAGCCCCTGCGCCCCACACTCCGCAAACATAGCGTCTCGAAATTCGCCGTGGTGGCTGCGGCAACCGCCTCCAGGCTGACTCCTTTCAACGCCGCTATCCTCGCCGCCGTCTCCCGCACGAACGCCGGCTCGTTCCGCTGGCCGCGGAAAGGCGCCGGCGCCAGGTAAGGCGCGTCGGTCTCCACGAGCAACCTGTCAAGCGGGACCAGCCGAGCCGCCTCCTGAACATTGACGGCCTTCGGGTACGTCACGATGCCCGCAAAGCTGATGTACAGCCCCCGCTCCAGGCATGCCTCCGCGTCAGCCGGACCGCCGCTGAAGCAGTGCATGACGCCTGAAGCAGCGCCCCCGAGCAGATCAAGCGTGTCTCGCCAAGCTTCGCGCGTATGCACCACCACGGGCTTGTTCCATTCGCGCGCCAGCCCCAACTGTTCTTCAAACGCTTTTCGTTGCTCCGCCGGCGGCGAGAAGTTGTAGTGGTAGTCCAAACCGATTTCTCCAATGGCCACTACCTTGGGATGGGCTGCCAGCTCCCGCAACCGCTTGGCGGCCTCGCCGTCCCAGTGGGAAGCCTCATGCGGATGAACGCCCACGGTCGCGTAAAGGTTCTCGTGACGTTCCGCCAGGCGTATCGCGGCATCCAGATGTGGAGGACCAGCTCCGATGGCCAGCATCATCGCCACCCCCGCCAGCCTGGCGCGCTCTATCACCGCCTCTCGGTCCGCATCGAAGCGCGCGTCGTCCAGATGGCAGTGGGAATCTACCAGGATCATTTCAACCGTGCCCCGATGGGCACATCTTCGATAAAAGTCGCCAGCGCCGGCTTGTCCTCTTCGCCCGACGCCGCCAGAATCATTCCATCCGATAAGATGCCGCGCAGCTTTCGCGGCTCCAAATTCGCCAGGATGCACACCTTTCGCCCGACCAAATCCTCCGGCGCGTAAGCCGAAGCGATGCCGGCGACGATCGAGCGCGGCGCGGGTTCGCCGATATCCACCATCATGTGGATCAACTTGTCGGCGCCCTTAACCCTCTCGGCGGATTTCACCAAGCCCACGCGAATCTCGCACTTGGCAAAGTCATCGATGGAAATTCGCCCCGCGGCATCGGACGCCGCGGGTGATGCTTCTCTCTTTCCCAAGAGCGCAGCCTGCCGGGCGGTTTCCTTCACCTCCAAATCCCTCATGCGCGCGATGGCGGGGCCAGCCTCCACGCGGGGGAAAACCGCTTCCGGCGTTTCAGTCTTCTGGCCGGCGGCAAGTCCGCCCCACTTCAGGTCCACCAACTTCTGGTCCGCGAGCGTCTCGGGAGCGAACCCGAGCTGAGCCCAAATTTTCCGGGCGGAAGCCGGGATCACGGGATACAGAAGCACTGCGGCGATGCGGAGCACCTCCGCGGCAGTGTAAAGAGTTTCGTCGAGCCGCGCGGCTGCGTCTTCCGCCTTGCTTTTCACCAGCTTCCATGGCGCCTGCTCGACGATGAAGCGGTCCACCGCCGAAAGCAGCGCCCACAGCGCCTCCAGCCCCTTCGAGAACTCGAAGCGGTCAAACGCCGCCGTCACCGCCGCGATCGTCTCTTCAGCCTGCTCCGCGATCCGGGCGTTGCTTCCCGCCGGGACGGCGCCCTGCCGGTACTGATGAATCATACTCAGCGTGCGGCTCGCCAGATTGCCCAACCCGTTGGCGAGATCCGAGTTATAACGCCCCACCAGCGCGTCGTAGCTGAAGCTGCCATCTTGGCCGAACACAATCTCCCGCAACAGAAAATACCGCAGCGCGTCCACGCCCATCACATCGGCGATGGGAGTGGCGCGCACGATATTGCCTCGCGACTTGCTCATCTTGTCGCTTTCAAACAGGATCCACCCGTGAGCGAAAATCCTTTTCGGCAGCGGCCATTCGGCAGCCATCAAAAACGCCGGCCAGTAGATGGCGTGGAAGCGGACGATCTCTTTCCCAATCAAGTGCAGATCCGCGGGCCAAAGATCCTCGCCCTCCACCGCGCTCATATAGGTGGTCAAAGCGTCGAACCAAACATAGAAAACATGGTTTCCGGGGCGCGGCACAGGAATGCCCCACTTGATCGTTGTGCGGCTGATGGAGAGGTCGCTTAGTCCCTGCTTCACGAAAGCAACCACCTCATTACGGCGCGTCTCCGGCTGAATGAAGTCGGGCTGTTGTTCGTAAAGCTGAAGCAATTTGTCGCGGAAAGCCGACAGCCGGAAGAAATAGTTCTCCTCGGTCACCGTCTCGGTCGGGCGCCCGCATTCCGGGCAGGGGTCGCCTGGGTTGGCCTCGCTGACATACAGCTCATCAAACATGCAGTACTGGCCGGTGTAAGAGCCGCGGTACACGTAGCCGTTTTTCTCGCAGCGTTCGAAGAGCTCTTGCACTTTCTTGTGATGCTCAGGATTCGTGGTGCGGCGGAACCTGTCGATTTCCAGCCCGAGTTTCTTCCACTGCTCCCGGAACTCTTCCGCGATGATGGTGGTGAACTCCTCCGGCGATTTCCCCGCCGCTCTGGCGGAGCGCTCCACTTTCTGCCCGTGCTCGTCGGTTCCGGTCGTGAGAATGGCTTCGTAGCCCTGCATGCGCTTGAACCGGCGCACGGCGTCCGCCACGATGGTGGTGTAAGCATGCCCTATATGCGGGGCGGCATTGACATAGTAAATCGGCGTCGTAAGGTAGTATTTCATCGGCGATCCTTAAGCCAGGCCAATACGGCCTGATGGATGACTTCTCTCAAGGGAGCGCCGCTCGCTTCCGCGGCGCTGCGGCAATCTTCATATTCCGGCGCGCAGGCTGATCCGGACACCTTTACGCGGATTTTCCCGTAAGGCGTCTCCACCTCTTCCATGCGGCGCTCGCGCACGCGCCGCTCCCACTCGCACATCCGCACGCCCAGAGTGGGCGTCTCAGCGAACAAAATGCCCGTCATTTCATCGCGCTGCTCCGGACGGCACAGCACGCTTACGGTGACTCCCGGGCGGTTTTTCTTCATTTGCGCGGGAGTAAACGTCACGTCGAGAGCTCCCGCGGTGAGAAGCCGCTCCATGGCATAGGCGAGCACCTGCGGCGTGGCGTCGTCGATATTCGCTTCTATCGTCCACACAACCTGCGCCTCCGGCGGGCGAACCGCCTCC
>Ga0101944_10003100_pt1 | contig 24285 bp, 20 predicted proteins | sample DewCreD2012metaG_FD_75245 | JGI IMG/M metagenome (GOLD analysis project Ga0101944, IMG submission 75245) | Hot spring sediment bacterial and archeal communities from British Columbia, Canada, to study Microbial Dark Matter (Phase II) - Dewar... ... | reverse complement strand
GGCCCTGCTGGGGGTCACCTGTCCGCTCACTTCCTGGGAGTACGACCTGAGGCAGCTTGCCGGCCAGCAGGTGGAGCGGGATATCTCGTTCATCGGCCGTCTGCTGCGGTCGGTGATCTTCTACGACTTTCCCGCCTGGGTTTTCACGATAACCTATGTCGGTTTCGCTCTGCTGGTGGCGGGAAGCCTGCTGCTGTTTCCGCTTCGGACCCGTGGGAAGGCCCGCAAGCGCCGGCCGGGCGGGCCTCTGCCCTGAGCTGCAACTCATGCGGAGCAAGGACTAAACAGTGCCCTGATACCACTGGCGCCTTTACTCGCACGCCCATGCTTTCTAGAAGGGCTTGGTGCTTTATCAGCCATTCCAACACCTCAGTAAGGCTTTGGGTGTCGCGCAAATAGAAGTGGCGCTGCTCTTCCGAGAGCCCTAAACGGTGCAGCTGAGCTGTCAGCGCGCCCTCTTTTTCCCGATCGCGTTGCACTACCTGCACAGCGAGCTCGTTGCCGTCGTCGGTGGTTTGCAACAGCGAAGAGATGCGCTCGCGGTGCTCACTGTACGCTACGCTGGTGTTGCCATAGTCGAAAGACAAGCGAAATTTCCAGGTCTCCTGCTCAAAGAGATTTTCTATTAGTTCCAAACAGGCGCCTTGGAAGGAAAAAATTCGATGCACCTCAAACCCCTCCGCCTCTACGCGGGCTCGCGCGGCGGCTTTTAGGACGAACTTTTGAAAATATGTCTTCACATGAGCAGCCGGCACGGAGATGCTGTCCTTCAGAGTGAAAGGGCGCACCATGCTGCCGTTGATGCCTTCCACGCGAAAAAGCTGTTGCCGCGCAGCAATCCAGGCCAGCTCGGTATTGGTTAGGGGGACAACGCCGTGCTCCCGGACAGGCCACTGCTCGGCTTCTGTGCCTAACGTCAGGCGGTATTCAATGCCTTCCGTCGTTTTTCGGAAAAACAGATGTGGTACCAGCGGCTCCGCGACGGGATGCAGCAGCGCGCTCTGTACCAGGGAGCTGCGCTCTGCCTGCAGCGCTATGGGGAGCTGGTTCTTTACCGCCTCGGTCAGTAGAAGGCCCACTTCGCGGTGTAGGTACTTTTCGATGACTTCCCGCGTCTCTTTTTGGCTAAGTAGTGTCTTCAGCGGAACGACAACCCGGGTCTTTGGCGGTTTGAATTTTCGCTCTAATTGAGCCACTGAAAGCCGTTCCACTGTTTCCAGTAGCGATTCCAATGCTGGCGTAGGTACTATGCCATAGCTAGCCAACACGTTAGGTGTTGCTCTTTTGAGCAAATGGGTTAGCCCCCTGTCGCCATCTTCTTCTACGAGGTAGGCTGTGGGCAGGAAGAGGTTTTCAATAAGAGGCGATAAGTTTAAGATAACTTGCATGCCAGGCATTTAGGGCGGTCTCAACGGGCTGCCGATTATTTTTTGAGGATGACAAATTCCACCCTTCGGTTTTGAAATCGCCCAGCCTCCGTCTGGTTAGGGGCGATGGGGCGTGCCTTGCCTTCGCCCCGGTATTGAAGTCGTTCGTGGGCAATGTCGTTGTCTATTAGATATTGCCACACCGCCTGGGCGCGCTTGCGCGAAAGCCACAGGTTGTAGCGGCTGCTGCCGATGGCGTCGGTATGACCTACGATGGCAATGTGCATAGACGGGTGCTCTTTCAGGATTTGCAGCAGTTTATTCAGCTCCACATAGGAGCGTGGCATGAGCTCGTATTTGTCAAACTCAAAGTAGATGTTCTTGAGTTGGATGGCTTTTCCCGGCTCCAACGGCTGACGCGTGATGTCGTCAGGTTTGATGGGTACAGGCTTGAAAGGAGGGATTTTTTTCAGGAGCACGTCGTCTACGTAGTAGTAAGCGTAGTTAAAGCTTTCTGGGTGTATCCTTTTGGTCTGGGTTTCCTCGTCACTGAAAAAGTTGCCTATAGTAAGGTATTCCGCCTCGTTAGTGGCTACAAATTGGCCGCTTATTTTTGTCCATTTGCCGTCGGCAGGTTCGATGATGTCCTGAGCGAAGAATTGGGGGTAGAACTCCAGACGTTCGTCTGTTTTTTGTTCGATGCGGCCTTCCGAGAAAAAAGCACCAATTCGGTTGATGCGCAGCGATTGTGGCAGAGGCGTTGCCCAGAGTTCGATGTAATACCCTTGGCCTGGGACGAGTGGCTCGGCCAGTTGCACACTGATGTATTCCCGGCAGTGCGGTTTGCCGTTTGTGCAGCCCCACAGGGTGAGGCCAGCCATGCTTTGCCCGGAGCGCGGGCTTTGTTTACCGAAGCCTTTAGCTGCCCAGCTCTGGGGTACCTTGATGCCTGGTCCGTACACGTCGGGGCTGGCCATTGTGGGGCTGAACCAATATTTTACCACCTGCCCAAAGAAAGTGCCGCTATAAGACCAACCCACTGGCGGCGCAGCAAAGCGCTCAAAGCCGGGGTTGGGCACGATATTGTCGCCGTCTCGCAAGACCTGTGCCGGGCTATAGAGATAGGTGGCCAGCCATACCACTGCGGTGAGGCTATAGGTTATGCGCAAGGCAATTTTGGGAGGAGCGAAGGCAGGGTAAAACATGAATGACCTCTAAAGGGCTAAGTAAGAGCACCCGACAAAGGTAAAAAAGGGCACTGCCTCTGTCTATTTATTGCGCATTACAGGCGTTCTTTGCTGCCGAAAACGCCCTTTTATAGGCGATGCGCTGAAACGACAGCGCTTAGAGCAGGAGAACGAGCGCCCAATTTTTCCTCTAACACCATGGCTATCAAATACAAACGCATACTACTGAAACTGTCGGGGGAAAGCCTGATGGGGAAGCAACGCTACGGCATCGAAGCAGAAATGCTGCAACATTACGCTCAGCAGATAAAAATCCTGCACGACTTGGGGGTAGAGGTTGCCGTAGTGATTGGAGGGGGGAACATCTTTCGAGGCATTCAGGCCCAGGACGCAGGAATAGAACCCGTGACGGGCGACTATATGGGCATGTTAGCCACAGTCATCAATGGCTTGGCGCTTCAGAGCGCACTGGAGCGCGCTGGTGTGTACACCCGGTTGATGACAGCCCTACGCATGGAGAGCGTGGCGGAACCCTATATCCGGCGTCGGGCTATTCGGCATTTAGAAAAAAGGCGCGTGGTCATCTGCGCTGCAGGCACAGGCAACCCTTATTTCACGACCGACAGCGCCGCAGCCCTAAGGGCCAACGAGATAGGTGCCGATGTCATCTTAAAAGGCACGCGAGTAGATGGGGTTTACACCGCCGACCCAGAGAAAGACCCTGGCGCCATCAAATTTGACCGCCTCTCGTTTGCTAAGGCCATTGCGCTAGGGTTAGAAGTTATGGACATGACCGCCTTTACACTTTGCCAGCAGAACAATATGCCCATTATTGTATTCGACATCAACCAGCCAGACAATCTTCGGCGTATCGTCCTTGGAGAGAACGTCGGCACATTGGTGGAAGGCTAACAAGGGGGGCTGTTCAAAGGCGCTTTTTCCCCTCTTTCAACAACTGTAGAAGATATTCTCCGTATCCGCTCTTCAAATAGCGATGGGCGAGGCTCTCCAATTGCTCATCGGTGACGAAGCCCATTTGCCAGGCGATTTCCTCAATACAGCCGATTTTTAGCCCCTGTCGCTGCTCGATAGCCTGGACGAATTGTCCGGCTTGCATGAGGGACTCGTGGGTACCTGTATCCAGCCAGGCAAATCCGCGCCCCATGACGCGCACGTGCAGGCGCCCTTGCTGGAGGTAATGTTTGTTGACGTCAGTAATCTCATATTCGCCGCGAGCACTGGGCTTCAGATGGCGCGCCACTTCGACCACGGAGTTCTCATAGAAATACAACCCTGGCACGGCAAAGGAACTCCGCGGCTGGCGAGGCTTCTCCTCGATGCTGATGGCTTGAAAGTTCCTGTCGAACTCAACAACGCCATAACGTTCCGGGTCTGCTACCCGATAGGCGAAGATGATGCCGCCTTCTGGGCGAACGCAGGAGCGGACAATCTCACCTAAGCCAGCACCGTAGAAGATGTTGTCACCCAGCACCAATGATACCGCGTCGTTGCCGATAAAGTCGGCGCCTAGCACAAAGGCCTGTGCCAATCCGTTCGGAACGGGTTGCTCGACGTAAGAAAAGACTATGCCCAGGTGGCTGCCGTCGCCAAAGAGGCGTTGGAAGCGAGGCAAGTCCTCAGGCGTGGAGATGATAAGTACCTCGCGGATGCCCGCCATCATCAGGATAGATAGCGGGTAATAAATCATGGGCTTGTCGTAAACGGGCATAAGCTGCTTGCTTACCGCCAGCGTGAGCGGGTAAAGCCGCGTGCCTAACCCTCCGGCCAGAATGATTCCCTTCAAAAGCCTGTTGGTTTTAAATGTTTATGACAAGGGCAAAGGCTGCTGTGCGCTTCATCAGAGGGTAGACTTAACCTCTTTGATAACGTAAGTCTCGATGATGTCGCCCACTTTGATGTCGTTGAAATTGCGAATGGTTAGGCCGCATTCCAAACCGTGGCGTACTTCCTTGACGTCTTCTTTGAAGCGCTTTAGCGAGGTGATGTCCACATGCTGTCCCTCATGCACAGGGTAAACTACGATACCATCGCGAATGATACGCACGTAGTTATTGCGGGCAATTTTGCCCTCTTGTACAATGCATCCGGCCACTGTGCCCACTTTGGATATTTTGAAAACCTCGCGTACTTCAGCCTGGCCAACAATTTCTTCCTCTTTGGTTGGCTCTAGCATGCCTTCCATAGCGGCCTTGATTTCTTCAATCGCCTCGTAAATGATGGAGTAGAGTTTAATTTGTACACCCTCCTGTTCGGCCAACTTGCGCGCCGTAGCGGAAGGCCGTACCTGGAAGCCGATGATGATGGCGTCGGAGGCGGAAGCCAGCATGACGTCGCTGTCGATGATTTGACCTACTGCTTTGTGGATTACGTTTACTTGGATTTTCTCTACCGATAGCTTGATGAGGGCATCGCTCAGGGCTTCTACAGAGCCATCTACATCGCCTTTGACAATGAGCTTGAGTTCTTTGAAATTGCCGAGGGCTAAGCGGCGCCCGATTTCGTCCAGGCTAATGCGCTTGCTGGCGCGGGTCGCTTGCTCGCGCAGGATTTGGGCGCGCCGCGTGGCGATCTCTCGCGCCTGGGCTTCTGTAGCGGTCTCTTTCAGTTTTTCACCGGCCTGTGGGGCACCATCGAGCCCAAGCACCAACACGGGTGTGGCAGGGCCAGCTTCTTTGATGCGTTTGCCGCGCTCATTGAACATAGCTTTCACCTTGCCGGCGTATTCACCGGCGATGATAGGATCACCCTCGTGGAGAGTACCGTTCTCGATAAGCACTTTGGTAACGTAGCCGCGGCCTTTTTCCAATGACGCTTCCAGAACGGTACCGCTTGCCCGGCGCTTAGGGTTAGCTTTGAGGTCGAGCAGGTCAGCCTCCAACAAGACTTTCTCCAATAGCTTGTCTACGTTGGTGCCTTTTTTGGCGGATATTTCCTGGCACTGATAGCGACCGCCCCACTCTTCTACCAAGAAGTTCATTTGAGCCAGCTCGTTGCGGATACGGTCGGGGTCGGCACCCTCTTTATCAATTTTGTTGATGGCGAAGACGATGGGAACGCCGGCGGCTTGAGCGTGGCTGATGGCTTCTTTGGTTTGGGGCATCACACTGTCGTCGGCAGCGATAACGATGATGGCCACGTCGGTTACCTTAGCACCGCGCGCACGCATGGCGGTGAAGGCTTCGTGGCCAGGAGTATCGAGGAAGGTGATTTTGCGCGTCTTTTCACCTTCACCCACCACAACTTCGTAGGCGCCAATGTGCTGGGTGATGCCGCCTGCTTCGCCGGCAGCCACATTGGCCTTGCGGATGTAGTCGAGCAGCGATGTTTTCCCGTGGTCAACGTGGCCCATAACGGTGACAATGGGCTGGCGAGGCACCAGCTCCGCCGGGTCATCTGCCTCATCTTCGTCAATTTCTACTTGTTCTTCGGCGCTAATGAAGTTGACTTTGTAGCCAAACTCAGCCGCAATGAGTTCGATAAGCTCAGCGTCGAGGCGTTGGTTGATGGACACGAAGACACCTAAGCTCATGCAGGCTTTAATGACATCGGCGGGCTTAAGATTCATTAGGCTCGCTAAGTCGGAGACGGAGATAAACTCGGTCACCTGCAGTACGCTCTTGTCGCTGACAGCTTCAGCGGCCTCGGCGCGCTCGCGGATGTTTTCGCGTTTTTCTCGGCGTATTTTCTGGCGCTTGCGACTGGCCCCCGCTCCGAGGCGGGTCATGGTTTTCTTGATTTGCTCTTCTATTTCGCGCTGAGATACTTCGCGGGTTTCGGGTGTACGGCCTTTTCCGCGCTTATCGCCTTGATTACCGGCAAGCGTTTTTTGGATGGACTCTGCTGTGATGGGTTGCTGCTGTACCTTTTTGCGCTTGCGTTTGCGGCGTTCTTGGTCGCTGCCCTCTCCGCCTGCGCCGGAGGTGCTCGGGGTCTGCGGGCGAGTGCCAGCGGGGGCGGCTGAGCCGGCGTTGTTGCTTTTTTCTGGGCGAGAGCGGTCGCGCTGATTGCGGTTGCGGTCTGGCGCTGCCTCTTTTCGCTTATTCAGATCAACCTTGCCGACAATCTTCAGCCCGCGCAGTTGGGGCGACTCGGCACGGTAGAGTTCTTTTTCTTCGGTAGCAGGCTCCTCTGCGGGCGGCGGTGCAGGGGTAGGCTCTGGTTGCGGTGGTTGAGCCGTTTGTTCTACTGTCTGAGCGGCTTCAGGTTCGGTTGCAGGCGGCGGTGTGCGCTCCTTTTCCACTGGCTTCGGTGCGGGTTCCGACACGGGTGGCTCGGCTGGCTTGTTCAGCGCATCGAGGTCTACTTTGCCTATGATGCGCAGCGCCGGCCTTTCGCGCTTGACAACCTCTGGCGCCGGCTCCTCTTTCTTCGCCGGAGGTGGTGTAGGCGAAGCGGCAGGTTCGCGCGGAGGTAACAGCGACGGCCGCGATGAGGCCGATGACGCCGGCGTTTCCGCGGGTGTTGGAGGGAGGCCAGCGCCTGCCGTTTCTTTTTTTACGGCTGGGCGGGCTAGTTTGTCTGCCTCCTTTTTGATAGCCAGGTCTGTCTGAAACTCCTTTTGCAGGATGTCCAGCATCTCATCTGTGATCTCCGCCGTTGGTTTTTCTTCGATGTCGGGGAAGCCTTTGCTGCGCAAAGTCTCCACAATAGTGTGTAAACCAACGTTGAAATCCCTGGCTACCCGAATAAGTTTTAATGCCATGCAGTGTATTTCCTGCTTTCGAAAAAAAGATAATGGTTGAAAGTGTTTTGTTGATGGAAATGCTAAAGGCAGGCTGTCTTAAAGCAATATATCAGCCGCGCAAAGATAGTGCACATTCCGCGGAGTGCCAATACGAGGCAACGCCACCGATTTCGCTATAAACCGAACAAAGCGCGCCCTAAGTAAGTTGCGGCATCGCCGAGTTCTTCTTCGATGCGGAGTAGCTGATTGTATTTAGCCACCCGGTCAGAGCGGCTGGCTGAGCCGGTCTTTATCTGGCCGGTGTTTAGCGCGACGGCGAGGTCGGCGATGGTGTGATCTTCTGTTTCGCCCGAGCGGTGGCTGATGATGGACGTGTAAGCGTTGCGCGTCGCCAAACTAACAGCTTCGATGGTTTCGGTTAGCGTGCCAATCTGATTTACTTTGATAAGGATGGAGTTGGCGATTTTCTCGTCGATGCCACGCTGTAGGCGCTCGGTGTTAGTGACAAAGAGGTCGTCGCCTACCAGCTGAATGCGATGCCCCAGGGTCTGAGTTAGCAGTTTCCAGCCGTCCCAATCGTCTTCGGCGCAGCCGTCTTCGATAGAATAAATAGGGTATCGGTTGCACCAGTCTTTCCAGAAGCTGACCATCTCGTTGCGGCTCAAGCGCTCGCCGGTAGATTTCTTGAATACATACTCTCCCGTCTCGGCGTCGTACAGTTCGGAGGTTGCTGCATCCAGAGCGATGACGATGTCTTCCAGCGGGCGGAAGCCTGCTGCCTCGATGGCGGTCATGACCATTTGGATGGCCTCTTCGTTGCTCTTAATGCCCGGAGCAAAGCCGCCTTCGTCGCCTACGTTGGTGGTATAGCCTTTGCTCTTGAGCACTTTCTTGAGGTGGTGGAACACTTCTACGCCCATGCGCAGCCCTTCGCGGAAGGTTTCTGCTCCTATGGGCATAATCATGAACTCTTGGAAGTCAATGCCATTGTCCGCATGTGCGCCGCCGTTGAGGATGTTCATCATGGGCACGGGCAGGACGTGAGCATGCACACCGCCCAAGTAGCGGTACAGCGGCTGGCCGAGCTCTTCTGCTGCCGCACGCGCAACAGCCAGCGACACAGCCAGGATAGTGTTGGCGCCCAGTTGACTTTTGTTGCGGGAGCCATCGCGGGCAATCATGGCGCGGTCTATCCGAATTTGGTCAGTAACCTCGCAGCCGATGAGCTCCTGGCGCAGGATGTTCTCCACGTTTTTCACCGCTTGTTGTACGCCTTTGCCCAAATAGCGCGCCGGGTCGTTGTCGCGCATTTCTACGGCTTCATGGATGCCCGTGCTGGCGCCCGAAGGCACCGCCGCACGCCCCATAAATCCTGACTCTGTCCAGACATCTACTTCTACGGTCGGATTGCCGCGGGAGTCTAAGATTTCACGGGCAACAATATCTCTTATGGCGCTCATAATTTTTTTTGAAAATGAGGTGAAAACGTCGGTTTATTTATTCAAAATCGGCACAAAGGTAGCCTAAAGCGCCAAATGCCTGCGGGCCAAGGGGAAAAAAGCCCAGGTCTGTTTGTGTGCGTTCGGGTAGGGGGTATCCTCCGCCGCTGCACAACAGAATAGTAGGGCAATGTATTTTCACGGTCAAAAGCACTTGAATGATGTCCTTTTTTCTTCGCCGGCTGGCAGTCCTCTGCTCCGTGCTTGGCGCTGCTGCCATTAGCCTGACTGCCCAGCCAGACACTGTACGCATTGGCCTGTATGTCAACGACATATACGATGTTAACCTAAGTGAAAAGAGCTTCTCTGCACAGTTCTGGGTTTGGTTCAACTATCCAGACTCCGCCCTCCAGCCTTTGGAAACCCTCGAGTTTCCCAATGCCAAAGAACTGAGCGAGAGCCTGTCTTTCACGGAAAAGAAGGGCAACGTGTGGTGGGGAGGCAAGCGCATTACAGCCGTACTCAAAAAGGATTGGGACATCCGCCGTTTCCCTTTCGATGTGCAGAAGATGGTCATAGAACTGGAAGAGAGCGACCGCGATACCTCCAGCCTAGTATATGTGGCGGATAAGGAGAATACGCGCATTGACCCCAAACTCGGTTTGTCCAATTGGCAAATTGAGCGCTTCGAGCTCTCCACGGGCGCCCGGCAATACGCTACCACTTACGGAGACCCCACGCTGACCGAAAGCAGCGCATATGCTCATGCCGATTTTGTCCTCTACATCCGTCGGAAAACCCTAGGGCTTTTCTTCTCCCTCTTCACGGGTATGTACGTCTCGTTTTTCATTTCTTGGCTGGTCTTTTTTATTGACCCCGTGGACGTTGACCCGCGGTTTGGCCTCTCGGTAGGCGGTCTGTTTGCAGCCGTTGGCAACAAGTACATCGTGGACTCCATTTTGCCCCAATCCACCACTTTCACCTTGGTGGACAAACTGCACATTCTGACCTACTTTTTCCTGCTTTTGTGCATTGTGCTGTCGGTGGCTTCGCTGCGCATTTGGAAAAACGGCAACCCGGAAGCCTCCTCGCGCTTCGATCGGCGCAGCTGGATGGTCATTTTGTTCTCTTACCTGCTCGCCAATGTATGGCTCATCTGGGACGCTATGCATCGGTGATTTTTTAGCCGTTCGCCGGATTGAATTGGTAGAAAGCAGGTGATGAATACACCATTCGTCGGAGTGTTTTTTAAAAATGAACAGTGTTTATAAAAATTGCATCGTTAATTTTTCGAACAATAAACACCAAACATGAGTATTGCTGAACGCAAGGAGCGCGAGAAAGAAGAAATGCGCCGCAATATCTTAGCGGCAGCGCTAAAGTTGTTCCGAGAAAAAGGCTACGACGCTGTCAGTATTCGCAATATCGCCGACGCTATAGAGTACAGTCCAGCCACCATTTACCTATACTTCCGCGACAAGAGTGAAATCTTCGCCGCGCTGCAATTTGAAGCTGCCAGCGTCATGCGCGACCACTTCCTTCCCGTAGCCCAACTCGAAGACCCCTGGGAACGCTTGGTGGACTTCGGTCGCCGATACATAGACTTCGGGCTAAAACACTCTAACCTTTACGACCTGATTTTCATCATCCGCGCATCTATGGAACACGTTGAAAATCAGGATTGCTGGGCGCTAGGCATGACCACACACCAGTTCTTCGTGCAGACAGTGCAGGCGTGTGTGGATGCTCGCTATTTCAAAAGCACAGACACGGAAACCATTGCCTACACTCTGTGGTGTCATGCACACGGGTTGGTAGCACTCTTTGTGCGCGAGCGTATGCGCATGTACCCCGAAGAAAAGCGAGAAGAACTGGCGCGCAAATCTTTTGCTATGATCATTAAAATGGCCGAAACACTCTGAACCTGCCCCGCGGAGCAACGCCTCAACTGGAATGCCCTCACCTCTTCTTTAGCAAAAAATAGCCAGGTTAGACAGCCCCAATGACAGGGCGACAACCTTCGCTTGCCGGGAAAAAGCCCCTCAAGTCCATATATCAAACAGATTTTTTTTTGAGCTTAAAAATAAACGGTGTTCATAAAATAAAAATCGTTCAACGTATGATGACGTTTACTTGTCGCGTAAGACTGATAGGAATGCTCATTAGCATTAGTATGGCGGCTCAAGCGCAGCGCTCTGCCGTTTTGGAGCAATACGTACAGTTAGGTCTGGGCAACAACCTGGCGTTGCAGCAGCAGGACTGGCAGGTGCGCAAGGCGCAAGCGTCGGTGCAACAGGCAAAAGCGCTGTACTACCCATCGTTCCAGTTTGAAGCCAACTACATGCGTGCGACGGGTGGCCGGCGCATTCAGTTCCCTGTGGGCGACTTGGTCAACCCCATTTTTGCCAACTTGAACCTGCTGAACGAATTGGTACAACCCGGCTCGCCGGATTATCCCACCGACGTACCCAACGTGAACGAACAATTTCTACCTGACGACTTTCACGAGACGAAGGTGCGGTTCAGTTACCCGTTGTTTAACACCGATTTGAAGTATAACCGACTCATTCGCCAGGAGTTGTATGAAAGCCAAGCAGCTCAGAAAGAGGCCTACGCACACGAGCTGCGCTACCGCATTACTTCGGCTTACCTGAGCTATTTGCAGACCATTGAGGCTGAAAAAATTTGGCTCAACAGCCGCAACGTGCTGGCTGAGCTGCGCCGCTTTAATGAGTCGTTGGTTCAGCACCACGTTGCCACGCGCGAAGTGATAGCCACGGCTGACTACGAACTGAGCAAAGCCGAAAGTGAAATAGCCCGGCTGCGCGGTGCTCAAAATACAGCGCGGGCCTACTTCAACTACCTGCTCCACCGCGACCTACAAAGCGAGGTAGCAATAGACACAACGCTGATGCAGCCTGCCGAGGCCGCGTATGCGCTTGAGCCACTACTGGCCCACGCCCTTAGCGAGCGCAAGGAATTCTCGGCGCTGCAGGCGGGCATTCGAGCCGCAGAAACGGACGTTCGGCGCCATGCGGCCAACTTGCACGTGCCCGACTTTTACTTAGGCGGTGAGATAGGCTTCCAGGGCTTTGGCTATCGCTTCGACGGTGAGCAGGCCTATGCGTTGGTGCGGGTAGGCATGGTTTACGACCTTTTCGACGGTGGCTTGCGCCGCAGCCGGACGCAAGAGGCCCGCATGGAAACCGAGCGCCTGCGCACCCAACTGGCCGACGCGCAGCAACAGGTGGCCCTACAGGTTACGGAAGGTTGGAACGCTTGGCAGGCAGCGCAGCAGGCCTATGCCGCTGCGCAGGCGGGTGTCCGAGCTGCAGAAGAGACCTATCGTATTGTCAACAACAAGTATCGAGCAAACCAGCTGCTGCTCATCGAATGGCTTGACGCTCAAAATCGCCTAACAACTGCCCAACTGCAACGAGCGCTGGCCTGGTACGACGTGTTGCAAAAAGAGGCTGCCTTAAGGCGCGCCGCAGGTTTGTAAGCGCTGCCTATGGAGTCTTTTCCTTCCATTTTTTCACCCCTATTTCTTTCTCTTTCCACCCATGACGAACTCTATTTTTTGTAAGATCGCTTTCGCCGGCCTGTTGGCAATCAGTGTGGCCACCCTGCTCATTCGCTGCGGCCAGACGTCGGCCAATACCAAAGGCGCTAAGGAGCAAAACGCGGACGAGCGCATTCCCGTCCGAACGGCGCCTGTGGAGCTGCGGACACTTGCCCTGCCCGTACAGGCCAGCGGTATCCTCACCTCTTCAGCGGAGCAGCGCCTGGCCTTTAAAATCGGCGGCGTCATTCGCAAGATTTACGTCAAGGAAGGCGAGGTGGTAAAAGCCGGCCAGCTGTTGGCCGTGCTGGATAAAACGGAGATAGATGCCCAAGTGGTGCAAGCGCAGCAAGCCCTGGCCAAAGCCGAGCGCGATGTGGCCCGAGTGGAAGGGCTTTATCGCGACAGTAGCGCCACGTTGGAGCTGCTGCAGAATGCCATTACAGCTCGCGATGTAGCCCGCGAGGCCGAGCGCATTGCGCGGTTCAATCAGCAATACGCTGAAATCCGAGCTACACGACCGGGTAAAATCATCAAGAAACTCATGAACGAAGGCGAGATTGTGGGTGCGGGCACGCCGGTGCTCGTGCTGTTCGAAACCGGTACCGATGACTGGGTGGTCAAGGTCAGCCTGAGCGACCGCGACTGGGCGCGCCTCAGCATAGGCGCCAATGCCCGCGTCGTGCTGGACGCCTACCCTGATGCACCTTTTGCTGGTAAGGTGAGCACTTTGGCTCCTGCAGCAGACCCTGCCAGCGGCTTGTACACGGCCGAAATTAAGGTGGTGCCTTCGCCTGGGAAGCGCTTTGCTCCGGGTTTGTTTGCTCGAGTAAGTCTTTCGCCTGCATCGGCCAAAACCTTATCCGTAGTGCCTATCGAGGCCATTGTAGAGGGCGAGGGGCTATCGGCTTACGTCTTTGCCCTGCAGCCCGACAGCGAGCGCGTCCGCAAAGTGCCGGTGCAGGTGGCTTTTATCGAGGACCGCCACGCGGTGGTGGCGGCTGGTCTGGAAGGCGTGGCTGAAGTCGTGACCGTAGGCGCACCCTATCTGAACGAAGAAAAAAAAGTGCGAAAGATGAACGATTGACCCTCTGAAACCTGTCCTCATTCTTCTCTTTTTCAGCACCTATCAACTCGAAAGTAAGGCCATGAAAATTGCTGAATTTTCTGTCAAAAACGCCCAATTTACCTTCATCATCTTCGCCTTCGTCATGGCTCTGGGCCTTGGCGCCCTGCTGAACATGCCGCGCTCCGAAGACCCGGAATTCAGCCCGCCGGGCTACAGCATTGTCATCGTGTATCCGGGCGCTGGGCCGTTGGAAGTCGAGCGGCAGATTACGGACAAACTCGAAGCTCGGCTTAGCGCTTTAGAAAACGTGGACCGCTTGCGTTCTACGTCGCTCAGCGGCATGGTCATCACGCTGCTGGAGTTCAAACACGGCGAAGACTCGGACAAAAAATACGAAGAAGTCCTCCGCGAGATAAATGCGTTGCGCCCCGAATTGCCCGAAGACGTCTACCGCATCACCGTGAAGCGATTTTCAGCCTCCGATGTCGCTATTTTTCAAGGAGCTATCTTGTCGGAAAACGCTTCTTACGCCGACCTGCGCCGCGAAGCCGAGCGTCTGGAAGAGCACTTGGAAAAAGTGCCAGGCATCAAAGGCGCTGACACGTGGGGCTATCCCAGACGCGAGGCACGCATCAGCCTAAACTTAGCCAAAATGGCCGCTGAGCGTATCCCTGTTAGCCGAGTTTTAGGGTCGTTACAAAGCGAGAACGCCTCTATTCCCGGCGGGCGGGTGCATGTTGGCGATCGCCAGTTTTTTGTGGAAACCAGCGGCAGCTACCAAACGCTGGAAGAACTCCGCAACACCGTCATTACCGCTGCTGAAGGCAAAGTCGTGTATCTCAGAGACGTTGCCGAAGTGAACTGGGCCTACGAAGAGCCACAGCACCTGGCGCGCCTCAATGGGGTGCGCGCTGTGTGGGTAACGGCGCGCATGAAAGACAAGCAGAACATTTTCACGGTAGGTGAGCAAGTTAGCCGAGTAGTGGAAGAGTGGCGCCGTGATCTGCCGGCCAGCATGGACTACGCTAAGGTGTTTGACCAGAACGACTCCGTCGCTCGCCGGCTAAGCCGCTTTGCCAAAGACTTTGGTATTGCGGTGCTCCTGGTGTTGCTTACGCTGCTGCCTTTAGGTTGGCGCGCCTCGTTGGTGGTCATGATTTCCATTCCTCTAAGCATATCGCTCGGGCTTTTTTCCCTCGATTTGCTCGGCTATTCGCTCAACCAGTTGTCTATTGTGGGGCTTATCATCGCCCTCGGCATTTTGGTGGACGATAGCATTGTAGTGGTGGAAAACATCGAGCGCTGGTTGCGCGAGGGGCATAGCCGCCGCGAGGCAGCTATTTTGGCCACCAAACAGATTGGCTTGGCGGTGTTGGGCTGTACGGCCACGCTCATCCTGGCGTTCCTGCCGCTGGTTTTCCTTCCGGAGGCTTCGGGTGATTTTATCCGCTCCATGCCGCTGGCTGTAGTCCTGACGGTGCTGGCTTCCATGCTTGTGTCCCTCACCATTGTGCCTTTCTTGAGCAGCCGCCTGCTGGCTGCACATCACCACCCTCAAGGCAACCTATTCCTCCGAGGTCTCAAGTGGCTTATCAGCGGCACCTACGCGCGCCTGCTTCACGTCGCGTTGGCTTGGCCGCGCACCACCTTAGCCGTGGCTGGGCTCCTCTTTGCCGGTGTCATGAGCCTGGCCGGCAGGGCGGGCTTTGCCCTTTTCCCTGCCAGCGAGCGGCCGATGTTTTACCTGGACATCGAAACGGCTCCAGGCTCCAATTTGCAGCACACGCACCGCGTCATGGCCATGGTGGACTCGGTGCTCAATGAATACACGCTGCCCACCTTCCGCCGGGCTGCGCTCAGCACTCATTACGTCGCCCAGCGCACTGCCCTCCAGGGAGTGCCCACAGCCTCCCTCGAAATACCCAAATACAGCGGCGGCAAGGCCAAAATCGTCTGGTTTGCCTCCAACACTGGCCACGGCAACCCACGCATTTACTACAACGTTATCCGCGAAAAAGACGCTGCCGACTACGGCCAGGTGTTCGTCCAACTGGAGCGGGGCACCCCGCCCCCTCTCAAAGGCGCACTTATTGATGAGCTGCGTTACCGCTTTAGCAGCATTCCTGGGGCCGTCGTCAACGTCAAAGATTTTGAACAGGGCCCGCCCATCGAAGCGCCGGTAGCCATTCGTGTCTTTGGTGAAAACTTGGACACCCTCCGTCACCTGGCTGCTCAAGTGGAGGATATCGTGGCCCATACGGAAGGCGCCATCTACGTGGACAATCCCATCGCTACCATCAATACCGACCTGGAAGTCCGCGTCAACAAGGAAAAGGCCGCGGCGCTGGGTATCCCCGTCGCCGAAATCGAGCGCATGGTGCGCCTGGCCATTGCCGGCCTCAATGTCGGCACGTTCACTGCTGAAGCCGATGGGGAAGCCTACAATATCACGGTGACTGTGCCCAAAGAAGGCGCTTTTGCCACCTTGGATGCGCTCAAAAACCTCTATGTCAACAATGTTTTGGGCGGCGCTGTACCCCTGAGTCAAGTGGCTGAACTTCTTTTCAAGCGCTCGCCCAACTACATCGAACACTATGGCAAAGACCGCTTCACCACCGTGACCGCCTTTGTCCGCAGCGGCTACTATGCGGCCGATTTGAACCGTCAAATTCGGGCCAAGCTAGAGCAGATGGCCTTCCCTCGCGGCTACTCCTACGTTGTGGCTGGCGAAGAGGAGACGGCTGAGCGTTCCTTTGGCGGAATGGGCACCATCATCCTGCTTACTATTTTTGGCCTGATGGCTGTCCTCGTGCTGGAATTCAAGACGTTCCGTAGCACGCTTATCGTCCTATCCGTCATTCCGCTGGGACTTATCGGTGCCGTGCTGATGCTGTTGGCCACGGGCTATCCCTTTTCCTTCACCGTAGTGGTAGGGCTGATTGCACTTCTGGGCATAGAGGTGAAGACCTCCATCCTGTTGGTGGATTTTACCAACCAGCTGCGCGCCGAAGGGCGAAACCTCGACGACGCTATACAAGAAGCAGGTGAAATCCGCTTTGTGCCCATCTTGCTCACCTCCCTAACGGCTATCGGCGGCCTGCTGCCCATTGCTGTGGAAGAAAATCCGCTTTACTCGCCGTTGGCTTATGTGCTCATTGGTGGTCTAATTTCCTCCACGCTATTGGCGCGCATTGTTACGCCTGTTCTATACAAACTCCTGTCGCCGAGGGTAGTGTAAGTTGGCTGAGGGTTTGAGTGTAATAAAAATAGGCGGGAGCTATGGCCGAGATTATGGCCCTGCATCGCCACGGACAACGCGTTCCAGTTGCTACTTGGCAAGGCAACCTCACACGGCATTCAAGCAGTGGCCTGTTGGGCCTCGCGGATAGCCTGAAGCAGTGCAGCCTTAGAGATGTCGCCCGCATGTCGCCACAACTCCTTCCCCTGGCGGAAGAGGATGAGCGTGGGCACCCCCATCACGCGCTGCTGGACCGCCAGCGGCGTCTGCTCGTCCACATTAATCTTTTCCAGATGGAGCAGGTCGCCCAATTCGGCTTGCACCTCGTCCAGCATGGGCATCATGGCACGGCAAGGGCCACACCAAGGCGCGTGAAAATCCACAAGGATTAGCCTGTTGGAATGGACAAGAGTCTCAAAGTCAAAGTTCATAGAACGGCTATAAGCGTTTGAGGCAATGTAGAGTTCATCAACGCTCCTTCGCAAACAGGCCAAAGTCACCTGAAGGGCAGGCGAAGAGCGGGCCGGCAGCCCTGGCATGGCGCCTTTACCACTTTGCGAAGGATGCCTGCGCTGCTTGGGCACCGTCGGGCGTAACGAGGTGCAAAAAATACACTCCTGATATCCAGTTTGTTGTAGTGATAAAAGCTGGTGAGTCGGCAGCCCCTTCACCCTCTGCCACCAGACGCCCTAAAGCATCCCTCACAGCCCAGCGGAAGGGACGACGGACAGCCCACTCTACGCGCAGGCTGTGGCGTACAGGGTTGGGCCATAGGGTCACACCAACTGCTGGAGCGGGCATAGTCGTGCTGGTCGTGCAATCGCGCAGCTGGGTGCGGTAAGCAGATAGCCCTCCGCGCAGGTTACCGACGACCACCTCAAGCAGCCCGTCGCCGTCCAGGTCGCCAAAGGCTGGCGAGGAGCGCTCCCCGTCGTCCACCATACCCCAAGTTTTGGAAATAAGCGGGTAAGGGTCGCTTGTCGGTGACAGACCCGCGTACGCTTCGAGGGAGCCGTCCAGATTGCCGCAGACGATCCAGCGCTCGCCATTGGGCTGCAGCACTAAAGCTGGCCGGCTGAAGCCTACGCCAATGGCTGTGCGGGTGTCTATGTTGCCCAAGCGGGCGATGGTGGGCTGGACGGCAAAGAGCGGGTTGTCGGGCGCCCCTATGTTGCGGAAGTAGGCAATGCTTCCGTTTCGGCGTCCAGCCAGGATATCTACGGCGCCATCCATATCTACGTCGGCCAAGCATGGGGCGGAAAAAGTGCCGGTATTCATGCTGGCCCACATTGGCCTAAAATCCTGTTGCAACTGCATAGGCTTGCCCGGGCCGGCGGTGTTGAGGAAGCAGTAGAAACCGCCGGTGCTGTTGCCGATGAGCAAGTCCAGGTCGCCGTCGTTGTCCAGATCGCCGAAAGCAGGCACATAGTCACTGCTGAAGTTGGCAAAGGCCGACAGGCCCAACCAGTCGCTGTTAGCCAATTCGAAGCGAGGCGCTGTCGGGGTGCCTGTGTTAAGCCACAAGTAGAGCGTAGCGGTTCCCGTCGTGCCTGTAGTGTAATAGCCCGCATTGCCCACGACTATGTCGAGCAAACCGTCGCCATTGACATCTGCCAGCGCAGGATGCGTGCTGCTACCCATGTCTATCATGTCGCCTACCAAGAAGCGGCGCGTTTCCAGTTCGAAATAGTGCCCTGACAGTGCCGTGTTCTCGTACAGCCAGACGTTGTTGCGGTCTTCGGAGCCGTAGCGGTTGTTGGGCGCTACGACCATGTCGCCCCGGCCGTCGTTGTTTACATCTAAGTAGTATGGTGCTGGAAACTGCGGTAGGTCCACCGGCGTGCTGTAAGAGGGGAAATTAGGGTCTTGCTCAGCCATCCATGCCTGCTTAGGAGTGCCGTAATTAGTCATCATGTTCAGGCAACGGAAGGACACGTCGCCGCTGATCATCTCGAGGTCGCCATCGCCATCGTCGTCGTAGAGCATAAGGGTGGAGCCGGGGTGGCGGTTTTGGTTGCGCGCCTCTACTTGGTTGGGCCTCTGGAGGAAGTCCACGCACGTATCTGGGCGCGGGCTGAGGTTATTGATGCAAAAATTCAGGCCTGTTTCAAAAAAGCGACCCCAGCAGCGGTCTTCTATAACAAAATGCAAGCTGTCTCGTCCCCAGCCCTTCTCCACCGATGTATTCCGCACCCACCAGACGTGACCACCGGATATGCCTTCGAAGGTCAAAATATCCAAGTCGCCGTCGCCATCCACATCCACTACACCGGGTACATCAGTAGAAGCAATCACTAAGTTGAGCCAGACGCCTGGTATGGAGGAAGGGTAGTAGATGAGTGTGCGGTCGCATGTTGAGCAATTCGGATAGTGGAAAAGAAAAGGTCTGAATTTGAGCACATTATCCTCAAAATAGCCCTGGAAAACCTGCATCTCTTGGGAGACAGGTGCCAGCCCATAGCAAAAAATGTCGGCGGCGCCGTCGCCGTTGAAATCGCGCAGCAGCGCATACTCGCGCAGGGCGGGAAAGTGGCAGGCATATTCGGGCGCATACTGATAGGCAATAGCGTTGGGCGTGCCTTTATTAAGAAAGGTCAGGAAAACATCGCCGGCGCGGTCGAAGACAACCAGGTCGAGAAGGCCATCTTTGTTAAGGTCGGCAGCCGAAAATTGTGGGGCATTCAGCCCGCCAGCAAAGGCATGCGGCAGGAGGCGCCCATTTTGCAACGCCGGGAAATTCACCGCCGGAAACCGCTGTTGGCCGTTAACCATCGAGACCAAACTAAACGCCATTCCGAAAAAAAACCACAGGAGGGGCCGATAGTGCATAGTTGAGCAGGAGTTTTTTATTCAACGAGAAAGACTTTTGCCGTGCAAACTTATCACATGGACATAGGGCGCTGCGCTTGAAGAGGCGGTTTGTCCAAAACCAGCTTTTTTGCGGTGCTTTTTACTTTTTTACCCATGATATACGAATTCGAGGGTTTCCGACCGGTTGTGCACGAAAGCGCATTCATTCATCCGCAGGCCGTCGTGGTTGGGCGGGTAATCATTGGCCGTAACGTGTACGTAGGGCCAGGTGCAGTGCTTCGCGGCGACTGGGGCAGTATCGAGATTGCCGACGGCTGCAATGTACAGGAGAATTGCATCATCCACATGTTCCCGGGAGTAACGGTTGTGCTGCACGAGGAGGCACACATTGGGCACGGGGCCATCATTCACGGCTCAGCCATTGGGCGAAACAGCCTCATCGGCATGAACGCCGTGGTCATGGATGAGGCCGAAATTGGCCCGGAGTGCATTATTGGTGCGCTCAGCTTTATCAAAAGCGGCGAAAAGATACCGGCGCGAAGTCTGGTGGCGGGCAATCCGGCGCGCATTCTACGCGAAGTGAGCGATGATATGCTGGCCTGGAAAACCGAAGGCACGCGGTTGTACCAGCAGCTGCCGGAGCAATGTCGCCAGAGCCTACGCCCTTGCGAGCCGCTGCGCGAGCGCCCCGAAGACTGGGCTGACCAGGTGGCGACGTACCGCCCTTGGAAGCGTCCTCCTCAGTAAGCGCGGGCAAAGAGCACACGCTGCTGGCTGGGTTTGCCGGTTAGGATGCATGCGCCGGCTTCTGCGTTAGCATCCAGAGGGATACAGCGTATGGTGGCTTTCGTACGCTCCTTGATTTCCAACTCCGTTTCTGTGGTGCCATCCCAGTGGGCCAAGATGAAGCCGCCTTTATCTTCCAACACGGCTTCAAAGTCGGCCCATTGGTCTACTGGGGTGATATGCGCGTCGCGGAAGGCTTTGGCGCGTTGAAAGAGATTCTGCTGGATGTCGGCCAGCAATTGCTCCACGTATTCTTCTATGTTAGCCAATGGCGCGTTGCTCTTCTCTTTCGTATCGCGGCGCGCCACCTCCACCTGGTTGGCGTCGAGGTCGCGCTGGCCTAATCCTAAGCGGACAGGCACCCCAATCATCTCGTACTCGGCGAACTTGAAGCCGGGGCGGTTTTGGTCGTCGTTATCCACTTTTACGGAGATGCCTCTGGCGCGCAGGCGCCGGTGATAGCCACAACAGCCTCGTCATTCGTACCGCGCTGGAAGACCTGATAATCGGTCGCCCCCTGCTCTATCCGCAACATATCCTTCTCTACTCCTCCACAAATCCGTGCTCGATTGTTTCTTCCACCAGAAACACCTGTATCCCTGCAGCTGCACACCGCCTTGACGTTCCTGCGAGAAAGGTGTATCTTAAACGAGGAAAGGAGCATCCATGCCCGAAGCGACTCTCCTCAAAAAGCTGCAAATCCTGGCACAATTGACACGGCAGCTGCAGGAATACGGGATACGTCCTGTGCTGGTGGGTGGAACCGCGCTTGAGGTGTACACTGCTGGGGCGTACGCGACCGGAGACATGGACATTGTAGTTGCCAATAGAGATGTGGCTGTACATGCGCTTCACGAGATGGGCTTTCAACCACACGGACGGCACTGGTTTCATGCTCAGTGGGAAATCGCCGTAGAGATACCTGACACAGATTTGGCTGGCGATTACGGTCGGTTACTGGAGCTGGAGATTGCAGACGGCGAAGTTGTGTATTGCATCGGCGTTGAAGACCTGCTGATAGACCGTCTAAACGCGGCGGTTCACTGGCAGTCTTCCGAAGATGCGAGATGGGCGAAGAACCTGCTACGTAACCACGCCACTCGATTAGACTGGGACTACTTGTGGCGACGTGCCCGTGAGGAGGGAACCGTGCAGATGCTGGAAGCACTCTGGCAGGAGGTGCAACGGGACGATGCGGCGTATGAAGCTGAGTGACCTGCAGGCGCAGAAGCGGCAGATATTCATCGAGATGATGCAACGTGGCGCGCTGAAACGCATGCCCCGCACCCGTCCCCGCGATCCGGAAGAGGAGCAGGTGCTGAACCGTCTGGCGCATCTGCGCTGGAATCGCTGGCTGCAAAACGGTACGCTGGTCATCCTGGCGCCGCGGCGATGGCGATTGAACCTGCCCCCAGAGAACGATTAGTCTACCTCCCCAGCGTACGCTGCAAGAACTGCAGAGTGATTTGCCATGCTTTCTCTGCAGCCTCACGGTTGTAACCCTGCTGGTTGTTGGGGTTGGCGAAAGCGTGTCCGGCATTAGGGAACACGTGGATGTCCACCCTCTTGCGCAGGCGGCGCATCTCACTTTCAAACGCGCGTACGAGCTCCACCGGAATGCCGCGGTCGCGGTCGCCGAAAATGCCGAGTACCGGACAGGTGATGCGCTGCAACGCGGCTTCATCGGTCAGTAACCGACCGTAATAGATGACACACGCGCCCAGCTGCGGCTGGTTTATTGCCAGCGTCAGCGCCCAGCTGCCTCCCATGCACCAGCCGATGACTCCCAGACGCTTTCTGCGCGTCTGTGGCAGGCGGCGCAAATACTGAAAGCCTGCCTGGAGGTCGCGAAGGGCGCGGTCCTCCGGCAGCCCGCGGCTCAGCTCGTGCGCCTCCATAACCTCGGTGGTCACCCTGCCACGATACAGGTCTACCGCCAGCGCCACGTACCCCTCCTTCGCCAGAGCATCCGCCTGCTGCTTCACCCAATCGTTTAGCCCCCACCACTCATGTATCACCAGCAAGCCCGGAACCGGTTCCCTGCGCTTCGGAGCTGCCAGATACGCCCGAACGGTGTCTCCATTGCTTTTGAATTGCACGGTACGAACTTCTATTTGCTCAGGCATCCTACCCACTCCTTTCATTCACCAAATTCGCCATCGGACCTGGCAAACCCCTTCTTGACGCTCTCGCTTGAACCTGTTAGAATAACAAGCAGGCAAATTCTACGGGAGCACAAGGTTCCGCATGGCGGTGGAAGAAGAGGAGATCACCCTACCCGACCTGCTCGGCATTATCTGGCAGCGCAAGTGGACAGTGGCAACGGTCACTCTGCTTTGTGTTCTTATCGGCGTGCTGGCGACATGGCTGCCCAAACCGGTGTACGAAGCATCCTCGACTCTGCTATTCCCAGCGGGTGGAGCGTCTCCCCTCGCGGGGATTGCGCAGTCGTTTGGTATTAGCCTGCCATCCGGTGGCACAGCGCCGTTGAAGATGTATCGCGCGGTGCTGGAGAGCGCGCGCCTGCGAGAGATGATTTCGCAGGAAACGGGCATCAAAGCGAAGAAGTTACAGTCCATGACGACCGTCAAAGACGATGCGCAGGCAAGCCTCATCACCGTGTTGGTCAGGCATGAGGACCCCGCCACGGCGCAGAAGGTGGCACGGCTCTATATCCGCTCGCTGGCTCAGCTGAACAAAGAACTGAACCTGCCGATAGTGCGCAATCAGGTGGAGTTTCTGGAGAGAGAGCTGTCTTCGCGCACGAAACAACTCCGCGAAGCAGAAACTCGGCTGCTGGAGTTCCAGCGTCGGATGGTCGGGGAAGGCGGTGCACCTTCGTCAGCGGGCACTTCTGTACCAACGCGAGGAATAGCCGGGCTGCCTTCGCTACGTGTGTCTGGCGGGGCATCAGGATTTGACACAGCCTACCTGCAGCAGTTAAACTCTGCACGATTGCAGCTGAATCAGGTACAGCAACAAATCGCCGCCGCGCGCGAGGCGGCACAGCGCGTGGCACAATCAGCGACAGAACTGCCTGCGGACCTTCCGCCCGCTGCACCATGGCGGGCGAAACTCACCGAACTGGAATACGAACTTCGCGTTGCCGAACTGACCTATGGTCCCGATGCGCCGAATGTCGTGAAGTTGAGGAGAGAGATCGAACTGACCCGCCAGCAGCTGCGCAGAGAGATTGAGAACTACTTGAAGGCGGTGAATATGAACGTGGACCCCAATCTGGCTCCACTGGAACTGCAGCGGGTGGGGCTGGAAGCGCAGGTCAATGCCCTGCAACAATTAGCAGCGCGTGCGCCAGAGGATACCCTGCAGATGCAGCGTTTAGCCCGTGAAGTGTCTACCTTGAACGAGTTGGTGCAGCAGCTGCGCGTGGCTTTGGAGCAAGCGCGCATGGAGATGTCTCGCGACCCCAACCGCTGGGAGGTGCTGGAAGACGGACGCTTGAAGGAAGAACCGGTGAATAAGCGGTGGAAGCTCAACATCGCGCTCGCGCTGGCAGGTGGATGGATATTGGGCGTTTTGCTCGTTGTGCTTACCCTTCCCCGTGGTGAACGACGGCAGTGATGGGCTGATGCACACTCTGTTGCGTCATAGCGCGATTTATCTCATTGCCCGCGGGGTGCCGGGAGCAATTAACTTCCTGGCTATCGCTATCTACACTCGTCTGCTTTCCCCGCAAGAGTACGGGCAATATGTGCTGGTCATCGCCGCGGTCGGGTTTACCAGTGTGCTTTGCTTTCAATGGATAAACCTCTCCCTGCTACGGTTCGTGCCCTCTTCTGAATTCGCAACTAGCGACCTTCTCAGCACAGTGAAGGCGACCTACTGGGCAATAGTGGGGTTCACTGCTCTGGTGGGAACAACAGGCATACTGGTTTTCGTACCGCAGGAACAAAGATGGCTTGTGCTCATCGCGCTTCCCCTGCTGTGGCTGCAAGCCTGGTTTGAAATGAACCTCGAGCTGGCTCGTGCGAAGCTGCAACCCGCACGGTACGGCATAGCAGCCGGGCTCAGAGCAGTTTCTGCAATTACGCTGGGCACTGCTCTCATCGCCTGGCAACTGGGAGCATTCGCACCGCTCCTGGGATTGGCAACCGGATACC
>Ga0101944_10003099_pt1 | contig 24296 bp, 22 predicted proteins | sample DewCreD2012metaG_FD_75245 | JGI IMG/M metagenome (GOLD analysis project Ga0101944, IMG submission 75245) | Hot spring sediment bacterial and archeal communities from British Columbia, Canada, to study Microbial Dark Matter (Phase II) - Dewar... ... | reverse complement strand
GATCGCCGACCCTGTTTTCTGGCAGGTGCTGCGCAACAATTTCCTCTATGCCCTGGGGACCATCCCGGTCAGCGTCTGCCTCGCCCTGCTCATGGCGATTTGGGTCAACCGCGAGTTTAGGGGTCGTGCGGTTGTCCGAACCGCGTATTTCACGCCTACCATTCTGCCCATGATCGCGGTGGCGAATATCTGGCTCTTCTTCTACACCCCCCAGATCGGGCTTCTGGCCAAGATCTGCGCCTTCTTTGGAATTCCCGCTCACAGCTGGCTTGGAGATCCCAGCACGGCCCTGGCCTGCATGGTCGTCCTCGCCATCTGGAAGGACGCCGGCTTTTTCATGATCTTCTATCTGGCCGCCCTCCAGGGGATTTCGCCCGAGCTTGAAGAAGCCGCTCTCATCGAAGGCTCCGGACGGTGGTACTTCTTCGGCCGGGTGACCCTGCCCCTCTTGATGCCCACCACCCTTTTCGTCATGGTCAATGCCACGATCAATTCCTTCAAGCTCGTGGATCACATTTTCATCCTCACCAAGGGCGGGCCGGACAATGCCTCATCGCTTTTGCTCTATTACATCTACGAGGTGGCCTTCGGCTTCTGGGACACCGCCTACGCGTCCACCTTGACCGTGGTGCTTCTGTTGATTCTTGGGGCCTTGGCGATCACGCAGTTCAAATACATTGAGAAGAGGGTGCACTACCAATGATGATTCGAGGGTCTGGTTGGGGAGATCGTCTGGAAACGGCTGCGGCATGGGTGCTCGGTTTTCTGTGGGCGGCTCCGCTTCTCTATGCCATCTGGGCAGCCTTCCATCCCATGGACTTTGTAAGCCGTTTTGAGCTTTTTGCGCCGATCACCTTTGACAACTTCCGCTCCGCGTGGACGGTGGCTCCTTTTGCCCGGTATTTCGTCAATACCTTTCTGTTGGTGACCATGACGCTCTCCGGCCAGTTGATCCTGTGCACCATGGCGGCCTACGCCTTTGCCCGCTTTGAGTTCCCCGGAAAAGATATCGCTTTTATCCTCGTGCTCGTGCAGATCATGATCATGCCGGATGTGCTCATCGTCAAAAACTACCAGACCACGAGCAGCCTCGGCCTGGTGGACACCATCCTGGGTATCGGGTTGCCCTACATGGCCTCGGCCTTCGGCATCTTCCTCCTGCGCCAGGCGTTCAAGCAGGTGCCCAAGGAGCTGGAGGAGGCGGCAAGGGTCGAGGGCGCTTCCTGGCTCTCCGTTCTGCTGCGAGTCTACATCCCCCTGGCCAGACCCACTTACCTGGCCTACGGCCTGGTCTCCGTGAGTTACCACTGGAACAACTTTCTCTGGCCTGTGGTCATCACCAACTCCAACGACACAAGGCCTCTCACGGTGGGGCTTTCCATCTTCGGGGCACCGGAATCAGGCGTGAACTTCTCGGTCATCTCCGCCGGCACCATCCTCGCCGTCTCGCCCCTGTTGATCGCCTTTCTCCTGTTTCAGCGGCAGTTTGTCCAGAGCTTCATGCGTTCCGGGATTAAATAGCTCTGGAACTTTCTCCGCTTCACATCATCCAGTTCCTGTGCTTCTTGATCTCCTTTGCCACGGTCTCTATTAACCAGGATTCGAGCCCTTTCACCATGTAGAACTTCGGGAAAAGAAGATCGTCTTCCTCTGAAATGAGCCCGTCTTCCACGGCTCTCCTTGCCAATTTGGTGTGAGGATAGATTCTGATTCCAAAGGTGATTTTCAAGGCATCCAGGTTCAGAATACTGACAAAAGCCAAGCTTTCTTCCACAGTATCCCTGGTCTCGCCGGGCCCGCCCAGCATCAGGAAGCCCATGGTTTGAATGCCGTGATCGGTAAGCATCCTAGCAGCTTCGCGCACCTCTTTGGACAGGAAGTGCTTGTTCATCTCTTTCAGGACATCATCGCACCCGCTTTCGAAACCAAGGCTCGCTTCCTTGCACCCGGCCCTGGCCATGGCCTTGATCAGCTTTTCATCAAGCTGCCCGGGATAAAGGATGCTGCGCCACGTGATCGGAGGCTTGAGCTCTGCAAGGCAGGAGCAAAGGGTGAGGGCGTAGGAGGGAGGCAGGTTGAAGGTGTTGTCCACGAATTGGAAACGATGGAATCCGGCATCCACCCAGCGTGCCATCCATCGGACCACTTGCTCCGGGGAACGTTTCCTGAGGGCATGGCCCTCGATGGTCCCGGTCGAGCAATAACTGCATCTCATGGGACATCCCCTTCTGGTCTGCACAGGGACCCAGAAGTCCTCTCCCTCGTAAGCGGAAGTCGAAAAAAGACGCGGATCCGGGAGCGGGAGGCTGTCCAGATTGTTCACGAAGGCCCTCTCCCCTTGAAGGCCTTGGCCCCGAAGGTAGAGGCCCGGCACGTCTGCAAGAGAATGGTTCTCCTCCACGACCCGAACCAGCAAAGGGAACGCCCTTTCTCCCTCCCCCTGGATCCCCATGTCAGCCTCCAGATACTCCAGGCTGCTCTGGGGAAAAAGGCTGTACCCCGCGCCCCCGAGAACGACCGGTGACGCGGACACATGCTTGCAGCATTTCACCACCTCTCTGGCCTGCTCGAGCAAGAATCGTGGATTGGCCATGTTCTGGTCGTCTATGTTCCGGATGGAGATGCCGATGAGTTGAGGTTGAACGTTTTCCACGCTCCGCTTCACGGCGCCCTCCCACTCCTCTTCCGCCATGAGGTCGAGCCCGATCACGTCATGCCCTTGGTCCTGGGTTGCCTGAGCCACGCAGGCCAGCCCCAGGGGATAGGTGGGCAAGTTGATTCTCTCAGTGTTGGCGGAGATGAGCAGAACTCGCATGTTGAGCAGTCATGAGTCACGAGTGACGAGTGACAAGTCGTGTTCTTTCTTGTCGCTATTTACTCGTCACTTGTCACTCTCTTTAAGCTTTAGGCACTTCGAACTTATGTCTTCTGTATTCCTTGGCGCGCCGCCGCTTCAGCGAAGGCGGCTGTATTCTGTCTTGTGACTTCTGGTTTCTGCCATCTGTATTCTGCCTTCTGTATTCTGTCTTCTTTCCTTATTCCGTTTCATAGCACTCCACGATCTCCCCGAAGTACAGCGTGTGGTAGTCCTTAGCCGGATATAGGCCCTGGCACTCTTGGTCGAGGCATTTGGGGTCCATAGGCGTCTTCAGGAGAATTTTGCACTCGAATTGAATAGCGGGTGTTTTGATGATGGGTGAAGCTACTTTCTTTGCGCTCGCGAGCTCCAGATTGCACGCCTTGTACTTGTCCACGTCCCTTCCGGACTTGGTGCCGCAGAACATGAGCGCATCGTGCATGTTCGTAGTCGGGACCGTGACCGTGAAGTCGGATGCCTTCTCGATGAATCCGTAGGTGTGCCGGGAGGTGCGCACAAGCACCATAAAAACCGGACGTCCCCACGCATAGCCGATAAGGCCCCAGCCGATGGTCATGGTGTTCGTGGCCTTGTCTGCCTTGACCGTCAGAAACGCTCCTTCCTTGATCTGCTTCATCACCCTCTCAGCCACTGACATGTAATCCAGCTTTTTCATCTGAACCTCCTCGATTGAAGCGTAATGTCTCCGAATCTCCAAATCCCTTTATACCTCAGCCATCGCCTTGACCGCAAGCAGGCCGCGTTGACGCCTGCATCTGGCTTGTGTTAAAGTGGCAAAAAATCGACTTTTTCAACCGGGGCAAGGGCAAACTGGGATGACGGGGAAGGAATTCATCAATTCAGTAGCCAAAGGAAAGTCTGACATCATCCAGACTCTTTTGGATATTCTTGTTGAGACAAGCTCGGATTATTGCCTTATTGGAGGGCTGGCAGTAAACGCTTATGTCGAGCCTGTGGTGAGCTTGGATCTCGATATCGTAGCCACAGTCCAAGATGTGGAGGCCATCGCCAGCGTTGCTAAAAAGCGGGGCTTTAGAGTTGAGCAATTTGAGCACAGCGTAAACCTCAGCAGTGAGGCCTCCAACCTTCGCATTCAGATCCAAACAGACCCCCGTTACCAGGAGTTCATTCCTGACGCACAGACAAGGGACGTCTTAGGGTACCAGATGAAAGTCGCAAAGCTCGGAGACGTGCTACAAGGAAAAATCTGGGCCTACATGGACAAGGCGCGGAGGAAAAGCAAGAGGCAAAAAGATTTGGCGGATATTCTGCGCATCACCGAGGCCTACCCGGAGCTTGTAGCTGCCTTGCCGCGAACCCTCAGGGACGAAGTGGAGAAACAATAGAACCCGAAGCGCCTTGGCTCCTTCAATTGCCTTCTGATCTTCTGATCGATCTCAGGAAGTGGCTCCAAACCAGCAACCTCAGGCAGGTCAAGGCTGTGGAGATCCTGGGCGTCAGTCAATCCAGGGTTTCAGACCTGACTCACAGCCATCCCTCAACAGGCTTGTCGTGAACCTTTCACTGCAAGGAGCCAGTTTGGTCTTCGGAGTCTTTACTCCGCCAATGAGTGCATTTGGTATTGTTTTTCCCTCCTCCTCGCTCAGGCCGCTGATCCACCCGGTTCGCGTGTCATCTTCACGGTGCCGCCCCAGCACCTGATGCACCTGATCCACGAGGCGCAAGGCAAGCTTCTTGTATTCTTCATCTCCTGTTTGGCGGCCAAGCTCCAGGAAGTTGCACACGGCGAACGCGTCGGTCCACAAGTAGCGCCGCGGGCTTCGACCGACCGGTGTGAGCCCGGTGAGCTCGGCGAACTCCATCATGATCTTGTGCGCCGTGGTCACAGCCTCCCCCTTCTCAAGGCTCATCGACTGCTCAGAGCGTTTATGATTTCCCGGCAGAAAGCCGGCAGGTCGTTGGGCATCCTCGAAGTAATCAGATTTCCGTCTAGAACCACTTCCTAATCCAGATAAGTCGCCCCGGCATTGACCCCGTCATCCTTGATCGCCGGAACACATGTAACCTTTTTCCCCTTGAAGTTCCATTCTCCTCCTCCCTTCTTCGATATAAGCCAGATCCGATGGATCCAGCACCTTTTCACAAAAACCCTGGATCGCCGAATCCTCCAGCCAGCTCATGATCAGCTCGACCAGCTCGCCCTTGGATTTCTTGGAAAGGAAGAGGACGAGGACGATCCTCGCTCTCTGGATGATCTGAGGGTCTTTGATCCAGGGGTCATCAAGACTCCCTTGTTCTGCTTGCCTTTTCTTTCCCATGGCATCACGCTCACAGAACGGCCCAGAAAAGCGCTTTCCTGATCCTTTGGATCAAGGGTTCCACCTTTTCGGGGTGCTTGATCGCACTGACCGCTTGCCACTCGCGCCAGTCCCCCAGGATGTCTTCGTAGAGCACGGCACAGGCTCTGGATATTTGTGGCCTGGCATTCGGCTTCACCTCCGAAAGGCACGCTTCGAGACGCTGTCGAACGAGGTCCCTGGCGGTCTCGCCCTCCGTGTGAAACACTACCACCTTGGTTTCTGAAAAGGGCCGGCCGCTTCCGAACTTTCCATAGACATGGCCTTCCGGGAACTTGGTCTCGTAGACCTGAAGAAGGGACAGACACTCCTCCACCCCGCTCAGGACCGCCGTCACCTTCCAGCAGTGGTAGGCCGGGCCCAAGGCAATCTCGTGGACACCCTGTTTGAGCTGTTCGTAGAGATTCTGGATGCAGGGCAGGCATCTGCCGTAGATGTTTTCTTTCGTTTTTTTCAGGTCAGGCGTGCTTTCGAAGCTGACCCAGAAATCTCCTTTATCCGTGTGAGGGATCTCGCCGACATAAATGTGCCAAGCGGCTTTGTCGGTCTCGGTCATGGGTTCCTCTCGCTCCAGCCTTTCATGGATCCCAGCTTAAGGAATTGTCTCTCCTGCGTCAATGCCAAAGACCGGGAGTTTCTCCTTGACTAGGGGGGCGGCAATCCCCTATACTTCCTTCCGCTTGCGAGGCTTTGGACGAATAGGGAAACTGCTTAATAACTTCAAAGAAATCAAGGAGGTGCTTCATGAAAAAGGTCATTGGTGTGTGTGCGGCGGTTCTGTTCCTGATGGGCGCGGTCGTCTCTGTTTATGCGGCGGACAACCTGGTTCTGGCCACCGGCGGTACTGCAGGGACCTATTACCCCTTTGGCGGCGCCATGGCCAAAATTTGGAATTCCAAAATCAAGGACATGAACGTGACGGCCCAGACCTCAGGTGCCTCGGCCGAGAACGTCCGGCTCATCAACAAGAAGGAAGTTGAGCTGGCCCTGGTGCAGAGCGACACCCTGGATTTTGCCTTCAATGCCAAAGAGGCTTTCAAGGAACCCCTCAAGGAGATGAATGCCATCGCAGTGCTCTATCCTGAAATCATCCAGGTGGTGGTCGGCGCGGCAAGCCCGATCAAATCCATCGCCGACCTCAAAGGCAAGAAGGTTGGCGTGGGCGCACCGGGCAGCGGCACAGAAGCCAATTTCCGCCAGCTCCTCGATGCCTACGGGATGAAGAAAGAAGATGTGAACGCCCAGTTCCTGTCCTTCTCCGAAAGCGCTGAGGCTTACAAGGACAAACACATCGATGCTTTCATCGTCACAGCCGGCATCCCCAACGCGGGCATCATGGACGTGGCCAATCAGAGTGAAATTCGGATTCTCGATATCCCGGCCGACATAGCCGCCAAGCTGACCGGCAAATATCCCTTTCTGGCTGCGGTGAAGATCCCGGCCAACACTTACAAAGGCCAGACCACGGAAGTGTCCACCGTTGCGGTGAACGCGGTGCTCATCTGCGGCAGCGGCCTGAAAGAGGCGATGGTCTACAACCTGACCAAGGCCCTGTTCGAAAACCAGGCCGAGTTGGCAACGGCCCATGCCAAGGGCAAGGAGCTGAACATCAAAACCGCGGTCACGGGTGTTTCCATCCCCTTCCACCCGGGGGCGGTGAAATACTACAAGGAAAAAGGCCTGATGAAGTGATGCCCACTCAGGAAATTCTTTCCTAAGGGTTCCTTTCGGGGAACCCTTAGGCCATTGGAATCCAGGGCGTCTCCCTTCATTGAAACAACAGCGATTCACACAATCGGGTTCCGGATTGCAGGGGCTATTCACCTCCTCAGGCCCCTTGCTTTTTATTTTTCATCGCTGATGAGCCGTCGTCTGATTGCAGGTCTGGTCCTCGGCGGCGCGGGGGCGGTGGCCTTGGTCTTGCTCTGGCCCTTGTTCTCTGCGCTCGAAATCATCGATGACCGCAGCGGCCGCATTGTCCATTGTGCCCAAGTGCGGCCGGGGGAAGAGTTTGTGCTTTCCTTTGTGCATTCTGTGAACCGACGGCCCGTCTATGACACCTTCCGCGCGGAGGCCGACCATCTGGTCGTCGTCAAGTCACGGTTCGACGCTTTCGGCGCCGGCATGCCGGAGACCTCGACACAGGACGGCACGCTGAGCATCGCCGATGACGGATGGCTCGAATGGACGGTCAACCGGCCCTGCCCTCAAGTCACGGTCCGGGTAGGCCGGTCAGCCGATCACGCCCTGCACGGCAACGGACGAAGTCTTCGCCTCTCGGATCTGGCGGAACCGGGAAGCGCTCTGACCCTGCGTGTCCGAAAAGCGTCACGGTTCGACCTCATGAAAGCCGGGTGCATTCCATGAGCAAAAATCAAAGCGACGGGCAAAGCGCTTGCGGAGGGCCCCCCCCTGCGGAGGGGCTTGAGGTGGTCTCCAAGGAAGAGATCGAAGAAATCCTCAAGAAAGTCGACAAGGAAGCCTCTGCCCGAAAGCTGACGGGGATCCCAAGATGGATTGTGTACCTGATCGGCGTGTCGTGGTCGATCTTCCAGGTGTACACCGCCGCCTTTGGATTGTTTCCCGCCCAGCTCCAGCGCTCCATTCACCTGGCCTATGCGTTCGTGCTCACCTTTCTGCTTTTCCCGGCGCGCTCCGGCCGCGGTTCCAACCGTCTGAGCTGGCACAATTGGGTGCTGGTCCTTTTTGCCGGATACATCGGCTCCTACATGGCGATGAACTACATCCGCATCATGGAGGCCGGGGGAGATTACTCGCGCATGGACTACATCGCCGCCGGCTGCGGCATCCTCCTCACGCTGGAGGCGGCGCGGCGGGTGGTGGGGCTGCCGATCGTCTGTCTGGCGTCGTTCTTCATCGTCTACACCTATTTCGGGCCCTATTTTCCCGGCTTCATGGCCCATCGCGGATACTCCCTGGAGCGCATTGCCTCGCACATGTACCTCACCACCGAGGGCATCCTCGGCATCCCCCTGGGCGTGGCTGCAACCTTTATTTATCTCTTCATCCTCTTCGGGTCTTTCCGCGAGAAATCCGGACTGGGGCAGCTTTTCATTGACATCTCCAATGCCGTGGCCGGCTGGGCATCGGGAGGACCGGCCAAAATGGCTATCGTGACGAGCGCGCTGGAGGGAACGGTGTCCGGCAGCTCCGTGGCCAACACCGTTGAATCCGGGAGCCTCACCATCCCCATGATGAAACGCCTCGGCTACCGTCCTGAGTTTGCCGCGGCGGTGGAAGCCTCCTCCTCCACCGGAGGCCAGATCATGCCGCCCATCATGGGGGCTGCCGCCTTTATCATGGCCGAGTTCCTGAGCGTGCCTTACATCGACATCGCCAAAGCGGCGGCGATCCCGGCCTGTCTCTATTTCTTCGGCGTGTTCATGGAGGTCCACTTCGAGGCCAAGCGTTGCAACCTGCGCGGCCTGAGCCGAGAAGAGCTGCCCAGGTTCGGCCATGTCCTGCGGGAACGAGGGCACCTGTTTGTGCCCCTCTTTGCGATCATCATCTTTCTGTCCGTCGGGTTCACACCGCTTTACGCCGCTTTGATGGGCCTGGTGACCTGCATCATCGCCGGCGCCCTGAAGAAAAGCACCCGAATGAGTTTGCGGCAAATCGCGGACGGCTTCGAGCTCGGAGCCAGAAACGCCATCGGCGTGGGGCTCGCCTGCGCTTCAGCGGGCATCATCATCGGAGCCATCACGCTCACCGGGCTGGGCCTCAAGATGGGGAACGGGCTGGTGGAGCTGGCCGGAGGCAATCTGCCTTTGACCCTCATTCTCACTATGATCACGTCCATCATCCTCGGCATGGGCGTGCCGACCACGGCCAACTACATCATCACCTCCACCATTGCCGCTCCCGCCCTCATCCAACTGGGGGTTCACCCGCTGGCAGCCCACCTCTTTGTTTTTTACTTCGGGATTGTGGCCGACATCACCCCCCCGGTCGCATTGGCGGCTTATGCAGGATCCGGCATCGCCAAGTCCAATCCTCTGAAGACCGCGATCACCTCCACCAAGCTGGCGATCGGCGCTTTTCTCACGCCCTACATTTTCGTCTTCAATCCGGCCATGCTCTGGGTCGGCACCACCTGGTACACCATCATCCAGACCTTGATCACCTCCTGTGTCGGCATGACCGCGATCGGAGCGTCCTTGATCGGCTTTTTCTGGGCACCCATGAATTGGGTGGAACGGATCGCTTTCTTTGGCGGCGGACTGATGATGGTTCACCCGGGGGTGACGACAGACCTGGCGGGGATGGCGCTGTTAGCGGCTTGCTTAGTGTACCAGCGGTACAAGAAAAGGGCAGGAGTGGTCAGCACGGCCACAGCCGGAGACGCTTGAACGCCTCCTATTTCTTCCCCCGCTTCTTGATCGCATCGTAAATATTTTGAAACGTGCCGATCACCACCGCGGCCAGCACGCCGAAGATGGCCGTCCTGATGATCCAATCCGTGATGTCCATCTCAGACCTCCTTCCAAGCCGACCCCTATCCCATCGTAACAATGGGCAGGTCGCGCATGGTCAGAAGACCCGGAGCGGCCTCCTTGACCCGCCGGATGGCGTTGACCGCGATCGAGCGGGTGGCCACGTCTCCGTGGGTGCCCTTGAGAACTACGTTCAGATTGGGTTGGCCGAAGATCTTGATGCGGTCCTCGTCCACCTTGGAATCCAGCGCGGCGATGAAGGTGAGCGTCAGGAACTCCCCTTTCTCATCGTACCCCCGCGCCACTTGGTTCAGGCCGCAGGGCTGGCCCCGCTTCACCTCGAAGAAATCCGTCTTGATGGGCTTTGGGGCGAGCACAGGGTCGATGCTCTCTTCGTACTTGACCAGCTTCTTGCCCAGGGTATCGAAAATCATTCCGACGGACTCCACCAGGCCCACGTGGGCCATGCGGCCCTGAGCCATGGCGGTCTTGAACTGTTCCTTGGTCAAACCGGAGCCGATCTTCTTCTGAAACGGCCCCCGCCGAAGCGAAGCGTTTTGAATGCGGGATATTTCGATCCTGTCCACCCTCTCGCAAATCGCCGTCAGGAACAGGGGCAGCGAGTCCATCAGGAAGCCGGGATTGACTCCGGTGGCGAGCACGGTCCTCCCGGCCCTTTTAGCGGCCGCGTCAATGGTCTTCGCCTCTTTGGGGTGAGCCAGCCAGGGGAAAGAGAGCTCTTCCGATGTGGAGACCACGTCCAGCCCGGCCTTGAGAATTTCCAGGATCTGGCCCTTGAACAGGTCGAAGTAGGAGTTGGTGGTGTGCATCACCACGTCCGCCTTGGTCTTGGCCAGAACGTCGGCCACGTTCTTCACGACCCTTATTCCCAGCTTTTTTCCGTCCAGCAGGTCACCCAGGTCTTTTCCCACCTTGGCCGGGTCGATGTCCACCGCCCCAACCAGTTTGAGGTTTTCCCGCTCCAGAATGGTGCGGGCGGTAGAGCAGCCGATCGGGCCGAGCCCGTACTGAATCACACGAATCTTTTTCATTTTTTTACCTCGACAAGATCATTGGAATTGTTGTTTAGAGCGATGGAGTATAGGAGTTTTCGCTCTTCCTTGTCAAGGCTCAAGCCGTCAGGCCGCTCCCCTTGAAAAACCTGAGAAGAAACCCAGTCGGTGCTTGTCACTCAACGAAACCCTTGGGCCGCCAGGAATTTGCGAAAGATCTCCACATTCTCCTTGAGCATGGCCGTCACTGGAAGCGTGTAGGGGCATTTCAAAACAAGGAGCGTCAAGACGAGAGGTGCATGCTCGCCGAGCTTGACATCATGAGCTTAACCCTTTAGGATCATTTTGCATTTGTCATTTTTGAGGGCTCATTAAAATGAAACAGCGCCCGTGCGGGGAGCCCTCGCAGGAGAATGTGAACGCAGGATGGAACCCTATGTCGCCAAAAAGCCTTGACCGAAACGCGGAGCACTTTCTCGCCGGGTTTTTCGAGCCGAAAAGCATCGCCCTGGTCGGTGCATCCAACAATCCCATGCGCATCACCTACTACCTCGTGGCCAACCTGATCAAGCTCGGTTTCCGGGGAAGGATCTACCCGGTCAACCCAGGGGAGAAGGAGATCCAGGGGTTCAAAGCGTATCCAAGCGTGAAAGACATCCCGGAAACCGTGGACCTTGCGGTCATCGGCGTCTCCTACGCGCTGACGCCGGAGATTTTGAAAGAGTGCGTGGACAAGGGAATCAAGCGGGTCACCCTCATCGCAGGGGGCTTTTCGGAGGCAGGCGAGCATGGCAAAAGGGTGCAGGCGGACATGGCCCGTCTGGTCCGGCAGAACGGTATCCGGGTCATCGGCCCCAATGCTTTGAGCCCCATCCATGTGAAGAGTGGCCTTTGCATCAGCTTCCATCCCATGGACTCCATCAGGGCCGGCGGCCTTTCCCTGATTTTTCAGTCAGGCCTCTACGAGCCTCGTTCCCGTTGGCTCCTGAACGATTTCAACTATCACCTCAACAAGCTCATCGATCTAGGCAACAAGATGGATGTCAACGAGGTGGACGCCCTGACCTATCTGGTCGAGGACCCGGAGACGCGTGTGATCGGGATTCACCTGGAAAGTATCGCCGGTGACGGAAGGGAGTTTCTGCGGCTCATCCGCAAGGCCTCCGCCCAGGGCAAGCGCGTGGTGGTGCTCAAGTCCGGGAGGAGCGAGGCCGGCGCCAAGGCCGCCCTGTCCCACACCGGGGCTCTGGTGCATGGAAACGACCGCATCTTTGATGCTGCCATCCGACAGAGCGGGGCTTTGCGCGCTCGCAGCCTGGAGGATTTTTTTGACCTGACCCGTGCGCTGGAGCGCTTCGGATCCCTGTCCATGAAGGGCAACCGGGTGTTCATCGCCACCTTCCCCGGCGGAGAGGGCGTGATCGTCACGGATCTCCTCGAACAGCAGGGTCTCAGACTCGCGGAAATAGGCCTCACCACGCTGGACAAGCTGAGACCCGTCTTTCCCGCCTGGGACATCCCGGCCAACCCCTGGGACTTGGGCCTCACGGTTCAGTTTCACGACCCGGCGAAAGTCTATTCCACCGTCCTTGAGGCCATGATTGCCGATGCCGATGTGGACGCCCTGGCCTTTCAGATTCACCCGGAGTTCCTCACAGTGCCCAAGGAATTCATGGGAGTCTTTCACCAGGCCGCAGAGGCGGGCAAGCCCATTGTGCTGTGGCTTGCGGGCATGGAATCCGGGAGGCACGAGAACCTGATGTGGCTGGAAGAAAAAGGCGTCCCGGTTTTCCCGTCTCCTGAGAAGGCCGTGGCCGCGCTTGCGGCCCTGCACCGCCTGAGCCGTTTATAGCCTTTTTCAAGACGGTGCCTCCTCCTGGGAGCAACCCTGTATGAAACACACCATTTGAAAGAGTTCGCCACGTCCATGAAAGGATTATTCAGACGGTCGATCGAACGCTTGGCCGATGCAGGAAGTCATGCTTCCGACCGGCCGGAAGAAAAGTTGCGTAAGGCCATTCTGGTCTTCCTGGCAAGCATCTATTGTTTTGCCGGGATCGTCTGGGCCGCTTCCTACTTCGCCATGGGGCTTCCTTTGGCAGGCGGCATCCCCCTCGCCTATTCGGTGTTCTCCGGCTCGAGTCTCCTCTATTTCTTCCGCTCGAAACACTATGCCCTTTTTCGCTTCACCCAACTTTGTCTGATCCTCCTCCTCCCTTTCCTGCTCCAGTTCTTTCTCGGGGGTTTCGCCTCATCGAGCACGGTCATGATCTGGGCGATTCTTTCGCCCGTGGGGGCACTGATGTTCGCCGGCACAAGGCAGTCGCTCCCGTGGTTCCTCGCCTACCTCGCGCTCCTGGCCCTTTCCGGATTGCTTGAATCAAAACCGGCGCCGCAGTTGGCCATTGTTCCTCCTCAGATCCAAATCGTCTTTTTCATCATGAATCTGGGTGGGGTCTCCATCATCGTCTACGTGCTCCTGAGGTACTTCGTGAAGGAGCGGGAGCAGGCCATGGCCGTGCTGGACCTGGCGCATCGACGGGCGGTTCAGGAGAAGGAACGGCTCGACAAAATCAGGAAAATCCTTTCCAATTTTGTTCCTGAAACAGCCAAAAGAATGATCGAAAAAGATCCTGAACAGGGGCACGTCGATAAGTACCTCCAAAAGGCCACCGTGCTTTTCCTGGACATAGAAGGCTTCACGACCCTGATGCAGAAATTTCCCGTAGAAAGGATCAACCAGGTCATTGAAGCTTACTTTTCTATTTTTTTGGATCTGATCCAGAAGGACGGCGGGGATGTGAACGAAACCGCCGGGGACGGTATGATGGTGATTTTTCTGGATCCTGATCCTGAGGCTCATGTGAAAAAGGCAGTGCATGCGGCCACGGAGATTCAAAAGCGGTGCCTGGCCATTGCCGGAAACAGCGGTTCCGACTTGCTCCCCATCCAGGTGAACATCGGCATCAGTACCGGAGAGGTCTATCTGGGATCGACAAAGATGAGAGGCACAGGAGGAGACCGTTGGACCTTCACCGCTTCCGGGCCCGTGACCATCATGGCCGCTCGGCTTTCGGACCACGCCCGAAGCGGTCAGATCCTGGTGGACAGCAACGTGGCCGAAACAATCAGAGGCGTGTTTCCCTTGACGCCACTAGGGGACGTTCGTTTGAAGAATTTCAGGGACCCTGTTCAAGTGTTCCAGGTCCATCTTCATGGAGAGACCCGCTGATATCGGCTTGCCGAGGGATCAGCGCATTGCCCGGGGCACTTATCCTCACCGAATCCAATCCGCCATGACGCCTGTTCTTGTCACTCAAGGAATAATCCACCGCTTTTTGACCGGCCCTTCTTTTCTCCCATGACCGAGGGGATTTTTAAACCAACGCTCGATCTGGGGGCATCCGACAAGGAGTACACCATTTCGGTGGAGCTCCCAGGCGTTGACGAAAACGATGTCAAACTCGAGGTCATGGACGATACCCTGACGATCCGCGGAGAAAAGAGACAGGAGAAGGAAGAGAAGGAACGCAACTACTACCGCATCGAGCGATCCTACGGTTCTTTTCAAAGGATGCTCTCCCTTCCGGAAGACGCGGACCAGGAAAATATCAAGGCCGTCTTCAAGAAGGGTGTTCTGACCGTCACCCTGCCTCGCAAGGCGCTTCCAAAGTCTGAGGCCAGGCAGATCCCGGTCAGCACTGAAAACTGATGTGCTACCCTCCTTAAAACGGAAAAGCGGCAAGGCTTCTCTTCGGAGAGCCGCGCCGCTTTTCGCTCAGTTCCGCGCACCCGGTTTCGCTGCTAAGTCCGGTGTCTCGTTTGCTTTCCCATTTGATCCGCCCGTGGCGTTTGGCGAAGGCGAATGAACTCCGGGCGGATGGAACATATTTCGAAAGGCTCAACGGTTTTCGGGTAGGGGAGAAGCATGGGCACATATTACCAGGGCGTGGATGTCTTTCTCAATCTTCTTTTGACGATGGCACACGAGCGCCGGGGGCGTGGCTTCTGTTGGCAGAGCGACCATGTCCTCCGCCCCCCTTCCCTATTGCGAGATCAGAGCGAGCGCAGCCGCTTTCCACAGACTCATGGCCGCCACATCTACCAGCGAGTGGGGGATAGTGACAGCCTGGTCCGTCTCCTCCATCCCGCTTTGGTCCACGTAAATCACTCCCTGCTTCACCTCATAGCCATAAGTGCCGAGCACGACCTGCGCCGCAGCGTCTTGACCGAGCAGCCGCCGGGCGGCGGGGAGGATAACCATCGCAGGGTGCGGGTTGAAGAAGCGGTCGAAGAAAGCCTTCAGGCGCGTGACGATCTCCTCTCCCCTGGCTCCCCCGAGGCACTCAGAGAGCTCCGCTTCCAGCATCTTGTCAGCCATGGTGTGTGCAACGGCGAGATTCATGTGAAGCTCTCGGGCCCTGAACTCGAGAAGCCAGTTCTGGGCCTCCGATCGGATGTCTTCCTGCTTTTCATCCGGGTTGATCTCGCTCAGCCTGAGCGCAAAGTCGCTCACCGGGTGGTGTACCACGTATAGCGCGTTGCGGTCTGTCATGACGTGGTAAAGCATGTACCAGTCTATCTCACAGACAATGCTTCGGAGGCTTTCCCCGTTGCTGCAGACCACGCCCCCGTCCGGGTACCTCCCAAAGCGCTCTTCCATTTTGGAATACAGTTCGTTCGATGTCATCAAAACGCTCTAAGGGGATAAGCTTCCTCAATCGCGGGATGGCTGCTTGAAAACGAACCACAAAGGCAAGCCGGGAACTTCAACGCATGCCTATCTTTCTCGGTGCCCTGAAAAGTCAGGACTTCTCCAAGCATTTCAATTTGCTGCTGTGGCCCGACCCCCAGAGACCAGAAACACAGGCGATTGGTCCGCTCTCTGTTATCCGTGGTCCGGGGACCGTAGCCCGTCGCGCCTACGCCCCACCACTCCAATTCCCCATTGCTCCTATCTCAAATCCCCGCTCAAATCTCGCCCTATCACCGTGCTGTTTAGTTGCAGTCCCATAAGGGATGCTGCCATAGCTCCGAGGTCGCCGATCCGGATCGGCTGCGCGTGAATGCCTTGCTTCCCGCCCGGCACCGCGATGGCTGCCACAATGGGCAGTGTGTCCACCGACCCGTGCCCTCCGTTGTACACACGGAAAGGCGGGGTCCACGAGGGGGCCTTGATGCCCACGTTCGGCACGTGCCCGTTGTAGACCGGGATCTGCCACCCGTTTTTCGCGAGCACGATGAGGTCAGGCCATATCATGGTCTTCTCCTTGTCCTTCTCAATGAAATAGGTGTGATACAGTTCGCCCGGGAGAGAGACGTCTCTCAACCCTTCCTTCATGTCGCGGCGGTCCAGGACCCACCAGGGGCACTCGTTTGTCTTTGTCTGCGGGTTCCACGCCCTGTGCTTGAGGAGCAGATCTTTGGCCGCAGAGACCGTCCCTTTCCTGTCGCGCCAGTAGAGCGCAGCATAGCTGCTCACGCTGAAGGCATAGATATTGTCGCCGGTGACCCTATCTCCTCTTTTCAGGATGGCCATGACGTCTGTGGTCGAGAAATCCTCACTGTAGAGATGATTCACAGCCGAATGGTCGCTCAGCAGAATGATGACGGCGTTTTGCAGGATCCCCTGCTTCTCGAAGCCCCTCATCAGCCTGCCGAACTGGAAATCCACATCGCGGATCGCATCGAGGGTCGGCTCCCTGAAAAGCAGCGGATTACGGCTGCTCACCAGGGCGTACTCAGGTTTCATCTCGCATCCCTTCGCGAGTTCAATCGGCTCCTGTGCCACGACGAACTCAGAAGGATCCCATCCCGACCCGATGCAGTGGCATGCGTCGTCTGTTTCGGCCATCAGGATGTAGGCTAAGTCCGGGTCTTGCCGCCGGAATATCTCCAGGGTGGAATCCACGATCCAGCGATCGTGAGGAAAGTGCTCCGGATAGTTCTCCATCTGGCTCGTGAGCCTGCCGCCCTGGCCTGACCAGAGGCGGGACATGACGGTGCTCGGGCTGAAATGTCGCAGCACATTTCCCCAGTGCAGTTCCTTCCAGGCGAAAAACCCTGCGCTTCCTGATTCCGGATCGCAAATGCCGTCCGTATCGGTCAGGGGATCGGCGAAGCTTTCCTTTTGCGGGGCCGGCAGATAGGCGGGGAAGGAGGTGCCTGTCACGAGAATATCTACGCCTGATTCGGCCGGGGGCTGGCGGAACATGTCGGCCACCCACTCCTTCCCTGAGATGAAGAGTGTCTTGGACCTGGGCCAGCGCCGCTTCCAAGCGTGGAACAGCGTATCCACAGGACGGCCCTGGTCGTCCCTAGCCATGGAGAGGTGCGAATTCTTGATGATCGCTTTCCCTTTTTCGTCCCAGCCTACAGGTTGCGCCCAGACGCCGATGATTCCGCTCTGTGCCATGCTGGTGCCTGCGATCGCGTTCAGGTGATTCATGTCCGTGGCAGCGGGCAGATAGGCTTTTGCCTCCGGATACCACACCGCCCTGTTTAGGAAAGCGCGGATGGAGGGCATGAGCCAGTCGCCCTCTTTGCCTCCCGGCTGGCCTTTGGAATTCAGTTCAAGATACTTGGGGTGAAGGGCATCAATAGCAATGTAGATGAGCCGTCTGGGGGAGCTCCCCCCTTTAAGCGGGTTCTTTGTCTTCTCTGTCCCGGCAAAAGCGCGGCCAAACCAGTGAGGCCCCTTTGTGGCCACAAGTGCAGTCCCCACGAGCGCGCCGCAACTCCGCAGAAAGGACCGTCGGCTAAAATGCCGCAACTGGTTTTGTCCGAAGTTTTTTTTGCGCATGAGCAACCTCTCAAATCCCTCCCAGGAGCGTGCCCGACAACCCCTCCTACCACCCTTCTTGTCATTTCGAGCGAAGCGAGAAATCCTTTCAGGAAAACCACTTCTGAATTCAAGCTTCCTCGGCTAAAGCCTCGGAATGGGGCTGTGGGAAAGCCTCCACGGGGGGATTTCATGCCGGTGGAGTCGTGCATTCCGCCAACCTTTTCTTCAGGGCCTGGGGCACCGCATCGTTGGCCGGTTCAAGGGCGACCGTGGGCCTGCTCCCGAAAATCTGGTAGGCGCGATTGAGAACCCGGTCATCCCAGATCGTGTTGATGTCGTTCCGGGTCAGTCTTTCCGAGTCAAAAGCCGGGCCCAAGCCGCCGAGTTTGCTCACCACCCAGTGATTGCCGGCACTGACGATCAGCTGGCTGCTGTAAGGGTCTTTCAGTCCTTCCTTCTCCGATGAAGGGACAGTGAGCCTGTTTTCCAGGAGCCACGCCAAAGACACCATGTCGTGGGCAACGACCGACTCTGATGCCATGATCAGGCCGATCTCCGGCTCGACGATGAGGCCTTTGTCAGGGCCGTAGGTGGTGAGGATCTTGTCCGCAGCGGAAATCACCAGGCGTTGCTTCTTGAGCAGGGTGTCGACCGTATTCCCCTCAGCCGTCTTCTCCTGAAACGTGGCGGCGTCCCGGTGGTATTCCAGTCGCGTGTCCGTGCGCCAGTAGCCCACAGCAGCCTTAAGACCCAGGGTGCTGCCTGCTAACACGTGCCTGCTGCAACGGGGCATGAGGATGATGTGATCTACCTCCCTGAGAACATTCGGCATCATGAGACCCCGTTTCCAGTTCGAGCCTGCAGCAGGCAAATCCTCATAAAAGGCGGCCCACCCGGCTTCCTCGAAAAAGTGGAGTTCCGCACCCGCTGCTTCCGAGGCCCTGGCCATGCCTGATGCCTCCATGAGGCTTCGCGAACTGCCTGAAAGGCCTTTCGGTGATAGCTTCACGTGCTCTATGCCACACATGTCTCCCACGATCACTCGCCGCGCTCCCTTCTCCTTGAGCATCTCCACAACCGCTCCTATAGCCTCCGGACTGGTGGTCGCCGGATAGGGGTTGCCCGAATTGAGGGCAGGCTTGATGAAGACAACATCGCCCTTTGACAGCCAGGAGAAGTCTGTTGCTGACTCTGCTGCAGCGCGAACCGCGGATTTCACGATCTGTGGCGGCGCGCCTCGCTTCACTCCAGCTAAAGAAACCCGGTTCGCCTTCCCTGGCGCCGAGAGCTTTGCACCGCGAACTGGTTGAGAAAAGGCCACACCCTGTCTACGCCAAAAGAAAGCCACGGCTGCGACCTGTGCCATAACCTTTAGAAATGTTCTTCGTTCCATCGCGTTTTTCCTTTCGCAAGGGTCAGTTTAAAGTCTAACAGGTGCCGGCGCAAATAGAAAATGACGGTTTGGTAAGAAGTCGGAAGGCCTCTTTTTCCGTCATTTCGGGGAAGGCCGGAATCCAGGAGAGCCGAGGGGTTTCGGACGCCGGCTGGAATTTATCCTGAGCAAAGTCAAAGGGGCGGGGTGACGGTCTGGAAGGCTTCTTATGAAGGCATCATTATGGTATGATGATTAGAGATAGTGAAGCTCCCCGCGCTCCCGCGCGGGGCATCTGTGGCAAAGCCAAGCGGAACTCCGCCGAAGCCACCCGTCTTCGCCCTACGGGCTACGCCGCGGTCGCCTCGCCATTTTATCGGGGGCCGTAGCCTTTGGCGAAGGCTGATCCTCTCTGCGGCAAGCTGCAGAGTACCCTGGCGAAGGCGAATAAAGAAGCCAGCAATGACAGTGGTTTTCAAAAAGCCGGCAACCTTCCCAATCGGTTTATCCTCGGAGCCGAAGGCCTCAGCGTGCAGTGCCTTCCTGCGTCGGGCGGCCGTCATAAGAAGTTGTCGGTCGCACTCGGAGACGAACTTAAAACGGGTCGGGATCTCGGCAATACGCTCCACCACGGCTGTCGGTGAATCCAGCGGGGGCGACTCCTCGCGGCAAACCTGGGGCAGATCGCTGAGATCCTCCTTCCACTTTGCGTCGGTGTGGCGCAGGAAGATCACGCGCATGGTCTGGTTGTCGGGGAACACTCCCTCGATCTGCATGCTGCGATAGAACAACCCCATATAAGCCGCAGCGCGTTCCTCCATGATGCCGCTGATTCGGGAAAACTCGTAACTGCCCAGAGTCCACGGCTCCGGCCGCTTGGTCAGCTTCCGGTAACCCACGGAGAAGGGAAAGGAGCTGTCAAAGGCGATGATCAGGGCTCGGCGCGCCTTCTTAGCCTGCATCTGCTTCAGAAACGCGATAAGGAGCGACTCAGTTCCGGAGTTTTCATAGAGCCCGCCATCCCCGATGTGCCAGTACTGGTCTCCATCCCCCACGCCAACGGTAATCGGCCCCACCACAGGGGGAAACGAGGCCGAGCCGGTGACCGCGGCAGCCACCTTCACGGGGCACAAATCGAACTTGAGGTCAAGCGGGGTCAGGGGCAAGATCGATTCCCAGCGTTGTTTGAGGATCGGCGGGTACTCGGCGGACTTCCCCCGCTTGGCCTGCGATTGATGCAGGTCTTGGAAAAAATCATAGCGAAAGGTTTCCGAGGGCAGGGTGGTCATCGCCAACCGCCGGCCGTTGTTGTAAAGCGTGGTGTTGATGATCAGCCGCGGGCTGTCCCCCCGCGCCTCCCGCGCACTGAGATCCCCGAAGGTGACCGGACCCAGCAGGCGTTCTGTAAACAGCTCGGTCAGTGACAGGGCCGCTAAAGCAGGGTTGAGGATCCAGCGAAAACTTCCGATCTGGCGCCAGAGAAGCGCTCTTTCGAAATCCTGACTCACGGTGTTCTTGTAGTCGGCGAAGAAGGTCTTGTAGTCTTCCGTCAACGCCCCATTAGGCCCCAAAACGGCCGTCTCCTTGGAAGGCTTTTTCACCGCATAGTAGCTGGCCGCCACGCTGCCGCCGGAGACGCTGGAAAGGTGCGTGACCTGATCCAGCACCGAAGCTCCTCCGGGGGCCCGAACCTGGGCGAGCGCCTCCAGTCCCGACGCCCCGAAGAGGGCTGCACGGCTACCTCCGCCCGATAAGGCGACACCCACGACTAAATCCCGCTCAGGCGCGGGAGTAACACAGGGCGTCTGGGGGCCGGCCATGGGGGCGCGGTACGCAACAGCCGTGGCACACCCTGTTGCCAGGAGCGCGCACGCCAGCAGTAGCACCATTCCCCTAACCAAATTCCATGCGTCGACCCCGCGAACCCTTCGAGTCCTCATCCTCCAGAAAACTTCGCTCTCTTCTCTCATCTTTTACCTCCTGGGCAAGGGCCCCATATCTTATTAGGTTTTTCCGTTTACAGTTTCGGGATACCGACCCAATGCCAGAAATAGGGGTTTCTGTTACTTCGGTCCTTCGCCGATCCAGTGCACCATCAAGTTGTAACCTACCGAAAGAACGATGGCCCCGGTGAACAAGCCGATGAAGCCCGAGAAGACAAATCCACCGATGGCGCCGAGGAAGATGACCAGCATGGGCACGGTGGAACCTTTTCCCATCAGCAGCGGTTTCAGGACATTATCGGAGAGGGCGATGGCCAGCAGCGCGGCCGTCCACAGGATAGCCGGCATCAGCTCTTTCACCGAGAAAAGGTAAATGATGACGGGGACGATGACAATGACCGAAGGCAACTGAAGAATGGCCAGAATCAGGACAGCAAAGGCCCAAAGTCCCGCAAGAGGTACATGCGCCAACAGGAACACCATGCCGGCTGTAACAAACTGAAAGAATGCAACCCCGAGAATGCCTTTGGCCACATTCTTGATCGTTACCCCTACGATAGGGATGATCTCATCGCTGCGTTCACCGGCCAGGCGATGGATTAGCTTCCGCACAAAATCGACCGAAGCATCGGCTTTGATAAGGAATACGCCGGCGATGATCACCGAGACGAAAAACATGATGAGGCTCTTCCCGAAACCGCCCAGCGGCCCGAGAATGGATAGGCCCAATCTCGACAGGGGTTCCCTGTAGGTCGTGATAACCGATTCCAGGCTCTGGGAGGCCAGCAACCATATTTCCGAAACAGGTTTCCCGATCAGGGGTCATCCTGCAACAGACGGGTCAGGGGGAGGGATCACAAGGGTCTGGTTCTTGAACTGGATGACCAGGTTTTGTATCCCTTCAACCAGCGATCTGATAATCCAGGCGGTTGGCAGCAGGAGGAGAACAAGGATCAGCAGGGTCAACAGGACCCCTGCCAACATATTCCTGTTTCCCGCCCAGCGTCTTACTATTTCAAAGAAGGGGTACAGGGCGATGGCAATGATGGCACCCCAGATCACGGGTTCGAGGAAGGGGAGGATGATCCCGATGCACCAGGTGATGAGCAGGAAAAGGACAACGATCCTGAGGATGGTGTCGATTAAAGGATACTTAACGGTTTGGTTCATACGCTCACCTTTAACTTACTTGAGTTTAACGTCCCGGCCCTCGTCCCACGTCATGTACTCTATTGGTACCCTTCATGCGAAACCATGTCTATTGGGCTTTGGTCCCAAAGGTCTGATCCGGTTTTGCCGTCCCCTCTTGCTCGCCACCGGTCAGAACACCCAGTTGAAATTAAAGACGAGGAAGAACATGCCCGTATCCGGATAAGCGCCGACGAGATCGCCACGCCCGCCCAGCGCGACCGGAGCCGCGCTTCGCTTGTCCACATCCAGCGTGCCTCCGTAAGCGTACTCGGCGGAAAAACCCCAGCTGAAGGTCTTGCTGTATTGGTTCTGGACGCCCGCGCCGAAACGCCAAGTATCATTTGCCGGAATCATCGGGGAGACCGTGGCACCCTGGAACTTGGAGTCATAGGCGACGCCGAAATTGACCATCCACGGGTCGCTCAGACGGTATTGCGCGCCCAGCGCCGCATGCCACGTGTCGTCGTAGTCTAGACTGGTGGTGAGGCTCGTGGGGTTGTTCGAATCCACGCCTACTTCAATTTTGCCGAACTTGGACCACTGCTGCCAGCCCACACTACCCAGCACCGCCCACCGAGGGTTCACCTGATGGAAAAGGCTGGCCATCACCTGCTGTGGCACTTTAACTCCGAGGTCCACATTAGCGTCCAGCAGTCCTCTCGCGCTCAGAAGCGCCTGGATGCCGGGCGCAAGGTTCGAAAATTCGGCCGGAGCGCTGAAGTCCAGGTCTACCTGTGAATTGTAGGTGAGACTGAACCGGGTTTCTGGACTGAGTTGATAGAGCAGTCCGATGTTGAACCCCAGACCCCAGGTGGTGTCATCCAACTCGAGTCGGCCGTCGCCTGCGCCCGGCGCCACGTTGTTGACCGCCACCTGGTCCTTCAAGATACCATACATGACGTTTAAGCCCCCGCCGACGGAGAACTTGTCGTTCACCTTGTAGGCGATCGAGGGCAAGAGGCTCAAGCCGAGAAGCGTGGCCTCCTGGACGTAGTAGCGGCCCACCCAGTTGTCGTCATACTTTTCGGAAAGACCGAAGTTCCCGGCCATGGCAAACCCGAACTTGAGGTCCGGCGAAGCGCTGAAACTCATGAACGCGGCACCGCCCGGCAACCACCCAATCGGATTGCCGCCGTCACCGGTGCCGAGGGCCGACGAAGTCCCTGGCCCGATCGAAAACCCGTAGTCGCCATAGAGCGCCTGCGCTCCGAGCAGAACCTGAGAGCCATCGAGACGAGTCATGCCGGCGGGGTTCGTGAGCACGGTCGATGCGTCCTGAGCGCGCGCCCCCCAACCGGCTGAAGCAAGCCCCACATCGGGAGTACCGGCCTCGTAAAGCAGGAGTCCACCTGCAACGGCCTGACCGGCGCCGAGCACCCACAGCCAAAGCGCTGAGACGATCAAGACGAGTTTCGTGCTGCGAATTGCTCTCTGTTGTGTGTTCATACAAGCCTCCTCTTAGTTCCATGCGCTGAGATCACACCTCGCCGAACTGAATGACGACTTTGATGTCGTCGGGTTTTCTCTCCAGAGCCTGTTTGAAATCCTCCGGTTTTTCACGGCGCGTGATCAGGCGGGCCAGCGCGCCGAGGCGCTGGCGTGGGCCGAGAGGTACCTCGCCCTGGCGCCGGGCGACCCGCAGGCGCAGCGGCTGGTGGCGGAACTGCGGGCGCGCCGTTGACCCGCACGCACGCGCTCGCCGGCGCGGCGAGCCGCGGGGGGCGCCGCCGGGTCAGGGCCTGGAGTACACGCGCCGCCAGTCGTTCTTCATGCTGACGATCGTCCAGCCGCGCGTCGGACCTTCGTCCAGGCCGCGCGCCAGCCGGCCCACGTGCGACTCGCGGTCGTAGGCGAACTCGCGCACAGCATCGTCGTGCCGCACGATCACCCCGAGCCGCGCCCCCGGCGCCGACGTCGTCCACTCGAGCATTTCGAAATCGCCATCGGAGTTGCCGAAGGCCGCGATCGGCCGCTTGCCGATGAACTTGTGGATGCCCACCGGCTTGCCGGCCTTGTCGTCGATGAAGTCGATCTCGGGCAGGCGCACGATCACCGGCTTGCCGTCACGCACCTCGTAGCGTGTCCTGATGCTCGAGCCGATGACCTGATGCGGCGGCACGCCGTACAGCTCCTCGGCGACCACGCGCAGGAACTCGACACCGCCGCCGGAGACGATCCAGGTCGAGAACCCGTTCGCGCGCAGGTAGTCCAGCAGTTCGCGCATCGGCTCGAACGTGAGCTCGGTGTACCGCCGGTTCAGGGTCGGGTGCCGTGCGGTGTTCACCCAGTCGCGTACGAGGCGCGCAAACTCGTCGCTCGTGGTGCCGGCGTGGGTCGCCGCCA
>Ga0101944_10003097_pt1 | contig 24308 bp, 23 predicted proteins | sample DewCreD2012metaG_FD_75245 | JGI IMG/M metagenome (GOLD analysis project Ga0101944, IMG submission 75245) | Hot spring sediment bacterial and archeal communities from British Columbia, Canada, to study Microbial Dark Matter (Phase II) - Dewar... ... | reverse complement strand
GGACAAGAAAATCAATCCCCTTGCGGGTGAAGTCCACTGGGTCCACAATGTCCATCTCGTCCATGGTTTGGTCGAAAGAGCCGCGTTCAACTGCCGATTTTAGGGTAAAACCTTTGCGTCCCTTGGGTTCTTCAGGTATTCTGCGCGGCAACCCCCTTTTTTGGAGGATATGATAACCGTGCCGAAAAACATTTCCCAGATGCCGGATGCGGGCCTGTCCGGCCGCGTCATCATGGACGTGAGTTGTCTTGTGCCGCGTCCGTTGACAGGGGTGGGTTATTACACCCGCGATTTGATCCGCGCGTTTCTGGCCGGGCATCCCGAATGGCGCATGCGCCTGTTTGCCAGTTCGGCGCGCGGCGCCAAGATACTGAACGCCGAATTCGAGGCCGGACTGCGTACGATGCGCTGTCCGACCCGGATCAAAAACCTTTGTTGGACGCGTTTCGATTGGCCGCCAATCGAATGTTTCGCCGGAACGGCGGACATCGTGCACGGCGCGTTTCATCTCCTGCCCGCCGCGCGCAAAGCCCGGCGCGTCGCGACGGTTTTCGACGTGTCTGCGCTGCGCGTTCCCGGTTCGCGGACGGCATCGAACTTTCGCCTGCACCTGCGCCTGTTGCGGCATGCCGTTGCGCAAGCGGATGCGCTAATCGCCATTTCGAAAAGTTGCCGCGACGATCTCGTGGAGTTACTGGGTGCGGACCCGAACCGAATCCATGTTGTATACGGCGGCGTTTTCCTGGACGAGTTTGCCTCCCCGGCCAGCGCGGATCGGCTGGCGATCTGCCGGAAGCGCTTCGGCATCAACCAAGACTATTTCATTCATCTCGGCACTCTTGAGCCGCGCAAGAACGTGCCGCGCCTACTGGAAGCCTACGCGCGTGTTCGCGCGAGACGCGGAGATTGTCCGATGCTCGTATTGGCCGGCAAGGCCGGATGGATGTACGATGAGGTGTTTCAAACCATTGATCGCCTGCATCTGGGCGATTCGGTCGTACACACCGGTTATCTGGATCGGGCGGATGCCGTGAGCCTGCTGCGTGGCGCTTTTGCGTGTGTATATCCGTCTCTTTACGAAGGGTTTGGATTGCCGGTGCTTGAGGCGATGGCGGCGCACACACCCGTGTTGACTTCACAGGTGTCATCCTTGCCGGAGATCGTGGGCGACACGGGAATTCTCGTCGAACCGGAACGCGTGGAATCCATCGAGGCCGGACTCGACGAACTCCTCGAACATCGTGTGGAGGCCTTGAATCGGACGGATGCCGCGTTCGACCGCGCACAGGCATTCCGATGGGAACGCAGCGCGGAGGCGCTGGCAAACGCCTACCGCCGGGTATTGGAAGGGCCGCCATCATGAGCCAATCATCGGTCCGAGAATCCGCGCGAATCGGAATAAATCTCGTGGCGATGGTGGCATCGCGGTGTTTGTGCCTCGCGCTCAGCCTTGTCCAGGCCGGAATCATCTTTCGGGCGCTGGGCGTCGAAGGTTCGGGACAATACGGATTCGCCCTGAACTATCCGGCGTTGTTCTGTATTTTCGCGACGCTCGGCATCCACCGCCTGCTGATACGCGATATCGCGAGGGAACCGGCCATCGCGTGGGCCTATGTTTGGACATCCGCCGTCGTGATGTTGATTCTGTCGCTGGCGACAACGGCCGTCGTGATGCTTTCCATGGCGTTCATCGAGCCGGATCCCGTGACGCGCCGGGCCGTTTTCATGTCTTCCCTGTCGGTGGTGGTTCTCTATGCGCTTCAACGGCCGTTCGAATCCCTGTTGATGGCCCGTGAACGCATGGTCTGGATAGCCGGCGTCAACCTGTTGTCGGGGATGGCCCGGCTGGCCGGCACATGGTATGCCTTGCGTCTCGATCCAAGCAGTGTCTCGGCGCACGCAGGCATCGCGGCCGGCAATCTAGCGGGACTGGCGGCCCTCGTTGCCGTTTCGATTGCCATCGGCGGCTGGGAACGTCCGCGCTTCAAACCCGCCCTGGCATGGAAGCAGATCGTCGAAAGCAACGCCTTCACGATGGCGGCGCTCTTGTCCATGATCTATTTCAAGGCCGACATGGCGCTCCTCAAATGGCTCGACGGGGAAACGGCGGCCGGCATCTATACCGCCGCGCAACGCGTGACGGAACCGATGCTCATGATCGCAAGCATTTGGGGCACGGCGGTTTTCCCGGCGTTATGCCGCTTGTCCGTGAACGCGCACGAAAATTACACGCGCCTCATGCACGCCTCGGCGCGTCTCGCGCTATTGCTCGCGTTTCCGATGGGATTCGGCGTCGCCGCCCTGGCCGGGCCGGTTATCGGCCTTCTTACCGGCGCGAGAACCGGCGGTTTTACCGAATCCGTAACGGTCCTTCAAACACTCTGCATAATCACCCCGGCCTTTTACCTCAATGGCGTTGGACAGGAATTCCTGTATTCGAACCACCGCAACGGGTACGTCGTGGGTGCTTATTTCGCGGGATGCATCGCCAGTGTGGCCGCCAATCTCCTGTTGATCCCGCGCTACGGCGCCATGGGGGCCGCATGGGCCGCTGTCATTGCAAACTATCTCATTTCCGCAATCTTCATCCATGGCATGCGGCAGGATTATCGCGATATGCGGCTTGTTACAATGACGATCAAAACCCTCGCCGCGTGTACGGTCATGGCGGCCGTCGCCTATGCCCTGGCCGGCCATTCCCTTGTTCTGGCGATAGCCGCGGGCGCGGCTCTGTACGCCGTACTGCAGATAACCTTTCGGACGCTCCTGCCCGAAGAACGGGAACTGGCCGTACGGCTCGGGCGGATGCTGCTGGGACGGGATTAGTCCGGCGTTATGACAAATCCAATCCAAAAGTGTAAAATCAACACACCATGAGCACTTTTTACTACGAACGGCGGTATGAAGGCTTTGCAGAAACCGATCCCCGTATCACCTGGGCGGTTCAACGCCTGATTTTGATCAATATAGCCGTCTTTTCGGTACAACTGGCGATCGATATTCCCTTCGGCCTGCCGTTGCTGGCCGGCGCCGGTTCGGCGCCTCCCGGCGGCGCCATCACGGAATTTTTCGCATTCCAGCCGGGCGCGTTCTATATGGGAAAAATCTGGAAAGCGCTGACCTATTTTTACCTGCACAACGGCCTGCTGCACCTTTTCCTGAACATGCTTTGGCTGTACTTTTTCGGCCCGGAAGTCGAACGCGCGCTGGGCAGCCGCCAATTCATCCTGTTTTACGCGCTGTGCGGCGCACTGGGCGTGCTGGGAACATTCGTGCCCGTGGTGATGGGCGGGGTGGACGTTTCGATTACCGGGGCAAGCGGCGCGGCAATGGGAGTCATGGTCGCATTCGCCGTGCTGTCGCCCGAACGCCAATTCTTCTTCTTCCCGCTGCCCATTCCCATCAACGCGCGGACGCTCGTCTACATCATCATAGCCATGAATGTCGTATCAGCCCTGCAGGACGGCGGCACGTCCGTGGCCACCCATTTCGGCGGCATGGCCGTCGGATACGCCTACATGCAACTGGCGCCTCGATTCATCTCATGGCGGCGATCCCAATGGCTGGAACGAGGCCGGCCGCGAAACACAGCCGACCCATTGGATAAAATAGGCGAAGCCGTTGACAATATTTTTCGCTTCGACGACAAACGCAAAGGGCGATAACGGTGAGTCCCGTCCATGAATTGATTCTTCTGATCATCGTCGTGACGGTGTTGAGCGGGACCGGTTTATGGCCGCGCATCATTCGCGCACTGCGCGAACTACGCGGCGAACGCGTGGACCCGCCCTCCAACGGGGCTTCCGCGCGCGATATGGATGTCTGTTTCAAGATCCTCGGCGTCTCTCCTTCCGCCCAATGGGAAGAAATCGAGCGGGCCTACCGGCAAAAAGCCAAAATCCATCATCCCGATCACGGCGGAGACGGCGACGCCATGCGCGCGCTCAACGAAGCCTACACCCTGATCAGGCGCGTGCGGGGAAGATAAAAGGCCCGCTTCATCCTGGATTCGGCAGTCAAGATCGGATTCTACGTGCTATCCTCTGGATGTCGTGGACCTTGTGGACGAAATGGACAAGAAAATCAATCCCCTTGCGGGTGAAGACCACTGGGTCCACAATGTCCATCTCGTCCATGGTTTGGTCGAAAGAGCCGCGTTCAACTGCCGATTTTAGGTTCATCGCTTCTTTCGTCTCCGAAGTCAAGCACAAGTCGGTACGTAAGCCATTGACTTTAGAGGCGTTATAAACTATAGTGCGGCGCGGCGGCACTCTTCCTGTTTGTCTTTGCGAAACCAGGCATCGCGTTATGCAAGTCGTAATCTGGCTTATTTGAGTTCCATCTTTTTAATGTGCCGCTGGCCACGCTCTCGAAACGTCGGGATTCCCAGCGGCCTCAGTTTGCCGTTCTTCTTGGGTATGTAGACCCTGCGGCATGGTTGTGGTTCGTACGTTCCTTGCTTCGGTCCTGTCGCATGCCGGGTTGGGCATATCCGCGCCCTATCGCGGATAGCGGATTTCCCGCATTACCCTAAAATCGGCAGTTGAACGCGGCTCTTTCGACCAAACCATGGACGAGATGGACATTGTGGACCCAGTGGACTTCACCCGCAAGGGGATTGATTTTCTTGTCCATTTCGTCCACAAGGTCCACGACATCCAGAGGATAGCACGTAGAATCCGATCTTGACTGCCGAATCCAGGGTTAAGGATGTAACATGCGCAAAGACTTATGACGCCATATATAGTTTTTTGAAGTATAGCAGAGCTTTGTTAGAATAGTGTTAGCAGTTGTTCGAGAGGGCACGCGTTGACGATCTGACGGCATTTCTGGCGCGTAAGATTGTCGAGCAAGAACATTTCGGACAGGGCCAGCCACTGCCACTGATATGCTGTGCGTGAGTCTCTCCGCCCTGGATTTTATGAGCCATTAATACGGGCCCAATAGTCTCGGGGCAGAGGACATTTTCAATCGCGTGGACGCACTACTGGATGGATTCTTGGCATTCCTCGATTTACACGATGCGGGCGACTATTCATTGTTCCACTATGGAGTGGGCTTCAACAGGCCTAAAAGTATCTCTCCCATGTCCGCGTTATCCAGATACGCGCCATGCACCGGATCGCTGCCGGTCGCCTTGTCGGTAAAGAGGCTCGCTCCTGCACCGCGAACATACAATGGCACAAGCCGGTTCGTGTGCTCGATACTGTGCCATTCGGCTTTCGGCATGGATCCCTTGCCGCGGCACTGCACCGGCGTGCAATCCGTGACTGAATCGGGGCCGCACAAGTACCCGCATTCGTGGTCGGCGGTGATGACAACCAGATTCTTGTCCCAGCCGCCGTTCGCCTCGGCCCAGTCTATAACGGCGTCGATTGCCTGGTGGAAGTCGATCTGTTCCTCGATCATCCGGCCCAGTTGGTTACGGTGGCTGGCCCAATCCACGGCGCCTCCCTCAATCATCAGGAAGAGTCCGTCCGGGTCCTGCCCGAGCACGGCGAGCGCGCCGCGGGTCATCTCGGCGAGGGTCGGCGAAGTTGGCAGCAGTGGCGTTTCATAGGGCGCGTCGTCTTTGGGGTCGCCATCCACTGCGGTGCGCTGGACTTGCATGGTTTCACGTACCGGGAGTACGGCGGCAACGCGCTTGGGCGGGGCGCCTGGAAGCTCCTGTATCCCGGCACGGGTCTGCACGAGGGTCCAAGGGTCGGGCGCGCCATCGCCATCGGCATCGGCCATGGGTTTGCCCGTCAGGAGCGCCTGCCAGGTGTCGACGCCGCCGACGTACCCGTATCGCTCGGTCACCTCCGGCCCGGTGCCCTCGACGGCGACGGGCTTGCCGTCGTCATCGAAGAGCGGATGTCCTGCCCCCATGATAACATCTACCGTGCTGTTGTGGAACATTTCCCGCGCAATCGCTTCGTAGTTCCCCCTCGACGTGACGTGGGCCACGAAGCCGGCGGGTGTTGCGTGAGAGAGGGGAACCGTCGTGATAACGCCGGTGGCTTTGCCAAGCGCTTCTGCGGCCTCTACAACGTTCGACCGCGGGTTGCCGTCCACATCGACCCCAATGGCGCTGTTCCGGGTTTTCACACCAGTGGCCATGGCGGTCGCGGCCGCCGCGCTATCGGTGGCGCCTTTCTTGCAAGCGTCAAAACCCGCATACGCCTCGGCCGGATCGTAAGATCCGCCCGCCGGGCAGGTGCTCATTGCCAACGCGATGAAGGTCTTCTGATATCGCTGCTGCCCGGGTTCCCCGTCCTGATAACAGCTTGCCGCGAGAATATGGTTGTATCCACCGCCATCAGATATCATCACAATGACATTGTGCGGCGGGGCGTCTGGCCCGGCCACCGCGAGAGACGGAAACCACTGGATGGCTACCAGCATCCACCAAAAAGACCGCACGGCAAGACAAAGCGTATTCACAGGTTTCATTTTACGTTCTCCAGAAGGTCTTCCAAACGAACTCGGACCGCTCGATGCTTGCAGGACCATTCCATATCAAGATAACAATAATTCTACTTTGTTACATATGTATAATTATGAGTTTTGTTGAATTTCTCCTGCAACTCGAATCAGCGGCAAGACAGGGAACAGCCGCGCAAAAATACCGCCGTTTTCCTTGTTGACATTGTTGCCCTAAGGCGGCATAGCCGCAATGTCTCAATCAGGTGTAGTATTTCTTCGATCGCAACTTCTGCGCATCGCGCACAGAAGTTGCGATCAAAAAAACTACAGTTCGCTGAGGATCATGCCGATGATCGGCGTTACGGGTTCTTCGGTCGGGTAACGCACGAACGCGACATGGCCGTCCATGTAGAGAACATTGCACCCGCCGGGCACGTGGTTGAACTCCTGCGTGTCGCGACTCATGTTCGTGGCCAGCCAGTCCATGCAGACCCAAAGCCCGCTTTGTGCCTGGGCGCTGGCTGCGGAGTTGTTGATGTCGGTGATCAAGAACCGCTCAATCCCTTCGCGCAGGCGGTAGACCGTCATGACATCTCCAACACGTATATCGTTGTCAAAGAAGTCAAGCTGGGCTTGCAGCGCCGCCGGGTTTGACGGGTAGTTCTCCACATCGTCGAACTGAATCAGCATGTTCGGCAGCATCTGGAGGAACGCCGTCGACAGTTCCGGCGTGATTGCACCCGAAACGATGAGTTCGGACAGAACGCGAAGCAGAAGTGCCTGCGTATCTTCGCCGGGATTGGGCCGGTAGATAGTGGTATTGTCCGTAAGCCCCGGAATGCGAAGCAGCCAGCCCATGTAGGCGTAACTGCTATCCTGATTGTCCACCTCGCACGGATAGAACTCATCATTCGGCAGGGCCGCCGGCACGAAGAATCCGCCGCCGTCTACGCCGCCCGCCGCGACAGGCTCACTCTCGTTGGCGTCATTGAAGGCCTTGGCCGGGTCCGTGCCGTCCGGATCCGACGGGCAAAGAAGCACCGCGGGATCCGACAGATACTCCGGAAATATTGACACCACGTTCGGCACGGCCGACGGATCCGTCCTGCCGAATTCGCAACTCCAAATGTCCGCGGTAGGCCATTTCCCGCCCCTTGACTCGCCAGCATACATCTTGAACACCACCCCCATCTGCTTGAGATTGTTCTGGCAACTTGACCGACGGGCTGCTTCTCGGGCTCGTGCCAGCGCGGGAAGCAGAATCGCGGCTAGAATGCCGATGATAGCTATTACGACCAACAATTCGATTAGAGTGAACCCACGTCTTGACTTGTGCATGGGTTGGTTCCTTTCACTGCTTGTTGTTGAATCAACCTACATTTCCTATATGTGAATCGGATAGGCGCGTTCGCTCGAACCGTCTTCGCGGAGAAGCCGAGTATGACGCACCTATCCCGGAGAACTTGCTACAGTCAACAAACGGCTGCCTGTTGGATCGGACTATCCATCAGTCGCTTGCACAAACAAGGCCCATCAGAATGCCGCGGCAATGAGACCGTAGGTGCTCGCCCATGCAGCGTTTGCAGGGAACTTCCCGTCTCTTTCGTACCGGATGAACTCCACGTGGCCGTCAAGATAGAGCGTATTCGCCCCGCCGGGCACGTGGTTGAACGCGGCGGCGGCTCCCGGCGTACTGCTTACGCTGTCCCAATAGATGGGAAGGCTCGACTGGGCTTTCGCACTGGCAGTAGGATTGTTGATATCCGTAATCATAAACCGTTCGATGCCTTCGCGGAGACGGTAGACGGTATGTTGTCCGCCGTTTCCTGCGGTGGCTACACCGTTCACCAGGCTGGACAAGGGGTTAGAGGTGACGTCGAGGTCGCTGTCAAGCAGTTCCCGTATGGCGGTTCCGTTCGCTGTCGCACTGGTGCCAAAGGCTCCTCCAGCGAAGAGAGGCAACGCTACGGCGAGAATCTGTGAAGGCCCGCTTGTGCCCGAGGGAATCGAGACGCCCAAGACGCCGGCTACAACACCGAGGTCCGTCTGATCAAACGTTCCATCGGCGCGGTCGATGACCCAACCAAAGTACTGGTAATGGTCAGACGGATTGTCTGCTAATCCTTTGTAGGGGCTGTTGCAGACCTGGCCCGGTTCGTCCGATATAACCGCCAAGGCATCCACTGCCGGACCGGCATCGGGCGCTGAAGGACATACAAGCACCTGCCAGTCATTCAGATATTCCGGGAATATCGCCGTCACCGATGGCCCGATTTCCGGCTCATCCTGCGTCGTACAACCGGCGGGCTTGCCCCCGGAGCCATCCGTGTAATACGGCGCAATACCCTGCATCGGTGGGAACTTCTGGCCTTTGGATTCGTTTGCATACATTTTCAGGATAACGCCCATTTGCTTCAGGTTGTTCTGGCAACTGGACCGGCGGGCGGATTCCCGCGCGCGCGCCAATGCGGGTAACAGAATAGCGGCCAAAATGCCGATAATGGCAATGACGACCAATAACTCGATCAATGTAAAGCCAACTTTGCCGTACTTCATGTGTTCCTCCTTTTCTCCATAACGTTTTCATAGGGCCTGACTTCAATTCTCCCAACGGCCCATGTTCAATACCTTTGGCATCGGGTTGTAGTCCGTGAGTAGCAGTGTGTCATCTTCGATATCGTGGGTGTGGACGTAGAGCGCCGCGGTGGAGGACGCTTGCGCAAGCGTGCCCCAGAACGACACGCCGCGACCGTCAATAGAGAACGTCCACAAGGCCGTGCAATCCGTATCGGGAATGCGACGGTGCTTCTCGTAGAAGGGCGCGATGTTCAGAACGGGTTCTTTCATCGTTGTTCTTTCCTCGTCACAGCGAACGTGAAATGGCGCACTGGATGTCTTTCAGCGAAAGTCGCTCGATCACCGGACTCTCTCGGTCACGGGCGTTCTTTCGCGAACTGCGAAATTCGCATGCTGCGTCAACCGATATGCGGTGCTTCTGTCCATAGCCGCCGCATATCTGCCGCGCCAGAATCTGGCTTTCAGCGTCGCTATATCCCTGTTCGGCATAGAAACGCACCCATACGTCCCCGTGATCGGGAATTGGCGGCTGAATATCAGTTCGCATAAGTCGTGCTACGGGTTTGAGAACGCCAAGTTGGCCAATACACTTCGTGAGACCGTACCCACAGGCGTCTTGGGCAACCGCTCCATAATCTGTAACTTCATTACAGAATCGCTGTTCTTCAGGCGCACCTTACAGTGCGCTTTGAACTCCTCAAGCGCGAGCGGAGTACCTTTGCCGAGAACGACAAAGGCATGAAATCGCATTTTTCCGACATTGTCCGGGTACGGCATCACACACACTTCGCGCACGTTAGGGCATTCCATCAGATGGTTTTCGATTTCGCGTATTTGCATTTTGGCCTCGCTTTCGTTTCTCGTCCCACAACTTTTCTGAAGGAATCTTAGACAATTTTTAGCCCACCACTGTTAGCCCCCGATTAGTTTCCTGTGTTTTCTTTGTGATTTTGCCCCATAGCAGCCCGTGGTAAAAGTCGCGGAGGCGCAGCAGAATTATCAGTTTGGCATTTAAGTCTTTATGTGATATTCTTGGCGTCAGTAACCGGGAGGTATCACCCATGGCCATGGGACGCAGGAAGAAAGAACGGCAGGCAACGCTCTGGGTGGAGACGAGCACGCTTCCGTCCGTGCCGGGGCACGACACTGAATAAGCCCGTAGTTGCGGCCGCGGCAAGAAAACGACGGCGGGAAGTTTTCGACAAGTCCATAATGTGGCTCCTTTATTGGTAGGCTCAAGGTATAAGGCTCAAGGTACAAGGCTCAAGGGTCAAGCGTATCCTGTTTGCGCAAGGATCGTAGAAGGCCATTCAGCACTTTGGCCGTTTCTTCGCTGAGGATCTGGACCTTCTCGTAATCCTTGAGGGGCAGGAAACGCAGCCTATGAGCAAGAGAGAGTTGGTATTGCAGTTCGTTAACCGAACCATAGGCCATATCGAGGAAATGCAGATAGTCAGCCTTGGTGTGCCGGCCACATCCTTCTACGATTTTCGATGCAACGGACACCGCCGAGCGTCGTAGCTGCGAGGTCAGTCCAAACAACTCCTCCCGAGGGAATCCCCGCATCAGTTCGTACACAAGAACCGCCAGTTCATCGGCCAACTCAAATGCGCGTAGTTATTTATGATCGCGCATCTCTCAACCCTTTCCACCATTGGCAGTGCTACAACTCTCGATCCTTATACTTTGAGCCTTGCGCCTTGACCCTTGCACCTTGACCCTTGCACCTTGACCCTTGCACCTTGACCCTTGCACCTTGACCCTTGCACCTTGACCCTTGCACCTTGACCCTTGCACCTTGACCCTTGCGCCTTGACCCTTGCGCCTTGACCCTTGCGCCTTGACCCTTGCACCTTGACCCTTGCACCTTGAGCCTAGAACAACCTTCTCAACGTTCCGCCCGTGCCACCGGAGGCCAATTCCTCGGCGGCGAAGCGCAGCAAACGTTCGGTGTCTTTCCATCCGAGGCAGCCGTCGGTGATGCTGACGCCGTACTTGAGGTCCTTGTCGCTTTTTTCGGCCGATTGGCGGCCTTCGCGGAGATAACTTTCGATCATGGCGCCGATGATAGAGGTATTACCGTCTATGCGTTGCAGGAGGACGCTCCGCAGGACGTGTCCCTGGAGTTTTGGGCGTTTCCCGGAATTGGCGTGGCTGCAATCCACCATAATGCGCGGCTCGACGCCGATAGCGCGCAATTGCTCTTCGGCCATGATGATGCCGACGGGATCGTAATTGGGCCGGTCCTGTCCGCCGCGCAGGATGATATGGCAATAGGGATTGCCGCGTGTGGCGACGATGCACGTCTGGCCGTCTTCGTTGATGCCGAGGAAATGATGGGGATGGCGGGCGGATTGAAGCGCATCAATCGCGACGCCCAAGTTGCCGTCGGTGCTGTTTTTGAAACCGACGGGCATCGAAAGGCCGCTGGCCATTTCTCGGTGCGTCTGCGATTCGGTCGTGCGCGCGCCGATAGCCGCCCAGCTTTCGAGGTCGGCTATGTATTGCGGGATGATCGGATCCAGCACTTCGCTGGCGGCCGGCAGGCCCATCTCGTTCACGCGCAGCAGGATTTCGCGGGCCCGGTACAGGCCCTTTTTCATGTCGTACGTGCCGTCAAGGTTCGGATCGTTGATCATCCCCTTCCAGCCGATCGTCGTCCGCGGCTTTTCAAAGTACGTCCGCATAACGACAAGCACCTCGTCCTTGATCGCTTCGGCCAGAACCGCCAACCGTTCAGCATACTCGAGCGCGCCGTAGCGATCATGGATCGAGCAGGGACCGACGATCACGAGCAGGCGGCGATCTTCGCCGTCGAGAATTTTCCGTATCGCGCGGCGGCCCTCGACGACCGTCTTGTTCGCCGCCTCCGTCATGGGCAACTTGGCCTTCAGCGCACGCGGCGTGATCAACGGCGTCATCGCCGCGACGTTCAAATCATGTGTGCGTTCCATATTGGCGTTTCCTTGATTGAAACGGCATTATAACGTAATGAGGCGACAGGCTTCAGGTGCAAGGTGCAAGGTGCAAGGTGCAAGGTGCAAGGTGCAAGGGTTTGGAACCAAGATGAACGCAATGGAACGTAGACTCAGCCATCTGGAAGAGAGGTAAGCGATGAAAGATCACAAGAAGTTGCGAGCCTTCGAACTGGCGGATGAATTGGCCGTTCTTGTGTACGAGCTGACGCGGAAATTTCCACGAGAGGAATTGTTTGGACTGACTTCGCAGATGCGGCGTTCTGCGGTGTCGGTCGCGTCGAACATCGTGGAAGGGTGTGGACGGCATACAAAATCGGACTACCTGCACTTTCTCGATATGGCCTATGGTTCGTCGAACGAGTTGCAATACCAGGTTTCCCTCGCGGAGAGACTGTCCTTCCTACCCAGCACGGATTTTGAGAAAGTGCGGCTTATTTGCGAGGAAACATCCAAAGTACTCAACGGCCTTCTTCGGTCCTTGCGCAAAGACGATAATCTTGAGCCTTGAACCTTGCACCTTGAGCCTTGAACCTTGCACCTTGCACCTCGAGCCTTGAACCTTGAACCTTGAACCTTGAGCCTGAAGCCTGACCGGAGGTTCTTATGACCCATCGCGAGCGGTTTCTCGAAACGTTGTTGTTCGGCGCGCCGGACCGGATTCCTTTTTCGCCCGGCGGCGCGCGCGAGTCTACATTGGCCGCGTGGCATGCGCAAGGTCTGCCGGAAAATCGCAACTATATGGAGGCCATCTATGACCTCGTTGATGCGCGGCGCGCCGAGAAGGGATTGCCGCCGGGCGAGTATCGTCCGACGACGCCATGGACCGATCTGGGCGTATCGTTCAAGATGATACCGACGTTTGAGGAAGAAGTCCTCGAACACAAAGACGGGCACTACATCGTGCGGGATTGGATGGGCGCGATCACGGAAATTTCCGACCGGTACGATTACACGTATATCCGGTCGCCGCGCGATTTCGTCACGCGGAAGTGGCATCGTTTCCCGGTACAAAACCGCGCGGACTGGGAGGCGATGAAACCGCGATTCGACCCGCGGCATCCGGAACGGTTCCCGGCGGATTTCGAGGCGCGTTGCGCCGTATTGCGCGGGCGAGACTATCCGCTGGTTGTGTCATTCAATGGCCCGTTCTGGCAATTGCGCGAGTTTTGCGGCATGGAAGGCTTGTGCATGATGCTGCGCGAAGACCCGGACCTCGTGTACGAAATGGCGCGGTTCTGGGGCGAGTTCTGCGGCGCGACGCTCGAACCGATCCTCGAACGCATCGCGCCCGACATGCTCCATTTCTCCGAGGACATGGCGTTCAAATCGCACCCGATGATCGGCCCGGACGAAACGCGCGCGTTGTGCGGTCCGTGCTACCGGCGATGGGTCGAACAGGCGCGCGCGGCGGGCACGAGGATATTCGCGATCGATTCCGACGGCTGCGTGGATTTGTTGATTCCCGTATGGATCGAATTCGGAATCAACTGCGTCGATCCGATGGAAGTCGCGGCGGGAAACGACATCAACGCGTTGCGCGTGCAATACGGCAAACGCCTTGCGTTCCAGGGCGGCATAGACAAACGCGCCATCGCCGCCGGAGGCGAGGTCTTCCGCGCCGAAATGCAGCGTATTCTTCCCGTCGTCCAAAGCGGCGGCTACATCCCCGGCTGCGACCACGGCGTCCCCCCGGACATCTCCTGGCCCAACTTCCAGTCCTACGCAATCCAACTCGCCGAGATCACCGGCTGGTTGTAGTCATGTTGTTCAGATGAGACTGCCAGGCATCTATCGGCTATGATCGCTATGCTCCAGCACTCTGCGAAGTTGCTCGTGCAACAATGGCACGTTATTCGCCACAGCATCCCAGACAATCTCATAGTCGAAGCTGAAGTATCCATGGATGAGACGGTCTCGCATGCCTGCGATCGCCCGCCATTCGATTTCCGGATATTTCGCGCGCAGGTCTTCGGGGATGGCCTTTGCCGCCTCGCCGATGATCTCGACACTTCGTGCGAAGGCGCGCTTCATGGTGTCGTCCATCAAGAACTCATTGCGCGAAATCCGCGCCGTTTGGCGCATGAGGTACTCGGTTTCGTCGAGCATGTGACGCAAGTATTCAAGCGGCGAGATCGACATACTCGACTTCCTTGAGGATATGGGGGCCGATGTAGGGGCTGAGGGCGTCGACAGTCACGATTTCGACGGGGCGGCCAACGAGGTCTTCGAGAAACGAAGCCAGTTGCGAAAAGTTGTCGAAGGTCTTCTGTCCGGGCTTAAACGTCACGAGGAAATCCACGTCGCTCTCCGCGTCTTGCTCGCCACGAACGAAAGAGCCAAACAACCCCAAGCGTTCTACACCGAACGCTGAAATCTTGTCTGCATGTGACCGCAGGCAGTCGAGCAGATCTTGTTTTGTCTGCAAAGGCCGCGAGGCGGCGCTTGTGGTTTCTACGCTCGGCATGTTTCATTCCTCCGTCGCGGTGTTCTATCGCGGCGATATCTTCTCTTTGGCGAAAGCAAGGATACTTTACGGCCACACAAGACTCAAGGGCGTCCGGATCAGGTGCGCTATGTGTGCTTCTGGTGCATTGACGCAATATTGACGAGCGCGAGGCCGATTTCGTTGTTGAGTTCGAAGCCGCCGGGTGTGGGCCGCCATGCGTCCGCCGTTTCTTGGATCAGGCCGCGTTCGGCAAGGGCATGAAGGGCAGCGCCGAAATCCGCCTCGACGGCATTCCCAAAACGCTCCGCGTAAGCGCGTTTCGGAAGGCCTTCGCGAAGGCGAAGGTACTGGATAACGGTTTCGAGACGGATCTCGCGGTCCGACAATCGCAGGTTCTCGATTCGCCGGCCGGGCTGGGAAAGATAGGCATCGAGGTCGTCCGTGTTTCGCGAGCGAACGCCATCGAGAAACGAATAGGCGCCGGGGCCGAAGCCGGCGTATTCGTCGTTGTGCCAGTAGATCAGGTTGTGGCGGCATTCGCGGCCGGGCCGGGCGTAGTTCGAGATTTCGTAATGCGCATAGTTCGCGAGAACGGCCTCGGTCTCTCGGTACAGCGCCAGCCACTTCTCGTCGTCCACGGCGTCGGCGCGGCGCGTTGCGAACGGTGTGCCTTCTTCGTACGTGAGACCGTAAGCGGAAATATGCGCGGGGGAAAAGCGGCACGCCTCGGCCAAAGTGTCGCCCCACGTTTCGACGGGTTGCGCGCCGAAGATGAGGTCCATGCTCCAATTGTCGAATACCTTCGCTGCGGCCTCGCAGGCTTTGCGCGCTTGCGCGGCATCGTGGCGGCGGCCAAGGTAGCGGAGTACGGCGTCGTCGAAACTCTGCACGCCGATACTCAGGCGATTGATCCCCGCGTCGCGCCACGCGCGTGCGCGTTCGGCATTCACGTCATCCGCGTTGACTTCGATCGTGATCTCGGGATCCTCCAGGATCGCGTCCGAATGCCGACCCTGGGCCGACTGGTTCCCCCCTTGAGGGGGGCAGAGGGGGGTGTTTTCCGAAAGAGCCAATTCCGTGTGGACACCCCCCCTGCCCCCCCTCAAGGGGGGAATGGAATGACCGTTTTCTGCCCCCCTCAAGGGGGGAATGGAATGGCCGTTTTCTGCCCCCCTCAAGGGGGGAATGGAATGGCCGTTTTCTGCCCCCCCCAAGGGGGGAATGGAATGACCGTTTTCTGCCCCCCTCAAGGGGGGAATGGAATGGCCGTTTTCTGCCCCCCCCAAGGGGGGAATGGAATGGCCGTTTTCTGCCCCCCTCAAGGGGGGAATGGAATGGCCGTTGTCTGCCCCCCCCAAGGGGGGAATGGAATGGCCGTTTTCTGCCCCCCTCAAGGGGGGAATGGAATGGCCGTTTTCTGCCCCCCCCAAGGGGGGAATGGAATGGCCGTTTTCTGCCCCCCCCAAGGGGGGAATGGAATGGCCGTTTTCTGCTCCCCCCAAGGGGGGAATGGAATGGCCGTTTTCTGCCCCCCTCAAGGGGGGAATGGAATGACCGTTGTCTGCCCCCCTCAAGGGGGGAATGGAATGGCCGTTTTCTGCCCCCCTCAAGGGAGGAATGGGAGGGGTATTTTCCATACCCCTCAAGGGGGGAATGGGGGTGTTTCGAACTAATTGTTGCGCGTAATGGTAAATAAAACGGTTCCTAATGGCATCAATTATCCGGTGAAGATCGGCTATGGCCAACAGCGACGGTGTACCGCCGCCGATGAAGACGCTGCGCGCGGCTTTCGGCCCGTCGAATGCCGTAATTTCGCGGCACAACGCTTCCACAAACGTGGACGGTACGGCGCCCGGCGTGGTCCAGCGAAGAAAATCGCAATACGGACAACGCGTCCGGCAGAAGGGTATGTGCACGTAAATGCCAATCATTGTGGAAAGAGTAGGCCAGAACTTGCGCCGGGGATGCAACAGAGAATGGGGGTCAAGGGTCAGGGGCCGGTGATCGGGAATCATTGATCAGGGACCAGTTATTGGGGTTCAAGGGTCAAGGGTCAGGGGCCATTGATCGGGGATCATTGATCAGGGGTCGGGGGGTGATAGCGGGAATCAGGGATCAGGGGTCGGGGATCGGGGCTGTGGACGCGTGGCGTTGGGTACGGGGTTGCCGGTATGATGCCTCTTGTAAGTCAGCGTGCCGGATATAGATGAAATTGAGATCAAGGAAGACGAGTAATAAGGAGGAAAAATGACCTTTCGTGAATTGAACCTGCGCATATTCCGGCGCGAGCCGGTGGATCGCGTGTTGTGGCAGCCTCGGATCGAGCACTGGTACTACACGCGGAAGAACGAAGGCACGTTGCCGGAACGATACCGCGGCATGTCGCTGCTGGAAGTCTTCGACGATCTCGGCTGTTCCGTGAGACCATACTGGGCATTCAATGAAGCGCAACGTTACGATCCGCTGACGGAATGGCGGCGGGAAGAAACGGTCGAAGGGACGTTGACGACCGTCGTCGAGCACACGCCCGTGGGGAAACTCGTGTCGGTATTCGAACGGACCTCCGTCGCGCATCACACACGCAAGTATCCCGTCGAAACGCCGGACGATATGCGCGTCATGGAATGGATTGTCCAGCACCGCGGCGCGCGGTTCGATATGGAAGCGTACCAACGCGCCTGCGACACCATCGGCGAACGGGGCGCGCCGGCCATTTTCATTCCGCGCATCAACATCATGCGCATCATGATCGAATACATGGGATTCGAGAACGGTACGACCGCGCTGTATCTGTATCCGCGCGAAATGGAACATTTCATCGCCGCCATCAACGAGGCCGACACGCCAATGCTCGACATGATCGCGGCGTGCCCCGTCGAGATCGTCAATTTCGGCGACAATGTCCATCAGGTGCTGTGTTCGCCGCCGATATTCGAGCGGTTCGTCCTGCCGGAATACGTCCGCCGCAACGAGATCCTGCACAAGGCTGGCAAGAAAACCTATCCGCATTGGGATGGCGACTGCAAACAATTGCTGCCGTATGCGCTCGATTGCGGATTTGACGGTTACGAGGCCATTACGCCGGTTCCGCAGGGCGATGTGACGCTCGAAGAAGTCCGCGACGCGCTCGGCGATCGGATCATGATTGACGGGGTCCCCTGCACGGATTTCCTGCCCTCGGAACCCATCGAAAGCCTCGTTTCCAATACGCGCAAGTGCATCGAATATTTCGCGCCGAATCTGGTGCTCGGCATATCCGACGAGATCTCGCCCGTCGGCGACATTGAACGTGTCCGCATGGTCGCTGAAATCTGTGCCGAATACAACGGGCGCATACGGCCGTAAACGTCCGCGTACGCCCGAAACATGCGCGAAGTCCCCGAAAAACAGGCGGAAATCCCCGCCGTTCTTATGGAATCATTGTGGCAAGACCGCCCTGGGACACGGTCATCACGTGAATGGCAAACCGGGCTTGGTTGGAGGCGGGAATGTCCGTTTCGATGGAAACGTTCGTGACGACTTGAGGCAGGACGCTTCCTTCCGGCGGCGGAACGACGATGAGTTTCACGGTAACCTGCTCCGGGAATGATTCCGCGATCCACACACGCGGCCGTTTTACGCAATACCCCGGCGTGGGAAAGGCGAATTCGCCTTCCATGTGCCAGTTCGCGTCCGTAAGCCGTTCCTTTGTCAACGATCCCCTGAATCTATACGGGCCTTCGAGTCCATATCCGAAACGCCCAGAAAAGGGGATCAGCCGCACGAGCGTATCGTCGGTGACGACACCCGCACAGCCGGTAGCCATCAAGGCCGCGCCGCCGCTCAATACAATCAAACCCGGCAACGCCCATGTTCTGCGCATGGTCCATCCTTTTCTTCGGCAAGGGCTTTGCCTCTTTGCAAGCCGACGCATCCCGCCGCCGGGCCTATGCGGAGCGCTATGCCCGCAGGCGCGGTGGACAAGTTATTTTTCGGCGTTCATCCCGGCCGGAGCGGGGACGAATCCGGCAATCAACTGATCGGCGGACAAGTCTTCAAACCGGATTTTCGGATCATGCACCAATTTGTTGATCCGATAATGGACCGTCTGGGGCGGTCCGCCATGGATTTGCACCGCAATCAAGCCCGACCGTTCGCCGTCCGGGTCAAGAAAGGCCACGCCGAGTTTGCCGTTGATGGCCGTCCAAATGACGGGACCGACAGCGAGGATTTCGTAGCGGTTCCAGTCGCCGGGCTTGACGGCGGATTCGGCGCGATCGGTCCAGTCCAGTTTTCCGCGGCCATGTTCGTGATAGAGCCGGCCCCATACGTCCTGGCCGACGTCGGCCTGATAGCCGATCGCCTGGCCGTGTTCATCCGCCTTCTTCGATCGGAATTGAATGCCGGCGTTGGCCGTGTTGGGTTCGAGTTTGACGTCGAGGGACAGATAGAAATCGCGGACTTCGATCGGGGACCAAAGAAATTCGTTGCGCGGAATAGGTTCGCTGCTGTGGCCGACAATGGCGCCGTCTTCGCAGCGCCAATAGTTTCCATTGCCCTGCCAGCCGGACAGATCCTTGCCGTTGAAAAAGGCCGTGTCTTCACGGGCGGATTTACCGAGGCTCTTGGCGATGGCGATAGCGGCCTGAAACGCTTCCGCCTTTACCGATTCGTCGCCGAGTTGCGCGAGCACCAGCGCCAGCGCATCGGGGCTGGACACTTCCGCCAAGCCGCCAAGCACGGTCTTTTTCTCGTCGGCCGATCCCGCATAGGCCATCAGCGCTTCGCAATGGCCGTGCAATTCGGCGGCCGTGGCGTTGCTTTGGCCCAGCAAACGGACGGCGCCGCGCAGCGCGAGCACTTTGATGGTCGGATCGGGGGAAGTCTTGGCCAAGTCCATCACCGCGTCGAGCGCGTCGGCTGATGGCCATGCGCACAAGGTGCGCAACGCGGTTTCCTTGAGGGCGGCGTCGTCCGTTATGGACGCGGCCCGCACGGTTTCGAGCGCCTTGGATCCGCCCGCCATGCCCAAAAGGCGCAGCAGGGCCAATTTGGCCTCGCCCTGCGCCTTGTCGAATGCGGAATGGTACGCATCCACAATGGCCGGAGGCGCGGATGCGACCGTCAATTTCAGCGTTTCGCCTTCTGAAACCGTTTTGTCGCGCGGCGTTTCGTTTTCGACGTATTCAATCCGGAGCGCCTTTACACGGCCCGGCGCGGGATCGCCCGCGATCGCATTTGACGCGACAATCGCCATCGTTCCCGAATCAACGAGCGCTTTCACCTTGTCCGTAACGTCTGCGGATGGCCCATCAGGCATTGCGCCATACACCGCCTTTTGCACAACAACTACGCCGGGCATGCGTTTTTGCCGCTCGCAGAGCGAACCCAGCGCCGATTCGGCGGCTTGCCTCTCCGGCGCGGAGCGCCCTTCAAGGAGGATTTCCAGCAGAAAATCCATTTCACCGGTACCCCCGCGATCCTTCAGGGCTTTCAGGGCTGCCACGCGGACGCTTTCGTCGGCGTCATTTTTCGCCGCTTTTGTCAGCAGGGGTATGGGATTGTCAATCCCGCCGCCGCCGATCAATTCAATGGCGGAACGGCGAATGTCGGGATCGGCGTTGTCGAGCATAGCCTGCAGCGCGGCATCGGCTTCTTTGCCCGGGAAATAACTCAGCGAATTTCGGGCCACTTTGGCCAACTCCGTGTCTTCGCCGGACGCCAACTGTTCCATCAAAGCAAGAGCGGGCGTGTAGCCCATGCGCGTCAAGGCGCGAATCGCGGCCACGCGAACCTCGGCCGGGCCTTCCTTGGCTTCGGCCAGCGCCGCCGGGCCTGCGGCGATCCCGCCACGTTCGCCCAGTGTTTCGAGAAGGCGGACTTTTCGATCCGCAGACAATTCCGGCAGTATGCCGGCCAGCGCAAGCGTCACGCTGTCGTCCCGGCCCATCTCCTGCGCGACGCGCAATGCGGCCTCAAATCGTTTTGCATCCTCGTTTCGCAACGCTTCGATCAACAAGGGCAGCCCTTGTTCCGCGCCACGGGCAAGCGCCATGCCCCGAAACGCCGCCGCGTACACTTGCGCGGGCGCATTCGGAACGCGGGAGATCTGTTCGTAGATGGCTGCCGCGCGATCCGGTTCGCCTTTTGCCGCCAGTTTTTCGGCGCATCCGCACAGGGCGTCGCAGAACGGCAGCAGGTTTTCGGGAGGAAGACCGGCCTGCGCGACGGCCTCTTCGACGGCTTTGACGGCTTCGGGCGTGGCGATGGCGGCGAGGGCGCCCGCCGCGGCTTGCGCTACCGCGGCGTCGGCGTCGGAGAGCAATCCGATGAGCGCCGGAACCGCCTGTTCATCCTTGCGGATCCCCAGCGAACTGATGACGCCGACCCGGATATTGCCGGAGGTCTTTCCCAGGGCATCGCGCAACGCGGCGCCGGCTTCGGGAAACGGCATCAGTTCAAGGGCGTATCGCGCGATGTGCGAGAGTTTCTCGTCGGACAGCATGGGCGCGAGAACAGGCACGCAATCCGGGCCGCCCTTGTATGAAAGCACGCGGCACGCCTCCGCTTTCTGTTCGAGCGACGCATCGGATTTCAACACGGCTATCGGATCGGCCTCCTGGGCCGGACAGGCGGCGGACAGGACGGACATCACCGCCAGAATAACAAACGCAATGGACTTCCGCATGACGTAGTGCACTCCTTCCTTCAATAGAGAGTTCAGATGACCCATGGTTCGCGCTGGGCGCGGGCGCGCAGGCGGTTGGCCTCGTCGTCATTGATGAATTCTTCGGCCACGGGATCGTATTCGAGATCGCGTCCGAGCCACATGCAGATATTGGCGGCATGCACCGTGCTCATCGAGCGGTGCATGACCGAGGGATTGGCGACCGGTTGTTCGCGGGATTTCACGCAATCGAGGAAATTGCGCATGTGATCGAGCGATCGGCCCGTGCGCGCAACGTATTCGCCCACCACTTTCTTGTAGTCCACAAGCAATTCCGGCGAAGACGCTTCGGGCATCGAATAACCGTCGGCGGCGCCTACCCAACCGGCCTCGCCGTCGAAGCGTTCGCCGCATGATCCGTGCCAGTACTTGTCACCGCGCGAAAGGATCATTTTCTGGCCATTCGCGAAAGTACAGACCATGCCGTCGCCCGAATCGTTGTCCACGTACTGGTATTTGACGGGCGACGTGTCGCCGGCATCGAGTCCGGCCTGTGCCTGCGCAAACGTGTGGGCGCCCCATTCGCCGATGCAACTCGTGTGAAAGTCGTAGTACCCCCGCCAGCCGCCCTTGACGTATTCCATGTTGAATGGCCGCCACGGGCACGGGCCCAGCCAGATGTCCCAGTCCACGTCGTCCACGGGCGGCTGCTCCTGGGCCGGTTTCCAGTCGTTGTGCATCTTGGCGGCGTCCCATGGGGCGATATGGGCATAGGCGGTATGCACCTTGCCGAGGCGGCCCGAACGCGCCATTTCGATGGCGAAGACATGGTTGGCTTCGCTGAGACGCTGCGTGCCGGTCTGATAAACGCGCCCGTACCGCTTCGCGGTTTCGACGACCGCCTGGCCTTCCGCGATTGTCATCGTCGAAGGTTTCTCGGTGAAGACGTCTTTACCGGCGCGCATGGCGCGGATCGAGGCTTGCGCGTGCCAGTGGTCGCCCGTGGCGATCAGCACCGCGTCAATGTCGGGACGCTCGGCGAGGAACTCGCGGATATCGCGGTACATCGCGCAGTCCTTGTTGCCATAGTAATTGTCCACGAATTCCTTGACGGCCAAGCGTTGTTGTTTCCAGATGTCGCATATAGCGAGGATTTGCACATCCTCGTTGCTAATCATCCACTTCAGATCGCCGAAGCCCCGGCCATGAATGCCGATGCCCGCCGCCGTGATGCGCTCCGATGGCGCCGTCGCGCCACCGCGGCCCAGCACCGACGCCGGCACAATCATCGGCGCCGCCACGGCCGCCGCCGCGCCCGACAAAAAACTCCTACGGGTCATTTTCCTGCTCACGCGTATTTCCTCCTTATTCGATACGTTCGATCCGTCGCAACCGCTCTTCGAATCAGCCTGCCCTTTCCATATTCTTTCGTGCTCGTGCTCGTCATCGTGCTCATTATCGTGCTCGTAATCGTCATCGTGCTCATCATCGTGCTCGTAATCGTCATCGTGTTCGTCATCTTTGATCGTAATCATCATCGTCATCGTTATCGTAATCGCATTTGTCTTTGCAGCCGAGATTACGATGACGATGACGAGCACGATCGCGAGACCGGATGGTCATTTCCTCATATTCTCGAACCACACGGGGCCGCCCCATTTGCCGGTCACGACGATATCCGCGTCGCCGTCGCCATCGAGATCCGGCGCCAGAATATTCACGCCGGAACCGATGCCCTGATCGTACGAGACCACATGTTTCGTCCAAACCGGGGCGGGCTTGCGCGTCAATTCGTACCAGTAAACGCCCAGCGGCTCGAACGCGCCCGGATCGCCGCCGTTGTGTGCCATGAACCGTTTGCCGGTGACCAAGTCGAGATCGCCGTCGCCGTCGAAATCGGCCAACGCGAGGCTGTGGGGCTGCGACCACGAATCGTCAATGAGATGCCGTTCCCATCCCATCCCGTTATCGGTCTTCGTCTGTTCATACCAGAAGATGCCGTAATCGTGCGCTGCGCTGCAGATGATGTCGGCTTGCCCGTCGGCGTTCACATCGTAAACGAGTATTTGCGCGGTATCGCACGGTTTGCCGTCTTTTTGCTTGCCGATGTTGAGCGGGTGTTCTTTCCATTCGCCCGCGCGTGGATCGGGCGGCGCCTCGAACCACGCATCGGGCCGCAGGATGTCCGGGCGGCCGTCGCCGTTGATGTCGCCGCAGCCCGCGCCCCATGTCATCGCCTTGTCCGAAATCACATGCTTGACGGTCCCGCGCTTGCCGCCGGGCAGGAGGCATGCCTCGTACCAGAGGGTCGTGGCCACGGTGGGCAGGATTTCGAGCGCTTTTCCGTCGCCGTCCACGTCGCACAGTTCGCCGGACTCGTAATGGCTATTTTCCTCGATGAGCACGCGCTCCCATGATCCGCCGTCCGGTCCCGGATTCCTGAGCCATTCCGCCTTCTTGGCGAACCATGTACACCGGGCCACGTCGAGCCGGCCGTCGCCGTCCACGTCGAGCGGAAGATTCATGAAATCGTCGCGGTACCCTTTGCCGGTTTCGTCTACTTCCCCCTGCATGTCGCAAATTTGATGCGCTTTGAATTCCGGCGCGAGGTAGAGATAAGGCAGCGCCACAATATCCAGATTGCCGTCGTTGTTGAAGTCGCCCACGCCGCACGCCTCACCCCGGTACGTTCCCACGCGGTACATCTGAAACGAGACTCCTGTAGGTGCGGCCCCGGAAACCGATGCCTCCGGCGCGCCCAGCAGACTGGCGCATGTCCATGCCGCCAACACACAAAATACCATCGCCGATCCTCGCCGTTATACAAGAGACCAATCCCGCCGCTTCGCCCGTTCCGGGTATGCGCGTGAAACGTTACAATAATCCCCACGCAGACCCAATTCAAGAAAAAACTCTCTTGCCCAAATGACGAAGGATCATTATCAACACAAAGACGCAACGAAAACAGAGAATTGAGGAGATTGCCGCGTGACCACTTTTCGACCCGCGGACATAGACCTCAAATGGACGAAAGCGATTTTGTCTCCAGTCCCGTTGCGCAGACTGTCCAGTCTGTGCAAAAAGGACTTTGTTGCTGTATATCTGCGCAGACTCGACAGTCTGCGCCGCGGGTTTCATCATTTATTTATCCTAAAATCGGCAGTTGAACGCGGCTCTCTCGACCAAACCATGGACGAGATGGACATTGTGGACCCAGTGGACTTCACCCGCAAGGGGATTGATTTTCTTGTCC
>Ga0101944_10003096_pt1 | contig 24311 bp, 17 predicted proteins | sample DewCreD2012metaG_FD_75245 | JGI IMG/M metagenome (GOLD analysis project Ga0101944, IMG submission 75245) | Hot spring sediment bacterial and archeal communities from British Columbia, Canada, to study Microbial Dark Matter (Phase II) - Dewar... ... | reverse complement strand
CTGACGGATCTTTCACCTACACACCCAACTCCAATTTCAATGGCACGGACAGTTTCAGCTACAAAGCCAATGATGGAAAAGAGGACTCAAATGTGGCTAAGGTTACTATTAAGGTTAACCCTGTGAACGATGTACCTGAGGCGAACGATGACAGCTATAATGTAGATGAAGACAACATTCTCTCCGTCACGAAACCGTGTATCCTCAGCAATGACAGCGATGCAGATGGGGACGATCTGATAGCAGTTCTTGTCTCCGGACCCGGCCATGGTAAACTGACGCTTAATTCTGACGGATCTTTCACCTACACACCCAACTCCAATTTCAATGGCACGGACAGTTTCAGCTACAAAGCCAATGATGGAAAAGAGGACTCAAATGTGGCTAAGGTTACTATTAAGGTTAACCCGACCAATGACCCACCGGTGGTGGGACTGATCACAGCGCCAACCGGAGTTGTCAAGGTAGGTTATCCAGTTGTTGTTAGCGCCACCTTCAGCGACCCTGATGTTGGCGATACGCCTCCGGATACACATACTGCAAAATGGTACTGGGGTGACGGCAGCGTCTCCGAAGGAATCTTCAGTGACTGTCAGGTGACTGGTGAGCACGTGTATCAAAACGCTGGTGTCTATAGAATAACGCTCACAGTTACTGATGGAAAAGGTGCTACAGGAAGTAACGTCTTCCGTTATGTCGTCATTTACGATCCGAATGCTGGCTTTGTAACCGGGGGTGGCTGGATATGGTCACCGGAAAGTGCTTATGCTGCTGATACAGCACTGGCAGGTAAAGCTACTTTCGGATTTGTATCAAAATATCAGAAAGGCACAACTGTCCCCACAGGAAACACTGAGTTCCAATTCAAGGCTGGAAACCTCAACTTCCACAGTACTTCTTACCAGTGGCTGGTGATAGCCGGGGCAAAAGCTCAATACAAGGGCATCGGCACTATCAACGGCACCGGTGAATACGGCTTCCTCCTCACTGCTATAGATGGGCAAGTTAACGGTGGCGGCGGTGTAGATAAGTTCCGAATAAAAATCTGGGAAAAGTCGACCGGCAATATCATCTATGACAATCAAATGGGTAGTGAGGACGACGCAGATGCTGCTACAGCAATCGGTGGCGGCAGTATCGTCATACACAGGTAGGGTAGCACCTATAGCAGGTATATTTTAAGAGGGGACCTTAACCAGGGGGTCCTCTCTTCATTTTTCACGCAGGCGCCTTGCCTGAGTAACTGTTCAGGTAGAGGCAACATCCTGCCAGAAAGAATAGTTGGTCATCACATTAAAACTGAAACGCACGAATGGCAAACAACAAATAGATGACATTGTGGCTGTGATAAGAACCTTACCCTAGCCCGTTATGGCTGGCAGTACATAAACCCGAAGTATTGTCCCCTGTGGTCTTCAACAAGTATGAAAAGTATATTTATATCCTTTTTTCACGAAGACAGGATAATGAACATTCAAGAGTGCTAAAAATCTGAAGGTAAATTCTGGTAATAAAGATGCCAGATTGATAATAGGATTACCTCTGGTGGGCTTTGGGGGTACAGCGCCCAAACTACCATTCGAGAAGAAGCAACTGATTGCGGCAGTGCAGCAATTATACTTGCATTCCATCAGGTTACCATGATTTATTTTAAAACTACAGCAAATGCTGACTGGCCATGAAATTAAAGAGAAGACCAATTAGTGTACCAATCAGGAAGTTCGTCAAAATACAGGCTATAAAAAGCCTCTTTTTGAACAGTTTTGAAAGCAAGCATAGCTCGGGTATGCTTGCACCCGCCAATTTTCAAATGCCACTCCAAAGGATGAAAATATGGGTGCGTCGGCTGGCAAGTAACTCGAGAAAGGATGGTACCTTGAGCCCGAACCCGGATATAAGTGGCGGAACTTTGGTACCACGAATTGCGACCTCCGATTATGTCGAATACCACGCAAAGCAACTTCTTTGTGTAACAATCGTCTTTTAGCACATAGCCTATTTCAGGAGGTTGACATGGAAGTTGCTAGTCACCGACGCCGATTTGTATCATCTTTTTAACGGCACCGAAATCTTCGCTGTCCAGCTTCCTAACGCGCTCTGCCTGTCTCCGGGACAACGTGGCAGCCCACATAAGCCGGTGTAGCCCCAGCACGGACCTGTCCAGGTGAAAGAAAGGAAAGGTATATTGAGTTTGATACCATAGTGACCGCCGACTATTAGCCTGGGGAGGGACTCCACAGAGAGCTTAAGGGCAAATTCCCCAGGTTCTATCCTGTTGGCGACGCCGGAGTAGTCAGGTGCAGTTCATTGGCAACGTCCACGGATCATGGAGGCCAGTGCTTAAGACCTAGTCCTCGATCGCCGTCTCCCGGCGAACGTTACACAGCTCCCCTGCCAGCGGTTCCTGTGTCGCTCTCGAACAGCTTCAGAATATCGTCCACGGCGAGGTGGGACTTAACGTTCGCCTCTGCCAGATGCTGGCTCAAATGCGCTTCGCATCCGTGGCAGATGAAGGTCACGTTGTCGGTTCCTGTCTCTAAAATCTGCTCCATCTTTCTTTGCGTTGCTTCGCTGACCCCCGATTTGCTATCGGTACCCCGCAGATAGCAGGCAAAACCGCAGCACAGCGGCTCGTGCCTGTTATTCCTCAGATCCACCACCCTCATCCCTGCCGCTTCGTATAGTCCCCGCACCGCTTCTGCAAAATGATCCCCCAACTCACCGGAATGGCAGGAGTCGGAAATCACTACGTCCCCTGTCACCTTCCTTGAGATTTGCAGCCCCCCTTTTTGATATTGCTCCCACAGCCACTCAAACAGCGATATAATCTCGAACGGCAACCTGAGACCGTGGCAGTTCGGCCAGATGTTACCAAAATAGTTGGCGCAGGAAGGGCAGTAACATACCATTCGGTCTACCTTCAGCGAAGACAGCCGGTTGAATGCTTTGTCTGCTATCTCGCGAAATGCCTGGTAGTTGCCGAAACGGTAGGGAATGTCCCCGCAGCAGATGTCCCGAGGCCCGTACTTGGGCAGGCTTTGCAATACCTTCGACTGCTCGATACCAAGCGGAGCGTTCCGATAATAGCAGCCGATGAACAGGACGTCCTTTGCTCGGCCGGGGAGTTCGCTCCACTTTCTCAAAACAGCCTTTTCTGCATCGGAAGCTTTCTGGTATCGCTCGTTGAAATAGCCGGGCTGGTTTCTGCCTTCCACCATATAGGCTGCAAACGGCAATAGCCCGGTGCCGTTCTTGCGATTGCGCTCAACCATTCGCTCCATAATAAGGTTGTACGGTTTCAAACCACCGGGGCAAAAGTGATTGCAGCTAAAACAGAAGGTGCACTCGTTTAGCACCCGCCGGGTGTCCTCACCCGTGATCAGTCTGCTGATTTCCGCCTCCGCCTCTTCCTTCTCCATCTTCATCACCGGGCACCTGCGAAGACAGGTCCCGCATCTAAGACACTTATTATACGTAGCCCCCGCAGGAATGAACCCATCGAGATAAGTTGTGCTGACCATCTCACCCTCGAGTTTGCACGCTTCCGCTTCGTCGCCTGGGGCAGCGAAGAGCTTCCTCATTTTCCCCTGGCTCTTCCGGTAGCGCCGTTTACCCAATTATACGCTGAAGAGTTCAGAAAGCCAATGCTCCAAAACTACCACTTTAGCTCCCGATATAATAAGGTTGCTTTCCGGTGAGTCAGTAAACAAGGAACAACCACAACACCTGGTCAAAGCCGATTTTGAGCTGGCGCTACAGCTCGCTTCAGAGCCAGACTATCTCTTTGAGAACAGAAACTCCGACGGGAAATGCCTGCTGTGCGATGTTATCTACAAGCACCTGAAGGTAAAAGAGGATAAAATCATGGGTGTGGACTGTAACTCGCCCTTCGGCTTCATTGCCGCTCAAGCCAAAGGTTCGGGAACTGTTACCTATGGTGGACTTAATCATCCCTTCTGAACAATAAGTAAAACTCCACTAAACTCTAAGAAAGATTCAAGACGAGAAAGTTGGTCGTTGACTAAATACAGCGAACGCAATACAATGAAGTCAGACAAGTTCATAAGTATAGACTTATAACTCTGGCAGTGATATGGATGAGATTCAAGAACAAGCCGCATTGTTTGCCGCTCTCGCGGAGCCGACCAGGCTAAAGTTGCTCCGCAATACTCACAAATGATAAGCTCCTTTATAAAATTCCCGCTCATATTCATCAGCGGTGTTTTTATACCCATCGGCGAGATGCCCGCCTTCGCGAGGAGCATTACTTTCATATCACTACTGACGTACTTCACTGACCTTGCCCGGTATTCAATGGGAAGCGGTAATTGCTTCCCTGTTGGCATTGATTTCCTGGCGCCCGTTGTCTTCACCGTAGGCGCCTGGGTTATCGCCGTAAAACTTCACAATAGGACATTACCAAAAAGAATATGAGAGAGGCCAAGTTAATTGAACGCTTAAAAGAGGTTACTTTACTCTTCCTTAAACTCGGTGCGTTATCATTTGGCGGTCCGGCGGTTTACATCGCCTTAATGCATAATGAAACTGTGCACAGACGACACTGGCTGGATGACCAGGAATTTCTTGACATTGTCGGGGCGACAAACATAATCCCTGGACCGAATGCCACTGAAATAGCAGTTCACCTTGGTCTGCGGAGAGCGGGATGGCGTGGATTTCTTAGTGCTGGCGTGCTTTTTATTGTGCCTGGGATGCTGGCCACATTGTTGCTCGCTTGGGCATATGTACGGTATGGGAATTTGCCCCAGGCTCAATGGGTCCTCTATGGCGTCAAGCCCGTAGTTATAGCCATCGTGCTTTAGGCACTGTGGTCTCTGGGAAAGACAGCAGTGAAAAGCGTCCTTACGGCTCTTGTCGGGATAGCTGTCGTGGTATTGTATCTATTCGGGTTGAATGAGATATTATTACTTTTCGCGGGAGCCGCAGTCGTTTTGATAGTCTATACTGTCAGACGCGCCCAGTGGAAGGGAATCGCTGCCATTGCCGTGCTACCACTACTGAAAGTGCCGCTAGGAGTCACTGCGAGTATTGCAGGTTTCAGTCAGATCACTCTCTTTCTGTCATTCCTTAAGATTGGATCGGTCCTTTATGGCAGCGGCTATGTCCTGCTTGCTTTTCTAAGATCAGAATTTGTCACCCGCCTCGGCTGGCTAACCAACCAGCAAATTGTGGATGCTATCGCCGTGGGGCAAGCAACACCTGGTCCAGTATTTAGCAGCGCGACATTTGTTGGTTATCTCGCCGGGAGTTGGCCCGGGGCTTTGCTAGCGACCATAGGAATTTTTCTGCCGTCCTTTGTCTTTGTGGCACTGCTCAGCCGCTTCATGCCATGGGCACGAAAATCACCCTGGGCAAGAAATTTTCTTGACGGTGTGAATGTTGCATCGTTAGGTTTAATGGCCGGTGTCACCTGGGAACTGGGCAGGGCCGGTGTGGTAGATATATTTACAATTGTGCTGGCTATTATCTCTCTGGTACTTGTTCTCCGATTCAAGGTAAACTCGGTCTGGTTGATATTGAGTGGCGGAGTTCTTGGGGTAATTTATAAGATAATTATGGGTTAACAACCAATGGAACAAGAAGGAACGCCTAGCAAATTCACAATGTCAGCCGTGGTGATTCGAACTTGAAGCCTTAAAACACGAGCGGGAAGACTTTTTCAAAAGTTTTACCTTTTGAACGGAATGGTGGAGCCGACGGGATTCGAACCCGTTACCTTTACACTGCCAGTGTAACGTTCTCCCAAGTGAACTACGGCCCCATCACACCTCATATAATTTACCAGAAATCAGCCTGAAAGGCAAGCCAGGTGCTTCATAGATTATTAGCATTACCGGAGATTTTTCTATTTCAGCCCCTGTTACTTTCGCCATGCATCAACATGCGTAAGATCTGCCATTTCCGGGCTATCTCGCTTTTGAACTCTTCTATCTGCTGTGGAGTTAAATCACTGAATCTGCCCTGAATTCTGATGAAATCTTCCACAGGTAAATCTCGTGGTTCTCTATTTAACCGGATATTACTGCCATACTCTATTTCGTATAAAGGGAAAACCCCGGTTTCGACAGCCAGGCGGGCAACCTCAATCGTCTTTTCCGCCCGGTAAAGCCAGCCAGTAGGACAGGGCGTAAGAATATGAAAGAAGCGGAAGCCGCGCATACTCATTGCTCGCCTTACTTTAGCCATAAGATCATCCGGAAATGCGATGCTGGCAGTAGCTGCATAAGGAATACCATGGGCAACCATGATCTGCATGATATCCTTTTTCCTTTCGGGCTTGGTGGTGGGTGGAGGGCTGGTGGATGTGCGCGCACCGCGGGGTGTGGCGGAACTGCGCTGGTTGCCGGTGTTCATATATCCTTCATTATCGTAACAGACGTAGATAATGTCTTCATTCCTTTCCGCCGCTCCCGAAAGTCCAGCCAGCCCGATATCGAAAGTAGCTCCATCACCGGTCCAGGCGATTATAGTTGTTTCCATATCGCCACGCAGACGTAAAGCTGTACTGAGCCCACCTGCCAGAATCGGCGCCGTCATAAAAGGAGTTGCCAGAGCACGGATGAAAGGAGGCAGACTGGGAGCCGGGGCATTGATGTTGGCACCAGCACATCCCGGCGGCATGACCAGGATGATTTTTTCTCCTGCCGCTTTTAAAAAATAACGCATTGCCAGTATTTCCCCGCATCCCGGGCAGGCAGAATGCCCACCTGGTGGCGGATTGATATATTCGGGTGATTCAGCGTATTTGAAGGGTTTTCCCGTCATACTCATCGTATTTTCTCTTCTCAACCAGCCCCAACCAGATAACATCCTGATCCACTGGATCGTTTTTCATCGTAAATTCAATAGCCTTTCTGATCAATTCTGGAGTTATATCTTCTCCTCCCAATCCTGCAACAAACCCATAGGTAGTGGGAACGGACTGTCCAGGCAGGTTTAAAGCCCACCTGATCTCCTGATGCAGAATTCCGCATTGTCCGGGACTGAGATCCCGATCTATAATTGCAACCTTTTTACGACCTAATAGAGCCCTGCGAATCAGGTGTTTGGGGAATGGACGAAACATTTTTAATTTAACAAGTCCAATTTTATACCCTTCTTCTCTCATTTGATCAACAACAAATCTTGCGGTCCCAACAGCGCTACCGCTGGTTAATATGACAGTATCGGCATCAGCGGCTTTGTATTCCTCAACCAGCGGATAGCCAGTACCAAATAGATTTTTAAACTCCTCATTGATATTTTCAGCCACCGCAAAACTCATCTGGTGTAATTTATGCAACTCATAGCGATCAGCCATGTAGGACCTCCGGATATAGCCTTGTGGACCAAACATGGGAGGAGGCTCTTTCATAAAAATCTTGTAGCTGTATCTCTGAGAAGATACTTCGGGATGATAGGGTGGTAAAAAATAATCCACCACTTCCTGATCCCTTATCTCCACCGTTTCAGCGACGTAAGAAAGGTAAACTCCATCCAGGCAGACCATAACAGGCAATCCGACTGTTTCTGCCAGTTTATAAGCCTGAATGATCGTATCCAGCACCTCCTGATTAGACTCGCAGTAGAACTGCATCCAGCCGGTGTCGCGCTGTGATAAACTATCCGTTTGCTCTGAAGTAAGCTCCCAGGGAGCAGCCAGCGGACGATTCACGTTAACCAGCACTATCGGAAGACGCGCCCCAGCCGCCCAGTGAAGTTGCTCATGCATGACCGCGAGTCCCTGCGATGAGGTGGCGGTGAAAACCCGAACACCTCCCGCGGAAGCACCTATCACGTATCCGAGGGCAGCCACTTCCGATTCTACGTTGACGAATTTTCCTTTGAATAATCCCTGAGCCACAAATTCTGAAATTTGCTCAGGAATTCGTGATTGGGGAGTAATGGGATAAGCGCAAACTACCGCCGGCTTGCAAAGCAATGCCCCATAGGCAGCGGCTTCATTCCCCGTAATTACTTTGATCATCCGCGATCACCTCCCCGTGAAATTGCCGCTCGTGGGCATTCGTTGATGCATATCCCGCATGTTTTACACTGTTGCCTGACAATCTCGAAACCATCCCCGCTTTCTTTGAGCTTGACTGCCAGGTCCGGGCAAAAGATATAGCAGTTCTCACACAGGGTACAGCGTCCGCAGTGGAAGCATCTGGCAGCTTCAGAAACTGCCTGCTCACGGGAAAATCCTGATTCAATCTCCTGAAAGCCCTGCCGACTGGCTTCAAGTTGTAACCTCGAAGGCTTTTCTGCTGGCTGATGATCGAAATAAGCCAGATTCAGATCTGCAAATTCAACCACTTCATCCAGGTACTCATTTTCTCTTGTATCCGAAAGATATCGCTTAGCTGACACTGACAACAGTTCATGCTTGAAATAGGCTTTTAATTGCTCCGGTCTTTCACCTTTAAGGTAGAGGTCTATACTGATGGCGGCTTTCTTACCATCTGCGATCGCCTCTACTATTGAGTGTGAAAATCCGCTCACGTCTCCACCAGCAAAGACACCAGGTATTGTCGTTTCCATTGTCAGGCGGTTAACCTCAAGTATTCTTCCAACTTTTAACCCGGTGCTGAAGAGAAACGTTAAGTCAGGAATCTGACCAATCGCTACAATTACAGTATCCAGAGGCAGAACACGGGTATCTTTTTCATCAAAGACGGGATTTAATTTGCCTTCATTATCATATACAGATGTACAGGTTATTAACTCGATGCCACAAACCCTCCTTCCACTGCCGATAATCGTTTTTACACCACTAGATGGTAAAACCCTGACACCTTCTGCTTCTGCCTGGATTACTCCTTCAGTATAGGCAGGCATTTCACCTCGTTTTTCCAAACAGACTATGGCTACATCCCGTGCCCCCAATCTGAGAGCACTCAAAGCAGCATCTACAGCTACATTTCCACCCCCGATAACCGCAACCCTTTCCCCAAGATCTGGTCTTCTACCGCTGTTGAGAAGTTTCAGAAATTCGAGACCGCTCAGGACCCCCTCCAGATCTTCGCCCGCAACGCCCAGCTTCAGGGACAAATGCGCACCGGTTGCAATAAATACCGCCTGATAGTTTTTCCTGATTTCTTCAAATGAGATATCTATGCCCACACAGGTGCTGGTTTTTATGTCAATTACATTTTCCAGCACCCTGCGAACTTCCTCCTGTACTATCATAGAAGGTAACCTGAAAGCAGGAATGCCCCAGCGTGGTATGCCGCCTGGTTCAGAAGCAGACTCAAACAGGGTTACCCGATGTCCTGAAAGGGTGAGATAATATGCACAGGTTAAACCCGCAGGTCCTGCGCCAATCACTGCCACCCTTTTCTTTCCTGGCGAATCGGTTTTAATCTCTTTCAGCCGCGATTTATCCGCATAATCAAATGCCGCTCTTTCCAGCGCGCGGATACTCACTGCTTCATCAAAAAGAAGTCGGTTACATTTTCCCTGACAGGGATGGAAACAGACCCTGCCACAAATACCCGGAAAAGGGTTTTCATCTCTGATATTTCGTAAAGCTTCATCAAATTGCCCTTGTTGGATATGGTACGCTGTCCTTTCAATATCCTCTCCGGCAGGACAAGCGGCAGTACAGGGTGGCAGTCTTAAGCAGTATTCGGGATATGTTTCCTGAATGGAATCGAAATCTATTTCAGATTTTATTGAGCCTGCTGGCATTATGTGACTTTTCATCAGCCGGTATGCTTCCCTGGCAACCCCGATATTTTTCCCGGGAGAAGGAATTTTCCCTTCTTGAAGAGCCATTTCAAGGCTTTCCAGCTTCAATAACGGAACGAGCGCAACCACGGCTCCCAGAATGGTAGTATTAATAATCGGTATGCCGCTGGGAAGAATCAGTCCGCGGGCGATAGCGATGCGGTTGGCATCTAGCGTTAAAATACGAGAAGCATTCACAAAAGGGAACCTGCCTGACTTTTCGCGTGTATTGATTAATACCAGCGCATCCTGTTTCAATCTGGTTGAGAGCTGGGAATCCGCAGCCAGTGATTCATCCATCAAAACCAGCAAATCAGCCCGGTAAACCCTCGAATGTATCGATATCTTCTCGTCAGCAATCCGAATATAACTTTCAACCCTGCCTCCCCGTCTTTCTGCTCCATAAGAAGCGAAAGCCTGAGCCTGACATCCACTCCTGGCAGCCGTATTGGCCAATAGTGTTGCAGCTAAAACCGCACCCTGCCCGCCTTTTCCCAGAATAATTATTTCATACAATCTGATTCCCTCTGCAAGACTGCTTATCCCTCGCTGCTATTTCAGGAATTCCGATACCATAATCGCCAGTAAAAGAATATCTGCAATGATCTAATGTTTAACGGCTTCATCTTAGTTTTCCCCACTTAATTTGTCAACGTAATACCGCAGCAGGATGGTGATACAGGCCATTCTACTGTGTAGCCAGGTTCCGCATGGAAAGTCGGTAGAATATTAATTGTGGAATCTTTTCGGGGTAGCTGGAGGAGTAAAGATGAGAATCGTAATTTTCGAATTGGAAGAATGGGAAAGGGAAGCCTTTAAGGATCTGGAGAAAAAGCATCAGGTCATTTTAACTGATCAGGCTATTAAAAAAGAGATAAATTCCGCACATTTATCTGCAGAAATTATCTCAGCTTCTCTGGGCTCAGATATGAGCGCAGAATCACTTCAGCGTTTCAAACAATTGAAGCTCATTTGCACACGCACAACGGGTTTTGATCATATCGACTTAAATTACTGCCAGCAAAAAAGCATTACAGTTTGCAATGTCCCGCATTATGCTGATTGCACAGTGGCCGAGCATGTGTTTGCCCTGATTTTGGCAATTAGCCATAAAATTGTTGACTCGGTTGATAGGACCAGAGCAGGAAATTTTTCTTTGAAAGGCCTGCAGGGTTTCGATCTTAGAGGGAAAACTCTGGGAGTGATCGGCACTGGAGCGATAGGACGATGTGTGATCGAGATCGCCCGTGGTTTTAATATGAATATACTGGCCAGTGACATCAATCCGGATATGAACTTTGCATTGCAGATGGGTTTTCAATATGTAACAATGGAAGAATTATTGTCCCGGTCAGACATAATTACACTGCACGTACCCAGCACACCAGAAACCCGCAACCTGCTCTCAAAACAACAATTTGCGCTGATGAAACGGAGTGCTGTGTTGATCAATACCGCCCGCGGAGATTTGATAGACATGCAGGCCCTCATTGAAGCCCTGACAAGTGGGAAAATAGCCGCTGCCGGTCTGGATGTATTACCGGAAGAACCTGCCATACGGGAAGAAGCAGAACTTTTACGCTCTATTTTTACGCGGAAATACAGTCTGGAAATGCTACTGGCAGACCACGTTATAGCGCACCTGCCTAACGTAATTATCACACCTCATACTGCTTTTAACACACGGGAGGCTGTTGATCGCCTTTTACAAACAACCTTAAAGAACATTGAGTCCTTCATAGAAGGTAAGCCACAGAATGTTGTCACGGGTTATAAACCCGCATACATCAATCCCGTCTGATTCCCGGTTTACGAATGTAATGGAATGGGGAGCAAACGAGGTATAAATACTACTCGTTTGCTCCCCAACCTGACCCCTGTTCTCCCTCTGCCGAATTACATCATAAGAGAATTTTCAGGGCAGAGTAATCATCGCCTCAGCGGCTACTGGTGGACTTAAAGGGGTATTGTCATTATTTACCAGTTCAACCCTGAAGACATGTTCGCCCGAAGTCACTCCTGCCCATGTATATAGCGTATCGCTGGACTGGTAAACGTTTGTCGGAGATGGAGAAGGAGAAACCGTGGGAGATACAGTTTCAGCAGGAGTCCCGGTAGCAGTCGGGGAAGGAGTCGGCAGTGGATCCAGAGAATACTGGATATGCCCCTGACCGGCAACATTGCCTGTAGTCGGCGGAACCAGCGTCAAATTTTCCACTTCAACGGAGACCATCACATCGCTGACTGATCCCGTCTGACCTGGCGAAGATGTTGCAGTTGGTGAAGAAGCAGGCATTACCTGCACAGCCAGCAATTGGATATATGGTTCGGTAGTGGATGAAGGCACTGACACCGCAATTGTAGCCACTACAGGTGTGGCAAGTGGAGTGTGATCATTGTTTACCAGCTGGACGGAAAATGTATGATTGCCCGGTGCAACATTGCTCCAGGTGTAGGTGGTATCCATTACCGCAGCATAGGTTCCAGGTCCCGTCACAGCGGGTTGGCCAGGAGTGGTAGGAGGTTCAACATCCATATAATAATGAAGATGTCCTTCACCCGGAACGGCTGGTTGCCCCAGCTTATCAACCAGATTAAATCCGGCAACGTTAACAGTAATCGTTACATTAAAACCTCCGGCTGTTTCGGTTGGAGAAGGCGTACTGGTAGGTGAAGGGGTAGCAGTCTCCGTACCCGTGGGAGAAGGCGTAGAGGTTTCAGTAGGGGTACCTGAAGGGGTAGGAGAAGTTCCTGCCATAGCCAGAGATGCACTGATCCCTGAAATTGAAGGGGCCACTGTTGGCGTGCTGGTTGGAGAAGGACTAACTGTCCCGGTAGGAGTCGCGGTTTCCGTCCCTGTTGGAGTGGCTGTTTCAGTTGGAGAAACTGGTGGCACTGTAGCAGTTGGTGAAGTCGTTTCAGTAGGTGTAACAGTTTCGGTTGGTGTAACCGTCTCCGTGGGTGTTACCGTTTCAGTGGGACTGACAGTTGGCGAACCGGTTTCAGTCGGAGATGCCGTGGGTGAAGTTTCTGCCGGTGGGGTTGGTAGTGTGCCGGTAGGCGTGGTCTCTGTGGGAGTTGTGGTCTCGGTGGCCGTTTCAGTCGTCGTCGCCGGACAGCCGGTCAGTAAAAAAAGCATGGTTAGAGTAGCGAGTATAATCACAGGTAAGATCTTTAACAATTTGAAACGCCTAGCATTCATCTTTTGCATTACCCCCTTTCAATTAATAGAAGATTATTCAAGATCGATCGCCGTAAAAAGGCTACCAGAATGGCTCAATTCTCACATCCTTCAACCTCCCCGTTTTCAAAATAAACCATCTCCCCAGAGTTTAAGAACTTCTCCAGGAATTTCAGGCGATATTGCTATTCATAAGGAATAGAATATCGCTCTCCTTACGCAATAAAGCGCACTTTATCAGATCTTAAAATCTGCCAGCTATTTTTATAATTGTAACTCCCCGATTTGCCCGTTCAATCAGCCTCATCATAGATTTTTCTCTAGCAGTTTTTTGGAGCAGTTCGGTATTATCAAACCAGTGTTGGATACGCAATTTGAAAAACCTGACTCAATGAATCTATTGCAAATATTAAATGAAGAAATGCTTTTCTATACCGAAGATCTCTTGCTATACATAATATCAGACAAATTTCATGAGCCGCGTAAGACGTGGTTGACATCTAAATGGAAATTACATCACAGATATTACCGTATTCTGACGTAACTCAGCAGGTATGCCGATTGTGAATAAAAGCTCGATATCGGATTGGAAGAATTGTGAAAGGAAGGTTAACTCACCGGAAGAAAGAAAGGTCGGGCAAACTATTATTGCTTACCCGACTCACTTTGATTAATTTTCGCTTAAGCAAGTGATCAGCCGGATAGTTTCTGCTCATTCTCCTGTAAGTTCATAAAAAGGCTAGCAATAGCCGAACCGTTCACATCTACCAGGTGTGTCCCACCATCAGCGATAAAAACGCCGCCAGTTAAAAGGGAAGAATCATCACCTGCCAGAAAAGCGCAAATCGCTGCGATTTCTTCAGGAGTGCCCACTTTCCGAAGTGGTGAAAAGGAAGTAAATTTCTCCAGAACCCAATCCACCTCTTTGCCCAGTCTTCTGGCTAACGGACGCATATTATTTTCCAGCAGAGGAGTTTTAATAGCACCCGGGCAAATCACATTACACCGTATGTTAGCAGGTCCATATTCGACGGCAACCTGCTGAGTTAGTGATATTAAACCACCTTTAGAAGAAGAATAGGAAGCCCTGCCTGCCATATAGCGCAATCCGGATAACGAGGATATATTGATGATTGAACCTCCTCCGGCTTTAAGCATGTGCGGAATGGTTTTCTTGATCGTGAGAAAAGGCCCGGTAAGGTTAACTTCCATAATTTTATGCCATAGATCAAGATCAACTTTATCTCTACCTTCCGGTGGGTCAATCCCATGGCTGTTTACCAGAATATTGAGTTTTCCCCCGAAGGCAACAGCGGTCTCAATCATCTGTTCTACATCGCGGGTAGTGGTTACATCCCCTGCAAAGCTCACAACTGAGCCCGCAGGTACTGATTTAACCAGCCTATCGAGAGCCTCCTGCTGGCAATCGGTTGCGCAAACCAGTGCCCCTTCACTGACAAATCTTCTGACTATAGCCGCCCCGATTCCACCCGCCGCCCCGGTAACCAATGCGACTTTTCCTTTCAACTGCATGGCGATACCTTCTTTCCTTAAATTAATTTGATATGATGGCCAGATAGCCAGTCCGATTATATCCAGAAAAGATTAAAATAGCAATCCAGATTCCGATTATCTTATGATGGTTGCGCACCCTGGCTGTAATTGTTACAATAAACTACGGTGAAAAACAAGCACTCAAAAAAGCAGCATTGCCCTTATTTTAAAAATCAGATCTGCGTTAATTTGCTTTAACGGTAGATTGAGATGAAGCTCTTCGCCTTTTGCGAGGGGCTTCTATTTTAACAGGAGAAAATCAGAATGGTTGAAAAATATACTCCCCGAGATATTGAGAAAAAATGGCAACAAAAATGGGCTGAAGATAAACTTTACGAAACCCGAGAAGATAATTCAAAGACAAAATGGTATGCCCTGACCATGTTCCCCTATACTTCGGGAGACCTGCACATTGGTCACTGGTATGCAATGGCACCTTCTGATGTTCATGCCCGCTATAAACGGATGCAGGGTTATAATGTGCTCCATCCTATCGGCTTCGATTCTTTTGGACTTCCGGCAGAGAATGCGGCTATCAAGAGAGGCATTCATCCATATATCTGGACGATGAATAACATCGAAAATATGCGCCGCCAGCTCAAAAGCATGGGTGCCATGCATGACTGGAGTCGCGAGGTAATTACCTGCCTGCCGGAATATTACAAATGGACTCAATGGTTCTTCCTGCAGTTATATAAAGCAGGGCTTGCTTATCGTGCCAAAGCACCGGTAAACTGGTGTCCCAGTTGCCAGACCGTGCTGGCTAATGAGCAGGTTATTGAAGGCTTCTGCGAAAGATGCGACTCCGCTGTCATCCGCCGAGACCTGGAACAGTGGTTTTTCCGCATCACAAAATATGCCGATGAATTGATGCGTCATGACGGACTGGACTGGCCGGAGAGAATCAAGATCATGCAGAGAAACTGGGTTGGCAGGAGCGAAGGGACGGAAATATCCTTCGCGCTGGATACGCCAGACATTCAAGAAAAGGAAATCAGGGTTTTTACCACCCGCCCGGACACGGTGTTCGGTGTTACCTTTCTGGTGCTGGCACCGGAACATCCACTGGTAGACAGTTTGACCGCTCCGGATAAGAAGGGTGAAGTTGAGGAGTACATCCTGAAAGCCCGGCGCCAGAGTGAAATCGAACGTCTGTCCACTGAAAAAGAAAAGGACGGTGTTTTCATCGGTGCCTATGCAATCAACCGCCTGACCGGTGATAGAGTTCCCATCTGGATAGCCGATTATGTTCTGACCAGCTATGGAACGGGCGCGGTGATGGCAGTGCCGGCACATGATACAAGAGATTTTGCTTTCGCAAAAAAATATAACCTGCCGATTAAGGTAGTAATCGCGCCACCCGGCTGGCAGGGCGAAGAATTGAAAGAAGCCTACACGGAACCGGGCATCATGGTAAATTCCGGTCAATTCAACGGTCTGCCCAGTCAGGAGGGGATTAAAGCAGTAACGCAATATCTGGAGAGTAAAGGCTGGGGTAAAGCCACCGTGAGCTACAAATTGCGCGATTGGTTGATTTCCCGGCAGAGATACTGGGGGGCTCCGATTCCGATTATCTACTGCCCTGATTGCGGTACCGTGCCAGTTCCGGAAAAAGACCTGCCGGTCAGACTGCCTGAAGATGCCGAATTTAAACCTACCGGTGAATCCCCGCTTAAATACAATCAAAAATTTGTGAATACCACCTGCCCTGTCTGCGGTAAACCAGCAAAGAGGGAAACGGATACGCTGGATACCTTTATGTGCTCATCCTGGTATTTCCTGCGTTATACCAGCCCGCACTATAGCGAGGGACCTTTTGAGAAAGAAAAGGTCAAATACTGGATGCCTGTTGATCTCTATACCGGCGGCGCCGAACATGCAGTGATGCATCTTTTCTACGCACGTTTCTTTATCAAGGCCATCCGTGATATCGGGCTGGTGGATTTCAGTGAGCCGTTTATCCGGCTCTTCAACCAGGGGACCATCATCTCCCAGCATATGAAAATGAGTAAGTCACGGGGCAACGTGGTTAATCCCGATGCTTATGTCGAACAGATGGGAGCAGATACTGTCCGTGCCTATTTGATGTTTATCGCCCCCTGGGAACGAGGCGGAGACTGGAACGATAGCGGCATCAGCGGTGTTTTTCGCTGGCTGAACCGGGTCTGGAATCTGGTACTGGAGGAATATCAAACGAGCCAGACAATTTCGCCGGCAGAGAAACAGCAGGCCGAGCAAAACCTGACCCGGCTGGTACACCGGACGATTAAAAATGTCACAGAGGACATGGAAAAACTTCGTTTTAATACGATGATCGCCACGCTGATGGAATTTACCAACTATCTGGGGGATGTGCAGTCTCAGGGTTCCGTTGGAAAAGACGCCTGGAATTCAGCCATTGAAAATCTGCTCCTCCTGATTGCCCCCAGTACGCCTCATCTGGCAGAGGAGCTCTGGGCAAGAACCGGACATCAATACAGTATTCACACGCAAAAATGGCCTGTCTGGGACGAAAACCTGGTTCAGATCGAAAAGATTACCCTGGTGGTACAGGTAAACGGGAAATTGCGGGATAAATACGAAGTACCGGTTAACATCACTGAAGAGGAAGCCCGCAAGATGGCTTTTGAAAGTGCCAGGGTTAAACCTCATATCGAAGGTAAAGAGGTCGTCAAAGTAATTTATGTCCCTGGAAAGTTGATCAATCTGGTGGTTAGATAAGATTGGCAACTTTGGAGATAGAATCCAATCTCGAGAAAGTACGGCTGCGGATTACCCGGGCTTGCGAAAGGGCTGGCAGAAATCCGGCAGGGGTAATTCTGGTTGCCGTTACTAAAAATGTAACGGCAGAAGACATCGAAACAGCATTCAAACTGGGGATCAGACATTTTGGAGAAAACCGTGTTCAGGAAGCACGGCATAAAATTCCTCTACTGGGACCTCTTCAGCCAGAGCCAGTCTGGCACATGATAGGACACCTGCAATCTAACAAAGTGAAAACCGCTTTGGAGATTTTCGATGTTATCCAGAGCGTGGATTCGCTGGCGCTTGCCAACATAATCAATAAAAAAGCAACCGGCAAAATTCCGGTTTTGCTTGAAATTAATATCGCCGGAGAACCCGCTAAATATGGGTTTTCGCCGGAAGAGATCGTACCGGCATTTGAACAAATTTCGCAGTTGCCCAACCTTGATATCAAGGGACTGATGACCGTTGCACCGGCTGTCTCCAATCCAGAGGACGCGCGCCCTATTTTCAGGAGACTAAAACTGATGGCTGACGCCTTCCATCTGGAACACATTTCGATGGGTATGAGCGATGACTTTGAGGTTGCGGTCGAAGAGGGGGCTACCATGGTTAGAATCGGTAGAGCCATCTTTGGGGAAAGGAGTTAAAGACCGTGAAAATCGCTTTTATTGGCGGAGGAAATATGGCTGAAGCAATGATCTCAGCCATTTTAAACAAAAACCTGGCGTCCCAGGAAGAAATCGCCGTCAGTGATATTTCGGTAGAGCGCCTGAAATATCTCTCAGATAGATACGGGATAACCACTGCCCAAAATAACAGGCAGGTACTATTTGATCGCGATTGTCTTGTGCTCGCGATTAAACCCCAGACCTTCTCGATTGTAGCCGCTGAACTCAGGGGACATATCCAACCATCCCAGATGGTTATCTCAATTCTGGCTGGTAAAAACATCAACACGCTGTCAGCCGGTCTGGAACATCGGCGTATCGTGCGCGCTATGCCCAATACCCCGGCACAGATTGGCGAAGGAATCACCATCTGGACAGCCACACCACAGGTCACCGGGGAACAGAAGCTGCTCGCAGCCTCTTTGCTGGGTGTGATGGGAGATCAAATCTACATAGAAGAGGAAAACTTCCTCGACATGGCAACAGCTGTCAGCGGCAGCGGTCCCGCTTATATCTTCCTCTATATTGAATCTATGATTGCTGCCGCAGAGCAACTCGGTTTCGCTCATGAGATTGCCCGCAAACTGGTATTGCAAACGATTACCGGATCGTTGCACCTCCTGGAAAAATCCGGCAAGACCCCGGAAGAACTCAGGCGAATGGTTACTTCCCCCGGAGGTACCACCGCTGAAGCCATCTCCGTTTTTGAACAGGGCAACTTTAAAGAACTGATTATGCAGGCGGTAAGAGCAGCTTATGAAAAAGCCAGAAAGCTCGGCAACCAGTAAGCAATCTCAGATTCCCAAATAAAAATTTTTAATATAAATGTTGACCCACCAGGAGAACCGGCATATAATGGTTCATGTTATTAACCATCTGGCGGAATTGCATGAACAGAAGCACAATCGATGATGTTGTTGAAAACCTGCTCTACGTACTTCCCATAATTCATAAGAAGCTGCTTAAAATAGAGCCGCCGGCAGATAAACCCAGGTTAACACTTTCCCGGATACACGTCTCTATTATGGGCATGATCAGGGATGAGGGACCTTTGCCCATCTCAGAGATTGCCCGCAGGTTGTTAATTCCCAAACCCCAGATGACCCATCTGATTAACAATCTGGTAAACCATGGGATGGTTGCAAAACAAGTTAGTTCGGAGGATAGAAGAGTGGTCAATATCAGCCTTACTTCGGCTGGAGAGACCACCATCCGTCGGCTAGATGAAATTCTTAAAATGAATGTTAGAAAGAATTTATCTTATCTCAGTGATGCGGAATTGGAGGAGCTTTCAGTTGTTCTGGCAAAATTAAGGGAACTTGGCACAAAACTGGAAACAGGAAAGAGGCAAGGTTAAAACTCTAAAACAGTAATATGCAATTTCCACAGACTATTCCATTGCCGCTGTGACAACCATCTCAATTTTCCCTAAGAGGGTAGTTAACTGATAAAATGAGGGCTGAGAACCAGATCTCAGCCCTCCCCCTGATGCCATTTCGAAATGTCAGGTTTGAGCTATTTACTTAACCAGGCGTTTTCGGGGGTCCAGTAGGTCGGGAATCCCCGTGTTATAAATCCCGGATTCTGAACATAATCCCAAACACCGTATCCTTTTCCTCCCTCATAGACCGTAATAACCATCGCCTCATCGTAAATCTGCTTTACAACTTGTCTGATCAATGTCACATCCGGTTCGGTCGACTGGAGGGAAGCGTTGAAAAGTGCCAGGAATTCGTCGGATTTTTTCAAACTGGCAAGTGTTGTAGTATTGGGAGTAAAGTAAGCTGCTAAAGTCTGGTTATAGTTCGCCCAGGATGCCATGGGTTCGATCAGCAGTGCATTTTTCCAGGCGCCATTGCGATAGGTAAGATATTTGGCGTATTCCACAACCTGTATCTCAGCTTTTATTCCCACCTTATCCAGGTAACTCTGGATAGCTACGCATACATCAAGGTTGAATGATGCCGTCGGAGAAGGAATAATTGTAGTTTTAAAACCATTCGGGTATCCTGCTTCCGCGAGAAGTTGCTTTGCTTTGGCGGGATCATATTTCCTCACAGGTCCGAAATTGGGATCCCAGGCTGAATTGCTCCGTGGAACGATCTGATAAGGAGCCTGCCACATTCCATAGCCCAGACCACTGGCTATAGCTTCTTTATCAATGGCATACTCGAGTGCCTCTCTCACCTTCTGATTGGCATATGGTGAATCCGGGTTGGCACTATCTGGTACCAGCGAGTTAATTGCCTGCACCTGAGTGATGACTTTAAAACCGGCATTTTTCAAATCGGCTGCTTCTTTCTTTAAACCCACAACCATGGCATCACCAGCATTAGCCTGCATAGCAGCCAGCCTTGTCTGCGGATCGGCGATATAAAGATACTGCACCGCATCCAGATAGGGTTTTCCCGGTTGCCAGTATTTCGGATTCCTGACAGCTTTGAAGCTTACATCACGGACAAACTCTTTATAAATAAATGGTCCAGTACCAACGGGATTAACGTCAGCCCAGGCTCTGCCGTTTTTCTGATATGATTCAGCAGAAGCTACATACGCCTCAAATCCTGCCAGTAAAGTATTGCGCCATTCCTTGAAGTTGATCTTCACAGTGTAATCATCTATAACCTCAACCGAAGCCCAGTAAGGCTGTAATTTTGCTTCGATATCACCATCATAAGTCAGCTTGACAGCCTGAGCATTGAAATCACTGCCGTCATGGAATTTAATTCCCTGCCTGAGATGGAAGGTGATTGACTTCTTATCCTGAGCTAATTCCCAAGAAGTAGCCAGCCAGGGGATCACGCTTCCATCGAGCAGCTGGCGGAGTGGTCCCTCCAAACACAACTGGGCTGGAACACCGCTTTCCCCGACAATATCAGGTGGCCATCCGAATGGCCCACCGGGTCCAACATCATAAATTATTTTAAAAGTGCCGCCGTACTTTGGCTGTGGACCAGTCGGTGTACTGGTTGCGTTCGGTGACAATGCGGTTACCTGCGAAGCAGGACTGGTTGCCGGTAAAGACGTGCCAGGGTTGATGGTAACAGGCTGAGAAGTTTGAGCACCTGTCGTCGCAGGTGTTTGTGAACTGCAGGAAATGCCTAAAAGAACAATAGTGAGGACGAGTATGGTGAGTAACATGAACATCCTTTTCATTGAAATCCCCTCCTTGTATATTTATTTTGTATAGCTTGTTCGACATACAAGCTGTATATTATCTGGTAGATGTTGAGGTTAGCGTTCCTCCTCCTTGAGGGAAAGCCTCGTTAAAAAGACTGCTACCTCAACTCTGCCTGATAAGGCTAGAATAAGTAGGTTGTAGAATAGCTACGCATTATCAACAAGGCATAGCTTTCGGCAGAGCTTGAGGTCACCTCGCATCGAGAATGTTTTAGGAGTAAGCATGTTTTATGTAGGCATTGATATCGGTAAGGAGACTCATGAAGCCAGCACCATCGACGAACAGGGTAATTTGCAAGGACGGTCGATCCGCTTCTCCAATACCCTGACCGATTTCCAAAGATTCCTTGCCTGGCTTCCCCAAAGCCCGGTTAAGCTCGCCATGGAGGCAACTGGCCATTACTGGCTGCCACTCTATGAATTTCTCAGAGAGAAGGACTTTGAGGTTACCGTTCTTAATCCGTTGCAGACCGAGGCTTATCGTCGGGGTAAGATACGCAAAACCAAGACGGATAAGCGGGATTCCCTTATTATTGCCGACCTTCTGCGTACCAGAGCCATCAGTCCCCGCTACATACCCGATGAGTGGATTCACCAGCTCCGGGAAATTACGCGCTTCCGCTTCGGTCTGATTGATACCGTGGGTGACTTGAAGCGCCAAATTCTCTGTACCCTGGATAAGGTCTTTCCTGAATTTGAAAGCCTTTTCTCCAGTCCTTTCCTGAAGTTAGCTCGGGACTTACTCAAGGATGGGACGATGCCCGAAGAACTGGCGGAAATGGACCTCTCCGAGCTGTCCCAGATGCTTTCCTCTTCCAGCCATGGTCACTTTGGTATCCAGAAAGCCCAGGCTATTAAGAGTACGGCTGCCTCCTCGGTAGGAGTCTCTTACCTTAAGGACTCTGCCAAAGTCCAGCTTCGCTGTCTGCTGGCCCACCTGGAGTTCATACAAAGCCAGATTGAAGAAGTGGATGAGCACATCCGGCAACTAATGGTCCAAAAGGAAAGCTTCCTCACCACTATTCCAGGCATCAACCAGGTTTTGGCCGCCACCATCACTGCCGAAATCGGGGATATTAATCGCTTTGAGAGTCCAGCTAAGCTGGCTGCTTTTGCCGGCATCGACCCCACAGTATTTGATAGCGGAAAATTCAGTGGCACTAAGATGGTGATGTCCAAGAGGGGCTCACCTTACCTCAGACGGGCTTTGTGGATAGCCTCGGCTACTGCCAGAAGATTTGACCCGGAATTGTATGCCTTTTACCAGCGTAAGCTCGCTGAAGGAAAACATCCCAATAGCGCCCTGGGCGCTGTCTGCCGTCGCCTGTTGAATCGCGTCTATTCAATTGTTAAAGAGCAAAGGCCTTATCAGCCTAAAACTGGAGGATTACCCTATTGATTTTTCATAGTAGGTCTTTTAATTATTTCAAGACCCGAAATTATATTCTTAGATAGCTTTCACTTTATCATATATGATAATTTGTTAGAGTATTCAAGATTGTATATCTTGCTACGGCCCCTGTCAAATTTTTGACTCCATATCTTATTTCTTTCACGCATGAAAAAAAGAGGCATATAATATATCATAAAAGTACACAAGCCATAAATTTACTGTTGTTTCCAAAAACAGCATTCGAAAGGAGTGAGATATGTCAAAAGTAAAGCTTACATCAGAAACCGGACCGGTGCCTATTCTCGCTGCCTATCCAGTGATTTTGATGGGATCACTAATAGGTGGGAAACCTGATTTTGCCACCCTGGCCTGGACGGGTGTTGCTGCCAGTGTACCACCTACCATTTCGCTGGCTCTTCAACACCACCGCTACTCGCTCAAAGGAGTACGCGAGAACATGGTCTTTTCTGTTAACGTGCCTTCTACCGATCTGGTAAAAGAGACAGACTATTGTGGAATTGTCAGCGGCGCCAGCACAGATAAAGTAGTTGATTGCAATTTCACCATTTTTTACGGTAAATCCCCTGCCGCACCTTTAATTGAGCAATGTCCGATTAATCATGTCTGCGAAGTAATTCAGATCCTGAACCTGGGTAGCCATGAACTGGTGGTTGGCAAAATTCTGGAATCCTACGTCTCACAGGACTGTCTGAAAAACGGCAGGCTGGATCTCTCCAAAGCTCGTCCTTTTTTCTTCGCCGGGGATTATTATGCGCTCGGTGAACCACTTGGTCAGGCTTTTCACATCGGTAAACAAGTTAACGAAGCCAGAGTAAGAGATACGCATTCCCCCCAGAAATAGAGAAAATTTTATTGACACCGGGTTTCACGCGCGATAAGATGTTTTTCATGGGAAGAGATTTCCCAGAGGCATAATGACACAACCTGCCCCGAAACACCGGGTTAAATATAGTTTAAAGTATAGCATACTGGATGGCTCGGCTTATGCCGCCATGCTTGGTCTCACCCAGAATTATATTACTCCTTTTGCGCTTGCCCTCAAAGGTACCACTGCCCAGATCGGGCTTCTCACCAGCTTCCCCAACTTCGCCATGGCAGTTTCCCAGTTGGCAGCACCCGATCTGGCGGAAAAAGCCGGTAGCCGCAAAGCCTTTATCCTGCCAGTTGTTTTCCTGCATGCTCTGACCTGGATCCCAATGTTGTTGATTCCATTCCTGTTCCATAACTCTCAGGTGTGGTGGCTGATCGTGTTTGTCACAGCTAATATGGTGCTGGGTGCGCTGGCAAACCCTGCCTGGGGAAGTATGATGGCTGATCTGGTTCCCGTGCGGCTCAGAGGACGTTATTTTGGGGTAAGAGGCAGGATCACCGGCTTCATCACAGTTGCCTTCTCGCTAATTGCGGGTTTTATCCTCCAGCAATTCGCCGGCAATGTCTTCATCGGGTTTGCCATACTCTTCGGCGGAGCAGCCATCTTCCGTTTTTTTTCGCTCTATTATCTCTACCTGATGTGGGAGCCGCCAGTCTCCCGGGAAGCAGAACACAGCACAAGTTTGCCCCAAATTATTCTCTCAACCCTTTCAACAAATACTGGCAGGTTTACCCTTTTTGTTTCACTGATCTTTTTCGCCTCAAATATCGCCAGTCCATTCTTCGCAGTTTATATGCTGCGAGATTTAAATTATGATTATACCGACTATACAATCAACATAACCGCGTACTTCGTTGCTACCATTGCCTTCCAGACCTTCTGGGGCAGGAGGGGCGATCATGCCGGCAATCTCAGCGTGATCCGCTTTACCAGTTACCTCCTGCCGGCAGTTCCGATCATCTGGCT
>Ga0101944_10003095_pt1 | contig 24313 bp, 19 predicted proteins | sample DewCreD2012metaG_FD_75245 | JGI IMG/M metagenome (GOLD analysis project Ga0101944, IMG submission 75245) | Hot spring sediment bacterial and archeal communities from British Columbia, Canada, to study Microbial Dark Matter (Phase II) - Dewar... ... | reverse complement strand
TCGTCGATGCGAAGCAACAGCGGGCTTAGGGTTCTTTGGTCTTCCATGACTGCCTCCAACAGGATGCAGTTGCGTCTACGTACGTTCTTATGGTATGGTGTTCACGTCGGTATTGCGACGGCACACTGTAGCCTAAACGTCGGATTATCCGACGGAGGAAACATGCCAGCGGTACGTGGTAAAGGTCTGACCTTCCGGCAGATGTCCCGAGGCGCCTACTTCTACCAGGGTCCCCTTCCGGCCGGCGCCTTCGAGTGGCGCGACGATCTCGAATTGGCCGCGCCTCCCGAAACCATCGAGGGACTGCCCCGCGAAGCGTTTGTCGGTCCCTGGCTGGTCGGTCCGTTCCGCGAGGGACTCCGTGAGCCGGAGGCAAGCGTCCTTAAGCCCGAGAGCGGGCACCCAGGTGCTCACCGAGAGCTCGCCAGCTTGTGGTCGAAGAATGACATCCTCGGCTTCGCGAACCGCTACGGACATCTCCTGCCCATGCCCGAGATGCCGCCTCTCGTCCAGGCTGGGTTGAGTCCGGCCCCACTCATCTACGGCGACTCACTCGCGCAGTGGCGCAAGGAGATCATGACTCTGCGGCGCCTGCTTCATTTTTGGGACCTGGTGCGAAGCAGTGATGTGAACCGACTTGCTCGCTTCATCATGTGGGAGTCCGAGCACTCGGTTTCGGTTTACTGGACGGACACGCCCGAGGGGCCGCAGCCCTGGCTCAAAGGCCTCCAGCCGCGTGATGGCGTTGCTGGCGAACCTCTCGCCCACAAAGGGCTGCGAGAGCATCTGCTGAGCAAGTGGCGACTTGGCGACGTCCTCGAACCGATGCGTCTTCACGTTCATATCGAAGTCAACAAACGGCTACGTGGCGTCTCTCCCCACGTGCTGCCTTACATTCCCCAGCCCCATCGCATAAGTTTCATCCCGGACTCCCTGCGGGCGGCCTGCTACCTGCTCTTCGCGCTGGAGTTGGCCGGGGAGACCGAGACCGAAGTATGCAAGAACCCGAAATGCCCCAAGCCGGGCCGCCGCTTCGCGAAGACTCGCGGCAATCAGCAGTTTTGTTCGGAGCGCTGCCGCAAGCACTACTTTGACCTCTTCGGCCGCAAGAAGCCCGTCAGCACGAAGGAGAGCAACCATGACCAAGCGTAGAGGGCGAGGCGAGGGTTCGATCTACCAGCGAGCGGACGGGCGCTGGGTGGGCTCAGTGGACTTCGGATGGGTTGACGGCCGGCGCAAACGCAAGGTCGTCTCTGGCAAGACGCGCGCTGAAGTCGTGCGCAAAGTGAGCCTGTTGACCGCTCAGAAGGCCCAGGGACTGCCCCCGACCGATGACAGGCTCACCCTAGAGACCTTTCTTGACCGCTGGCTCCTCACCACCGCCAAGCCGAGAGTCCGCTATTCGACTTATCGAGGCTACGAGCAGATAGTGCGAGTGCATCTCAAGCCAGGTCTAGGCAAGATCAGGTTATCCAAGCTCACGCCCGGTCAGGTGGAGACCTTCCACAACGACTTGCTGGCCAAGGGGCTGTCTGCCCGCACCGTACAGTACATCCATGCCGTGCTACGAACCGCGCTCAAGACAGCCGTGCGCGACGGGCTGATAGGGCGCAACGTCGCGGCGCTCGTATCGGCACCCAAGGTCCACCGCGACCCGGTGGAACCGCTCACGGTCGAAGAGGCCAAGCGCCTGGTCGACGAGGCACGGGGCGACCCGCTGGAGGCCGTCTATGTAACTACCCTCGCCCTCGGGCTTCGACAAGGAGAAACCATGGGGCTCCGGTGGGACGCGGTCGACCTGGAGGCGGGCAGACTCTGGGTGCGGCAGGCCCTCCAGTACCAAGCGGGCCGGGGTTTAGTGGCTGTGGAGCCGAAGTCCCGCACCAGTCGGCGGCCCCTGCCCCTGCCCCCCTTCGTGGTAGCTGTCCTCAAAGAGCACCGGAAACGCCAGGCCGCCGACAGACTGGTTGCCGGGCCGAAGTGGCAAGACAGCGGTTACGTCTTCACCATGGAGGATGGCCGGCCGATGCCGCCGGACTACGCATACCGGCAGTTCAAGAAGTTCCTTGCGCGGGCGGGACTGCGCCCCATCCGTTTTCATGACCTTAGGCACTCCTGCGCCTCCCTCCTCTTCGCGCAGGGCTGCTCTCTGCGCCTGGTCATGGAGATACTGGGGCACTCCCAGATCGCCATCACTGCGAACCTCTACACGCACTTGCTGCCCGAGGCGGACCGAGAAGCCGCGGGCATCATGCAGGCCCTTCTGGGCGGGACGGAATGAGACTCTTGGCTTCCGGTCCTAAGTTTGGCTACATGATTGGCTACACTCGGCCAGGTATGCCGCACACCTGCCCTGCCCAAACAGGGCCGTTTGCAGGTGTTTCTAGGTGGGCCCAGCAGGACTCGAACCTGCGACCGGCCGATTATGAGTCGGCAGCTCTAACCGACTGAGCTATGGGCCCTTCTGTGCTTGCCCATTCTACCCTGTCGACTTCTCAAGCAGAAATACACCGTAGGCCGCACGTAGGTTGGGCCAAAACCGCAACGGTTTCCTCGCCCCCACGAAGAACTCACGGACGATGCGAATCTGCTGCTCCCGGGTGAAAATGCGGAAGTCTTTGATGGTCAGTGAATGGATGTTGGGCGTGTTGTACCACTCATAGGGGAGTGACTCGGTGACCGGCGCCCGGCCTGTCGCCAGCAGCTGCCACCGTGCCTTCCAGTGGCCGAAATTAGGGAAGCTGGCTACCACGTAGCGCCCCACGCGCAAGGCTTCGCTCAGCACAGCCACCGTCTCCTTGGCCTCCTGTAGGGTCTGGCTCAGGATGACGTAGTCGAAGCTGTTGTCAGGGTAATAGCCAAGACCTTCGCCGAAATCGCCGTGGTAGACCGTAACTCCCTTGGCCACCGCATCGTATACCTTCTCCTCGACGATCTCGATACCGGTCCCGCGCACCTGCTTGCGTTCGACGAGCATCTTGAGCAGAGTGCCGCGACCGCAACCCAGGTCAAGCACGCGGGAGCCGGGGGCCACCACATCGACGATAAAAAGATGGTCCCAGCGGACCCCCTCCGCGTTACGAGGTACCCCGCTAGCCAAGTCGCACCCCACGCCGCCGCGCGGTCGTGTCGAGGAAGTGATAGACCAGCCGGGTGAGATCTTTGTTCTCGAGCAGGAAGGCGTCGTGTCCGTGCGAGGAGCGCATCTCCACGTAGGAACAATCCAGGCCGTTACCCTTCAGAGCGTGCACGATCTCCTTGGACTGGTAGGGCGGATAGAGCCAGTCGCTGCTGAAGGCGATGATAAGGAAACGCATGTCATCGGGGAGGTCACGAAAGACCTCCACCAACACCCCGCGTCCGCCTGACAAATCGAAATAGTCGAGCGCCTTGGTGATGTACAGATAGGTGTTCGCGTCGAAACGGCGCGTGAATACCTCACCCTGGTAGCGCAGGTAACTCTCGACCTCGAAGTCGAGACTGAGGTCATAACCTACGGTGTCTTTCCCACGCAGCCTACGCCCGAACTTCTCTCGCATGGACTCGTCAGATAGGTACGTGATGTGACCTATCATGCGGGCCACCGCTAGCCCGGCATCGGGCGGGTCCCCGTCGTAGTAATCCCCACCTCTCCAGTTCGGGTCGGCCATGATCGCCTGCCGGCCTACCTCGTTGAAGGCGATTTGCATCGGTGAATGCTTCTGGGTCGCCGCGATAGCGATGCAGGAAGCCACCTGTTCTGGGTAGGCGACAGCCCACTCCAGGGCCTGCATGCCGCCCATAGACCCGCCGGCCACCGCCAGGAGCCGTTCGATGCCCAGGTAGTCGACGAGTAGCTTCTGGGCGCGCACCATGTCGCTCACCGTGACCATCGGGAAGCTTAGCCCGTACTCTTTGCCGGTGGCCGGGTTGATGCTACTTGGTCCGCTGCTGCCCTTGCAGCCACCTATGACGTTCGAACAAATGACGAAATAGCGGTCGGTATCGAAACCCTTCCCCGGGCCGATCATAGTCTCCCACCAGCCCGGTTTGTCCTCGCCCGGGTAATAGCCAGCGGCGTGCGCGTCACCGGATAGAGCATGCAAAATAAGGACCGCGTTCGTGCGATCCTCGTTGAGGCGCCCGTAGGTCTCGTAGGCGATGGTCACCGGCCTCAAGACTGCCCCTGAGTCTAGCGGCAGCTCCGGAAAAGTCACAGACTGCAGTTCGACATATCCGACAGACGGACCCAGCGCCTGCTTGCTTATTACGTAGTCGCTCATGGCAAGGCGGGATTATATACGCCTAACCGCGGTAGCGATTGGTTATGGGCAGACGCCGGTCTTTGCCGAAGGCTTTGGGAGTGATACGCACGCCAGGGGCCGCCTGTCGCCGCTTGTACTCGTTCCCGTCGATCATCGCGATGACTCGCTGTACTTCGGCCCGGTCGAGACCGCGGGCCACTATCTCCTCTAGGCTCTCGTCGTGGACCACATAGGCCTCGATGATCCGGTCGAGCAGGTCGTAGGGAGGGAGCGTGTCCTGATCGGTCTGACCAGCTGCCAACTCGGCAGTGGGTGCCCGCCGGATAGTCGACTCCGGAATCGGCGGCAGTCCCACTGCCCGCCCGTTCCGGTACTCAGCCAGTCGGTAGACCAGGGTCTTCGGAACGTCCTTCAGAACCGCGAACCCGCCAGCCATATCCCCATAGAGGGTCGCGTAACCTACCGCCATCTCGCTCTTGTTGCCAGTAGTGAGCACCAGCCACCCGAACTTGTTGGACAAGGCCATGAGCAGATTTCCTCGGATACGAGCCTGGATATTCTGTTCAGTCACCCCCGCATCGCTCTCCCCAAGGTAGCTGCGCAAGCATTCCAGATACGAGGTGTAGACTCCCTCGATGGGAATCTCGTGGTAGCGCACACCCAACCTCGCTGCCGTCTCCCTAGCGTCACTCCTGGTGCCCTCGCTCGAGTATCGAGAAGGCATGGACACGGCGTTCACCTTGTCATTACCTAGTGCATCGGCCGCGATGCAAGCCGTGAGCGCCGAGTCGATCCCGCCGCTGATGCCCATCACCACCTGCTGGAATCTGTTCTTCAGAACGTAGTCACGCACCCCGAGGCAGAGCGCCTCGTACACTTCCGCTTCCTCTGCCAGGCATTCGCGCACCAGGTTGCACTCGGCGTCACCCGTGGCCGAGTCACTGGTCTCGATGCTCGCAACCGCGACCGAGTCGAGTGACTCTTTGACCCTTACCACCTCCAAGCCCCAAGGTGAGGGGAATCCGATCTTTGCCCCCGCCGACCTCACGGACCGCGGCTCTAGATCGACCACCAGCAACTCTTCACGAAACTGGGCTGCCCGGGCGACCAACCTGCCCTCCGGATCCATGACCAGACTATGGCCATCGAAGACGAGCTCATCTTGACCGCCCACGCCGTTGACATAGCAGACGTAGGCGCCCGCCTCCCGCGCCCGTTCTGAACGCGCTCACCATCCTCAGGCTGCGCCTGCGGGCCAGAGATCTGGGCATCCGCTCGGTCACGGAGGAGGACGGGCGCATTGCGCTCACTCTGGAGCCAGGCGCAGCCATTCCGCCGGACGCGCTGAAGACCCTGAAGAAAGCGTTCCCGCAGCACTGGTGGGAGGCGACACGCGTGCGGCTGGCCATGGATGGAACCCCTCCTCTGGAACTGGTAAGCGAGACGTTGCGGCTGCTTGCCAGGTCCATCTCGCGGTCAAGCCGCAGGGAAAAAGCTGCTGCGGCACGGTAGCGCCAGCGAGCAGGAGCGTCTCACGAGCTCTCTGTGTGTTCCTGATCTCGCTCTTCCTCCTGCGGGTTGGATGTCAGGGCATCCAGCCGGGAAAGAATGGTGAGCAGCAGCTGATTGTTCTGCTCCAGGCGCTCCAGCGCGATGGCGAGTTCCTTCTCGGCTTTCTGATTGATCTCGAAGTCCAGCTCCGCCCGCACTTCGCTGTGCCTTCCCTGCACGTTCTGCCCCACCATGATCAGCGGCATCAGCAGGATCTGGATGACGTTCGAGATCAACAGATAGGCCACGAACGCCGGGAACGGGTCGAACGCCTTCCAGCCCAGCGCGGGGACTTTCGCGGCCAGCGTGTTGTAGCCCACCCATACGATAGTCCACAGGAAGATGATGCCGAAAAACCCCATCGAGCCCACTTTGTCTGTGATGACCACGGCGATGCGGTCCAGCAGGCTCAGTCTGGACTGGAAGACCTCGTTGGCGTTGCGGACGGGCGGATGGTCGTGCGCATAGTGCCTGACCCGTAGATGCTCCTTCAACGACCCGGCCGAAAGATGATGGGATTCCATAGACAGCACCCTCAGATTCGCCGGCGCGTCCGGCTGGCAGCAAGCCGGTGACTGCCCGGCGTTTGTTCTCTGTTTCCGCAATGAGGCGCGGGCAGTCCTGCGCGAAACTGCGGAGGGGTCTGCGAAGTCATAAGCGGCAGTGGCGGAAACGTGTTACCCTGTAGGGTGGCGGACATCCGCCCTCCCCGGAGCGGGAGTCTGGAAGACGCAACACCATTGAACAGGAGGTTCCTGATGAAGTTTTTTGCTCTGGCTCTCGTGGCGGCCCTGGCAATCGGGCCGGCGAGCGCGCATTACGGCGTAGATCATTCGCGAGCGGATCACTATCACGTGGCGCAGGCGTCCGGGACGGCGGCTCCGCCCGCGAAGGCTGCCAGCAAGTGCGACAGACCGGGAGAGGTGTCGCTGGCGGGCGAGGTGATCCTGCGCATCCACGCTCCGGCGGGCGGACTGGATTGCCAGCAGCGGGCGGACAAAGTGCAGATGCGCATTGTGGACTCGCTGAGCGTCGGGCTGGTGTTTCCCAAGGACATCACCGTGCGCAGGGTGAAGAACGAATGGGCGGTGTTCGTGAAGGACATCCTGATCATTACAGCCGACGCCTACTCGGCGAAGGTGAACAATACCGATCCGAAGACCCTGGCTGAGATCTGGGCGAAGAACCTTCGCCGCACAGTGCCAGAGTCTACCCCTCAGAAGCCACTCTGACAGTACTGGACAGGCTCCGCTGAGTTTCCTCGTTTCTGGCGATGTTCCGGGGCGCGGCGTCTGAACGCCGCGCCCCCTGCTTTTCCGGGTTGGCTTTGCACCCGCTGTCCGTCCAGCCAGGGCGCTGTAGATGCCTCCCTTCACTCCTGCAGGTAAGCAAGGTCTTTTCTCCGCCGGCCATCTCCGGGGCATCCCCCGCGGTGGCCCCTTTCGCGCCATACGGTGGTCGAGTAGCGCGCCGACAGGCGCGGGTATCGAGACCACGAGCCGCAGTATGTGGTTTCGACTCGTCCGCCTGAGGCGGACGGCTCAACCACCGTAGGGGCGTGATGCTCAGGTCTTGGCAGTCGTAGTTGATGCGCTCATCCGGGACTTCCTGCAGGTTTTCAGCGAAGTATTCCTCCCGTCCCCCTAAGGAGATTGACCTGTGGAACCGGTTGCGCTAACATTGAGGAACGACAGCAGGTCACGGAGGAGCCGGGCAGGACGGTCTGAGGGCTTTGCGAGGGTCCTTTGAGACTGCGGTAACACCGCGGCAACCAGACTCGCTCACACTGTCCCGGAGGGGGTGGAAAGCGCAGGAGGGATGTCCCCGGCGGGGCCGGAGATGTCCGGAAAGGAGCCTGGAAATGTTGCATCTTCGCGCGCTGGCGGTTATGGCCGCGCTGGGACTTGCGGCCACAGCAGCCGGCGCTGTCACCGTGGAAGACTTCGAGAGCGGCGACCTGTCGGCCTGGTACATCAAGGCGCCGCACTACACCACACTGTCCCTGGTCAGCCCGGGATCGGGCGGGTCGGTGAACGCTCTCTCCATTCAGGAGACGCCTGGCGCACTCGGCGGCCGGAGTTCAAGTGCTCTGGCACGGCGCGTCTTTCAGATTCCCGCCAACTGGTCCGGCTACACCACTCTGGAACTGGACGCGCGCATCAGTGGGGGGGAGTGGAACGGCTATTCGCTGCGGCTTTACAACGACGGCCGCAGCGTGCTGCTGCGGGGGATCCATTCGGATTCGTCCCTTACCGGATTCCGGACACTGCGCTTCGACATCTCCGGAGTCCAGCGGGACAAGATCACGGAGCTTCTGTTCTACGTGAACCGGACCGCCCAGAATGCGGGCCAGGCGCTGATCATTGACAACATCCGGCTGAGCACGGTCCCTGTGACGGTGGATCCGGAACGGACGCTGGAGAACTTCTCCTCCGGGGACATCTCCCGGTGGACGCCGGGCGGGACGACTGCTTTCGTCAATCTTTCGCTCGTCAGCGGAAACTCCCCGGGCGATTTCTCCTCCCCCGCCCAGGCGCTCTCTTCGGTGCTGGCATCCACCTCGACATCGGCCCTTTTCCGGTGGCGTCCGGCGAAGACGATGGACTGGTACGACTACACCACTCTGGAGTTCGACGTGCGCCTGCCGGTCGGAACGGTGACGGACGGGTTCTCCGTCAGGCTCTACAACGCCGGAGCAGACGTGCGCCTGAAGAAGTTTGTCCCGCAGTCCGGCTACGTTACCTGCCAGGTGGACGTCTCGAAGATGGAGCGGGACCAGGTGAACGAAGTCCTGTTCTATGTCAACCGCACCGGGGCCTACAATCCGGCGTCTAAGCCGCAGACCCTGCATCTGGACAACCTGCGCCTCACCCGGAACCCTGTGCCGCCGACGCCGGACGTCCTCGTGCTGGACGACTTCGAGAGCGGTGACTTCTTCAACTGGGACCGGGTTTACCAGGTCTACCTGGATATGCAGAGTGGTGACTTCGTGAGTTCACCGTATTCTTTCGACATCAAGCTGACAGGAACCTCGTCTTCCGCCTATGCTCAACGCAGTTGGATCCTTGGGGGAAGTCCCACACAGGACTGGGAGGACTACAACTCGCTCGTCTTCGAGGCGAAGGTACTGAAAGGTCTGCCGGGTCCAAACTATCCGGTGGGGTTCAGCGTCAACCCGGTGAGCGGCCCTGCCAGTTCCCAGCTCTGGTTCTATCCATCCGGCTACGATCAGTGGGAGACCATTGCACTGGACATCAGCAACATAGATGTGGACCAGGTATCCCTGCTGCGATTCTATGTCAACCGGTGCCTGAGAAATGACTATAATATTGTGACAGGGGAAGGACAGATCCTGCGGTTGGATAATCTGCGTCTGTCCAAGGAGCCCGCGCCGCCCGTCGTCATAGACTCGCCCGATGCCGACGACTTCGAAGACGGCGATATCCAGGACTGGTATTACAGCAGCTACCACGAATATCCATCGGGAAGCGGCGATTTCCTGGACGGCACCACCGCAGCCCTGACCACCGATGCGTCCAGCGGCAATTATGCCCTGCAGATCACGAACCTGACGCCTCCCGGGAGCACCTCGGCCTATCGCCGCAAGACGCTGCACAGGAAGTGGGACAGCTACCGGACGCTGCAGTTCGACGCCAAGGTGAAGGATTCCGTCACCAGCCAGGGTTTCGCGGTGCGGCTCCGCAACTTCTCGGGCTACGGGCCGTTCCACGAGTTCACTCCCACCGGCGAGTGGCAGACCTTCAAGATAGACATCTCCGGGGACAAAGTGGGAACCGCCGATGTGCGGCCGGAGGTCATCGGCCTGCTGTTCTATGTGAACCAGCAGACGGGCTACGGGGTGGCCCAGAACGGGCAGCAGAAGCTGCTTCTGGACAACATCCGGGTGACGAACGAGCCCGTGCAGACGCAGTTCGCCAGCATAGGCGACGCCAAGCGCGTGGTCCAGAACGGGGGCGTGGTGACCCTGACGGGCAAGGTCTGCGCTGGCTACTTCCCGGACGTGGTGCCGGACCGGGAGCAACTGACCAACCTCCGGCCGGTGTTCTTCATCGTGGAGCCGGACCGCAGCTCTGCGCTGCCGGTGGTGGTCAGCCGCAACATTCCGGATGCGCAGAAGGTGGTGCCCGCGGGCTCCGTGGTCAACGTGACCGGCGTGCTCACCTGGGGCTATGGCACCCGGTATCTCTATGCGACCTCTCTTGAGATCACAGGGACGGGCGGCCAGATACCGGCGCCGGTATACCTGTCCAACGTCCAGTGCGGAAGCGCAGGATACGGGCTGGACGCCGGTGTGCCGCACTTCCGGGGGCTGGACACGACCGGAATGCTTGCGGTGATCTCCGGCAAGATTCTGTCGGTCGGCTCCGACACGGCTGGCCGATCGTTTATGTATGTGGATGACGGATCGCGGGTCCAGGCGGACAATGGAGCGGTGGGCGTGAAGGTCTACGACTTCACCGGAGGGACCATCGCGAAGCCCGCGAACGTCGGCCGCTTCGTCAAGATCACCGGTTTCGTGATGAACGATCCCGAGATTGATCCTCAGACACAGCGGCCCACCTTCCGTCCGATCCGGGCGTTCTGGCCGAAGCAGGAGCTGCCGAACGCCGTTCAGTTCGTGGACTGAGGGCGCGGCAGTAGCATAATGAAAAAGAGGGGGATGCCTGCGGGCATCCCCCTTTCTTGGATGTTCTCCCGGCTATGGCGTGGTCAGGCCGTCTAGATGGGCAACGTCGTTCAGGCGGACCAACCGGTTGGTCTCTCCCAGTTCCAGCACGGAAATACTGGCGTTGGAGATGAAGAAACCGGTGTAGGCGCGCACGGGCAGATCCAGGGCGGCGCAGATAAGGCCCGACACGGAGCCCACGTGGACGGCCGCCGCTATGGCGCTGCCATCGGGGTGCCGCGCCCGAACCATCTGCAGGAAACGCCCGCACCGCTCAATGACATCCTGAAAGCGCTCCGCTCCCGGCGGCCGGTTCGTAAAGGGATCCTGACGCCAGAGACGCTCCTGTTCCGGGTAGGCCTGACGGAATTGCTCCGCCGTCATTCCTTCGGCCACCCCCAGTCCGCACTCGCGGATGAGGGGGGTGGCTTGCACCGGCAATCCGTGCGGGTGGGCCACGGCCTCGGCGGTGGCCAGGGCGCGCTTCAGGTCGCTGGAATACACAGCGGCGAGGGGTTCGTGTGCCAGTCTCTCGGATACGGCTTGGGCCTGCCGGATGCCAAGCCCGGAAAGAGGCGCGTCCAGCTGGCCCTGGATCAACCCTTCAATGTTGCACTCGCTGTGTCCGTGGCGAACCAGAATCAGAGTCAGCATCGTCCCGGCGGTTCCAGGGCGCAGGCGCCGCGGCTGAAAGTGATGACCCTGCGCTGCTCCGGGATGTTCGCCAGCGCGGCTTCCAGGATCTTCAGGCGCTCGATGGCCGACTCATACTCCGGGCTCCCAGGCTCGGAGTTATCGCGGTCGTCTTCCAGGACCTGGCGGTAGAACTCGAACCGCTCTGGACGCCCGTAGTATTCGCGGTCCAGATACTCGCACATGGCCTGTGAGCGCTCCTGCCGCACCAGCAGCGAGACGCAGCCGCCCTTGCCTGCGCCCGTCAGCTTCCCACCCAGATATCCGGGGCCGCGCCGCGCGATGGTGAGCAGCAGGTCCAGCTGAGGTATGGACACCCGGAAATCGAACGAAAGGGCGTCCTGGACCTCGTCCAGCATCCTGCCTACCTCTACCCGGTAGCGGTCATACTCGGGCGATTCCGGGGAAAGCTCACCGCTTGCGACCCGCTCCTCCGCTTCCAGGAAGATCTTTTCCAGCTTCCGTCCGATCTGGTTCTCCCGGTGGAAGAAGCGGGCGGTGGTGCGCAGGTGATACCCTCCGATCTGCCGCCGGGGTGCCGTGTAGAGGCGCTCGATGGTCCGCGGGTCCCTCCCCAGGATGCGCCCGGCCTCCACGGGAGTAAGTTTGACGGGCAGCAGGCTGATCAGCTCGTCAATGGCCTCCGTGGGGATCCCCAGTATGTCCGCGTGAAGACTGCCGAACTCGCGGTAGCGCTCCCCCAGCAGCTCCCAGTAGTCCGGGTGAGAGTCCAGAAGAGGCGTGGGGCCGCCTGGAGTCAGGCCGAACTCACTTTCCAGCATCTCGCCCACCCAGCCGGGTCGGCTGTTCCCTCCGGCGCGCACCTGTTTCAGAGCCGCCGAGATGATCAGTCGCGTCACCTCGTCGCCCATCCGGATCCACCCTTTGCGCATGTTGAAGCTCTGGTTGCCACCCATCGTCTTGTTGACCTCCCAGAGCGAGTTGGCGAGCACCACGTGCACCCCGCGCACGAACGGCAAAGGTGTGGTCGCCAGATCGTCGCGTGAGTGGCGGTTGTAGAGCACGCTGTTCACGGGGTTGCGCAGGATGGTCATCTGATCGTTTGCGCCGCCGTGCGTGCCCACATACCATTCCGCCTCACCCAGCAGACGGCACACCTGGCCGATCCGCATCTCCGGCAGCTTGTCACGGTTGCACAGGTAAAGCGCAAGGAACGCCAGCACCACCAGCGCCGAGGATGACGACGTCCCGGCGCGGAACGGGGCCGTGGCGGGCCCGAAAGTGATGTCCGCACCGCGGAACTCAAGGTCCGGGTGTTCCCACTGCATCCGCATATAGGGGCTGAGCACGTAGTTCAGCCAGTTGCCCTGCAGGCGGCCGTAATGGGGGTAGATCAGCGAGCGGTTGTCCCAGTTGTCCTCCATCTCGGAGGCGTAAGGAGCCCACGGAGCATCCCGGAAGCGTCGGAACTCCTCCCGGATGTCCACGGTCTCCGGGGGAAAAAGATCGTTCGCGTTCCCCACGTTGAGCAGACCGTCCGTCCTTGGGGTGACGGCGGCCGGGATGTCGCCGTCAATGGTAGTAGACATGTGATCGCCGCGGCACATATCCAGGTATTCCAGAAAGGCGTTCAGGCGCCCCGGGGCGCGAAGCAGCCAGCACTGGGCGGCTCCGGTACGCTCCCGATGCAGATGGACCGTCCGCGCCAGCCGCTCCCGCTGCCGCGCCAGATAGGCGGAATCGGTGTTTGCATAGATCTCCTCTCCCAGATAACGGTCCACAGCAGGGCCGCCTGTTTCCAGAATGCGGGCCAGGCTCAGTGGATCGGCCGGTGGGACATCGAGGCGGAACGGTTCGCTCACAGACGATGAATCCTCCCTCTTTCTGACTCTCGGGGATGGCTCTAGCGCCAGGTTGAGGTTAGCACAAAGGCTTTCCCAAGTAAAGACGCCGGGCTGTTCTGCTAGACAGAGCCGCCGGATCTCGCGATCCGGCGGCTCCAGGCAGTCAGAAAAGGACGAAGACGGGATGATGCTCAGGAGAAGCGCTTGATGCGGTCCGCGATGTCGTCGGCCAGGCGCTGCACGAACCCCAGCACATATTCCCGGACATCCAGAGTTGGATCCTGCACCAGTGGAGTGAGGTCCATCCCGAACACCAGCTGCGTGGTGTCATCCGTTCCGTGCGATGCGTGATAAGTGGCGTGGGCCCTCCGGCGGCCCAGCGTCGCCAGGTCGTACCGCTTTCCGCCTGCGATCTGAGAGTCGAACACGCCTAGAAGTGCGGCGGCCAGATTCTCGTGCGCCGCTACATCGAACGCCTTCTTGTCGGAATCCACCAGCCAGTCCAGATCGCGCCACACCTCCACGCCGTACACGTGATCCGGCCGGGCTCGTTCGTCCACCTCGCGAAGGGCGCGGATGACCCGCAGAGCCACCCCCACGTGCGTATCGTGCTTGTCCGCCAGGTTGTGCGTCCACACCGTGCGAGGGCGGCACTGGGTGACGATGGTCTTGAGATCCTCCACCAGTGGCTGATTGGCGGGATCCTTGACCGCGCTGGATGGATAGTCCAGGAGCGCCATCATCGAGTATTCTCCGATGACCGCAGCCTTCTTCTGCTCCTGTCGGCGGACCTGGCGCATCTCCTCGTCCGTATAGGCAGCGTAAAGCCCGTCGCGCGGACTGCCCGCGCCGTTCGTTACGCACACTCCTCCGAACCACTCGTTCTCCTGCCCGAAGCAACGCAGGATCCCGGGATACGCCAGGATCTCCAGGTCGTCCTGATGGGCGCAGATGCCCAGGTCCGTGGTGCGCTTCAACGCCTCCTCGACGGGCTTTCCGTCCGGTATGAAAAGCTCAGCCGTTGCGTTTGCGAACTTCATCGTCTTTCGATCTCCTTCCGGTCCGGGGTGTGCCCCCTGTCAGATCTTCGGCAGGCTCGCGGCTGCCACCGCCTGACCCACCCGGCGGCTCTTCTCATCCGGCAGGTTGATGGTGATGCCGGAGAGCTCGGGGAACTCCCGGTTCAGCACCTCGCGGGCGTAGTCTAGCACGATCTGCCCTCCCTGACCCGACGTGACGCGGCCCAGGATGAGCACGTGCTCCAGATCGTAGAAGTCCGCGTAGTGCGCCACGCCGTATCCCAGGAAGCGTCCGATTGTGCGGAAGATGGCGGCCGCACGCTCGTCGCCGGCCTTCATGTATTCCTGAACCTCCGCCAGCTTGTCGCCGGGCATGGAACCCTCCTTCAGGGAAAGTCCTGCCGCGGGAGCCAGCCGGATGACCGCCTGCTGCGAGAAGTACTGCACTCCGCAGCCGATGTCCCCTGACCATTCGTCGGCCGGAGCGTCCGGGCGGTAGTCCACCGGAGCGAACGCCAGCTCGTTCAGCCAGCCGGTGATGTTCCCCTGAGCGTCCACGTAGCCCACCGCCTCGCTGGAGCCCATCGCGATCCCCAGCACACGGTTCACCCCCAGCGACATGCTTCCGGCAAGCGCCGTCACGTCCCCGTCGTTTGCCACCTCCAGCGGGACGCCCATCTCCTTGCCCAGATTGATGTACAGGGGAGCGATCTTCTCCTCGAAAAGCTCCTTCGGCACGCCCCGGAACAGCGACGCAACACGCACGCGGTTGTCAATGTAGATGCCCGCCGAGCTCACCCCGATGGCATCCACGCGCGGCATGTGCTCCGCCGCGCGCCGGAAGGCATCCCGGATGTGGGAGTAATGATACTCAGGATCCGACTGGTTGCGCGGATCCCAGGGAACCTCCTCGCTGAAGACCGGCTGCCCGTCAATCACGGCGGCCACCTTGCGGTCGCTGGCTCCCGCGTCGAATCCGATGCGGCACCCTTCCAGGTGGCGTCCCACCGGCACGGCGGCCTCGTTGGGCTCCGGAGCGTCTTCGTAAGCGCAGTGTTCCACAGTGAATGTGTGCCCGTAGACGCCGCCCATGAACTCGTAATCGAACGCGCGCTTCCCGGAAGGCGAGTAGACCTGGCTGATGTAATCCGCGACAGGTTTAGGACCGGCGATCGTGATCTTCCATCCTCCCCGCTGCCAGAGCAGGAACTTCACCAGCCGTTCCACATAGCGCAGGTTCTTGGCGGCTTCCGGATGGTCCGGCTCCAGCACGGTGGTCTCGTAGACGCTCCTCAGCCCCCCACCGCGCTCAAGGGCGATCTTTAGAGGGGCCGCCGCCCCCGAGCGCTCCACCAGCGAACGGAATGCGCGATTGGCAAGCACGGCCGGCGCGAAGCCGGGGTCGAGTTCGGGCTCCAGCCCGGGCTTGATCAGATCCATGGGGAAATCACCTCAACAAAAACTTGACAGGCGGCATCTGGCCACCCCACGGGGCATGTGTAACCGATTCCCCGCACCATCCGCCACTTCGCCGCTATGCTCTGTTTATCCTTTCCAAACGTGGTCCCAGTGGCGTGCCGGACTGCCTCCGGGAGCGTATACTGGAGAAGAATGGCAAAGCCCGGCGCATTCCGGTGGCGGGCGAAGCGCAACCCGGGACGCCCTCCCGGCGGTCTCAAACGTAAGGACGTGCTGCTGCGCACTCGTAACCCTGCCGCCAGAATGGGGACTATTATTGCGGCCCGGCCTTCCCGTTCAAAATGGGCAGGCTGTCCGCGCGCGGGCGCGGAAGAGAAGGTCGGGGAAAAGGACGGGCGGCGGCATCATTCCCGGCCTGCGTGCGGCGATTGTTCGCCGGCGGAGCCGGACGGAGGTTCAGGCTATTGGCTGGAGACACTATCTCTCGGCGTGACTTCATGGCTGGCGCTGCGGCTGCGGCCGGCGTCTGGCTGATCGGACAGGAGCTATTCGCGGCGGAAGAGCAGCCCACCACGGCTGCCGGGCCGCCGGTGGCTATCGGCGTTATTGGCCTGGGGTTGCAGGGCCGCGACCTTCTGGCCGCTCTGGGCAAGGTTCCGGCCGCGAAGGTGGCCGCCATCTGCGACACCTACGAACCCAGCATCCGGCGCGCGGCGGAGCTGGCCGCAGGGGCCGCCACGTATACGGATTACCGTCAGTTGTTGGAGTCGAAGGACGTTCAGGCGGTCATCGTGGCTACCCCCACCCACCGGCACCGGCAGATTGTGCTGGACGCCCTGCAGGCCGGCAAGCATGTCTACTGCGAGGCGCCCATCGCGGGAACGGTGGACGAGGCGCGCGAGATCGCGCGGGCGGGGCGCGACAGCAAGCAGGTCTTCCAGGTGGGACTGCAGCTGCGCGCCGACCATCTGCACCGGCATGTTCTCAAATTCGTGCGCACGGGGGTTCCGGGAACGCTGGCCATGGCGCGCGCCCAGAACAACAAAAAACAGAGCTGGAAGCGGATGGCTCCCACCCCCGAGCGGGAAGCCGAACTGAACTGGCGGCTGCAGCGCGCCACGAGCACCGGCCTACCGGGGGAGCTGGGCATCCATTACTTCGATCTCCTGAACTGGTATCTGGACACGCGCCCGGTCTCCGTCACAGGAATGGGCGCCATCACGTTCTACCGGGACGGGCGGGAAGTGGAGGATACCGTCCAGTGCATCTTCCAGTATCCCGGCGGAATGAACGCGGTCTACTCAGCCACGCTGGTCAGCTCCTACGACGCATCCTATCAGATGCTGTACGGCAGCGACGCCACCATCATGCTGAAGGGCCAGCGCTCCTGGATGTTCAAAGAGGCAGACTCCCCCATGCTGGGCTGGGAGGTCTACGCTCACAAGGAGAAGATCGGGGACGAGACGGGCATTGCGCTGGTGGCGGACGCGACGAAGATCATCCAGGCCGGAAAGGAGCCGGGCAAGGAGGGCATGGATGAGTCGAAGGACGCCCTGTATTACGCGATGGAAGAGTTCTGTCACGCCATCCAGACCGGCCAGGCGCCGCCGGCGGATGCCGTGGCCGGGTTCCAGAGCGCGGTGACGGCCATCAAGGCAGCGGAGGCCGTGGCTGCGGGAGGAAAAGTGGAGTTCAAGCCGGAATGGTTCGAACTGGGCTGAAAAACGAAGGGAGTGCTGAAAGAGCATCTGCTATGAGCGAAGAGAAAAACGGCGGCCTCTCGCGCCGCGAGTTCATGAAGGCGGCCGGTGTGACGGCCGCGGGGTTGATGGTGGGCACAGTGGCGAAGAGCCCGGTCTATGCCGTGGCTCCCGCCCGGGTCATCGGAGCAAACGACCGCATCAATATCGGATATGTCGGCGTGGGCGGCATGGGCAGCGGCCATCTGGGTCACGTCAGGGAGTACGCCGCCGAGCAGAATGTGGCGGCGGTCGCGGTCTGCGATGTCTGGGACAAGCGGCGGCTGGCTGCAGCGGCGGCGGTGGAGCTGCCGGAGTCCAAGGCTTACAAGGACTACCGCAAGCTGCTGGAAGACAAGGATGTTGACGCGGTGATGATCGCCACGCCGGAGCACTGGCACGCGCGCATCGCCATAGATGCCATGGAGCAGGGCAAGCACGTCTATATCGAGAAACCGATGTGCCGCACCCTGCAGGAGGTGGAGCAGCTTCTGGCCACGCAGAAGAAGACCGGTTGCGTGGTGCAGGTTGGCTCTCAGGGATGCTCCGACGCCAAATGGCGGACTGCCGGTGAGCAGATCCGCGCGGGCAAGATCGGGCGTGTGGTGTTGAGCCAGGGCAGCTACTGCCGGAACAATCCGAATGGCGAGTGGAACTATCCGATAGACCCGGAGGCCGATCCCACCAAGAACCTGGACTGGAACATGTGGCTGGGGCCGGCGAAGAAGGTCCCCTGGAATCCCCGCCATTACTTCCAGTGGCGCAAATACACCAACTACTCGGCCGGCATCCTCTCAGACCTCTTCCCGCACCGGCTGCATCCCCTGATGATCGCCTGCGGCGAGCAGTATCCCGCGCAGGTCACGTGCATCGGGTCCATCCTGGGCAACGACGATCGCGATGTAGCGGACAATACTCAGGTGCTGGTGAAGTTCGCGGACGGCTCACATATGCTGCTGGTGGGCTCCACGGTCAATGAGCAGGGCGTGCCGGATATGATCCGCGGCACCAAGGCCACCATCTACTTCGGCGGCGGTAAGGTGGAGATCCGGCCGGAGCGGCCGTTCTCGGACGAGATAGATCCTGAGGACGTCCCCGTCATCGGACCGGGCGAGAGCGTGCAGGAGCACGAGAAGAACTGGTTCCACTGCATCCGCACCGGCGAGAGGCCGAATTGCCACATCGAGCTGGCTGCCAAGGTACAGACCATTGTGACCCTGGCGGAGAAGTCCTGGCTGGAGAACAAGACCATGAACTTCGATCCCGCCACCCGCAAGATCGTCTGAAAGGACGGCCTGTTGCGGAAGGGGTTGCGATTCCCTGCGGGGCGGCGCCGGATAGCGCCGCCCCGTCGCATTCCGGGGTCTGAGCGATGAGTCCAGCCGCCGGTCCGGTGCGGGTATCCCGGTTCTGTATGGCCACCCGCTTCGAGATCGCACTGTACGGCGCGGAGGCGGACCGGCTCCGCGCCGCGGGCGAAGCAGCGCTGGAGGAGGTGGAGGCGGCGGAGCGCCTGCTCAGCTGCTTCCGGCCGGAAAGTGATCTGTCCGCCGTGAACGCCCGGGCCGCAGCCGGACCTGTGAGGGTGGATCCCCGGCTATTCGGTCTGCTTCAGATCGCGCAGGAGGAGTGGCACACCTCTGGAGGAGCTTTCGACCCTACAGTCGGCCCCCTTATGAGGCTGTGGGGCTTCCGGGGCGGAACCTTCCATGAGCCGTCCTCCCAGGACCTGGAACGGGTCAGACTCAGGTGCGGAATGCAACTGATCGAACTCGATGCGCAGTCGCGCACGGTCCGTTTTCTGGCCGGGGGGGTGGAGCTGGACCCCGGCGCCATCGGGAAAGGGTATGCCCTGGACCGGGCCGCAATGGCCCTGCGTGACTGTGGTGTTGTCTCGGCGCTGGCCCACGGTGGGACGAGCACGGTCGTAGCTGTGGGCTCCCCGCCGGCTGAGCCGTCATGGGCGGTGCGGATCGCCGTTCCCGGGATGGAACAAGACGGCGGTCCGTTGGTCCGTCTGAAGGATGCCGCCCTCTCAGTATCGGGGGTCCATGGCCGCACGGTGGGGGCGGAAGGCCGAGTGGCCGGTCATGTGCTGGACCCTCGCACCGGGCTGCCGGTGGAAGGTGCGTTACTGGCGGCGGTCACGGGGCCGGACGGCGCTCGCACCGACGCCTGGTCGACGGCTCTGCTGGTGCTGGGAGAGTCAGCGTTCGGGGGCTCCACTCAACTGCCGGAGGGCTTCTCCGCGGCTGTATGGTTGCCGGACGGCCGGATGCTCGCGCGCGGGCCTGCGTTTGAGACCTGACCGGCCGCAAACCCGGTAATCGAACGGGCGTCACGCGGCGTCCGGGTACGGGACATTATCAGTGAACGGAGAACCACCGGCGAAAGCCCCCGCTTCCCGTCCCCCGCGACGGACTCGCGGGTGGCTCTGATCCGGAGACTGCCGCCCGGGACCTGCCGCGCTCATCCCGGAGCTCCGGACCGCCGTTTGTTCTCCCCTGACAGAAAGATGCGCCTCTTCGAGACCCCTTACCGGGCCCGGCCGATCGCGGCCGCCCTCGCACAGGCAGACGACCTCGAAGGCCCGGGGGCCCGTCAGCGTCCGGCTCGATGCGGCCGGAGACGCAGGCCCCTCTGTTGATGGAGGTTCCTCAAAATGTCCAAGAGCGTCCTTGTTACGGACGACGCCCTCTACTGCCGCATGGAGTTGAAAAACATCCTGACCTCCCGGGGATACCGGGTGGTGGGAGAGGCGCGAAACGGCCAGGAAGCCGTGGAGCGCTATCGCGAGCTCCGTCCGGACCTGGTGACCATGGACGTGGTCATGCCTGAGATGGACGGCGTCGCCGCAGTCAAAAAGATCCGGGAGATTGACCCGGGAGCCACGATCCTGATGTGCTCCTCCATGGGTCAGCGCTCGCTGCTTATGGAGGCCCTTCAGGCCGGAGCGTCCGACTTCGTGACCAAGCCGTTCCGCGACCGCTCCGTTCTGAACAGTGTCCGCAAGCTGATCGGCTAAGGCCTCGGCGCCTGTCCGGTCCACCTGATTCCTGAAACGCTTTGCTGATGAACGATCCGGGAGGTTATGAGATGGACAGCGTTCGTCTCGACAAACGGGAGTTGGCGGAGGCAGTGATTGACGCCGCCTCCATGGTCTTGAGGGATCTGCTGAAGCTGCCTCCGCGCCGGGGTCAGATGCAGATCACACCCATCCAGTTCACGCGCGACGAGCTGACCATAGTCACGCGCATCTCCGGCGACATCTCGGGGGAGATCTTCCTGGGCATGTCGAAAGAGACAGCCCTGGCCATCCTGCGCCAGATGCTGCGCAGAGAGGTGACCGGGTTCGGCCGCCTGGAGAAGAGTGCGCTCGCGGAGCTCGGGACGCTGGTCACGGACACCGCCCTGGCCCTGCTGGAGGAGCGGGGAGCGCTCTGCTACTCCACCTGGTCGGGGGTGGTGACAGGCCGCGAGGAGCGGGTCACACCGTTCAGCGAACCCACGCTGGCCGCCCCGCTTTCGCTGGCTGTGGGTGAAGTGAACGTCAACGTCATGTTTGAGGGATATGCGCCGTTTGCGTGGGCCAGCCCGGAAGCGAGGCTGGCCGCGCGGCGCAGCCTGCGCCTGTCACCCGGCGAGCGTCCGGCCGAGGAGCCTGTTCCTCTGGCCGCCTGATAACGCCCGTCAGGACGGTATATTGCGGCTGCCCACCCTGCTGTAATACAGGGCCACGCGAAGCAGCACCAGACCCAGAACAAGGAACGACACGATCCGGTAGGGCGCGTCCACCGAGATCAGGTCCAACACAAAGACTTTCGCTGTCGTCAGCGCAAGGATGATCAGCGCGGTCACCCGCACCGCCTGGTTGTCGCGGAGCATACCTCCCACCAGCAAAGCCAGACCATATAGGGCCCACACGGCGGATATGCCGATCTGTGCGGCCAGACGCCAGTCTCCGAAGGCGGCCTGATGGTGGCGGACCCCCGACCAGGTCTCCACCGTCAGGCCCCAGAGGAGGTAGACCACAAGCGCCAGCCATCCCGGTCCGCTCAGCTCTGAAGGCCGGCCCTCCCTGGCGTCGGGCAGCATCCGGAGCGAGAAGGCTCCCGCCGCCGCGATGGAGGCGAGCGACAGGAAGCGGACGTTCCAGAGCGGCGCGAAGTCCACCCCCTCCCCCGCCATCGCATTTAGTCCAAGCAAGGCCCAGACGGTGGCGGCGCAACTTCCCGCCAGCACGCCGGACCATCCCAGACCACTCAGCAACCACAACCGTCCCAGCGTCACCGCCACCCCCGAGTAGGCTCCCCAGAACGCGCAGAGGAGATAACGCGACACTGCGGCGGTTCCGGCCGGACCCAGGTGTGCCCATTCCCGGACAGCGCCAGCGATCTCGAACGATAGCCCGATGCCGAGCAGTAGCCAGGCTCCCACCGCCGCGGCCTGCGTCGTCCCCGCGTCCATTCCTTCGGGGTCGTTCTCCGCGTTTGAAGCCCGGCTGGCCATCCAACCGGTCAGAGCAGCCATCGCCGATACGAAGGCGAAGGCGAAGAGACGGATGTTGGCGAAAGGCGTCAGCGGGCTTGAGCCGGAGCCGGCCGCCGCCACGGGTGCAACGGCCAGGCCCGCCGCCAGCAGCACAAGCGCGCACATCCTTACAGCCCGGAACCTTGCCGCCACTCCCGCTCCGTAGGCTGCCGCAGCGAGCGCCGTCCAGAGAACGGACATCACCAGCGCGGCGCTCGTGTCCGGATCCAGAGGATATGGCGCAGTTGTGAGCTCGAAGAAACGGAAGGACTCCAGCCCGGCCAGCCACGCCGCCGCGAACAGGGCGGATGCGCCGGCGACGCCGGTCATTTCGTCGCGGGCATCCCCGGCTTTCAACTGGCCGTAGCCCGCGATCCAGGCATTGGCCAGCGCGAAGAAAAGAAGGGTAAAGGCCCGTCCATCCAGCAACGCTACGCGCGAAGCCCCGGCTGGCTCCACCTGGCTCCACAGCACCGCCAGAAGGGCGATCAGCCATACGATCTGCCCGCCCGTCCGGAACAGGGGATCGCGGAAGCGGTAGCCGAGCGTCAACAGCGCCGCCGCCTCAACACTCCAGGCGGAACTCGTCCCTCGCGTGTTCAGTTGAGCCGGGACGCTCAGGGTTAGGAACAGGATGCCGAGAGCCGCCGTGCTGAACCGGAGCGTCCGGTTCCCGGGAATCCTGCGCGCCGACCAGACGGCTATGCATCCGAAGAACACCGACAGAGCCAGCGGGAACGCGCCCGGAAATCTGCCCGACGCATCATGGAGCAGTGCGTTCCCGGCCATCGCGTAGGTCAGAGATGAGGCGAACAGAAGCAGCAGGTCAGCCGGGGCTGTCTCCTCGCGTTGCAGCAGACTGCGGAAGATGGACGCTCCCAGGAACATCAGAAAGTAAAGCGTGCTGAACCAGAAAACCTGCCATCTGTGGACTTCCGGTGAATAGGACGTGTCGGCCCATCCCAGTAGCAGCAGGACGGTGGAGGCGAAACTCAGCAGCACGGCCGGTCTCCACTGCCTGACCAGAGAGACGGCCAGGATGCCGCCGTTCAGCACGGCAATGTAGATCAGCAGCGTGAGCGCCGGTCCACCACCGGCGCCTTTTCCGCCCACCAGCGCGGGGGTCAGAAAACCGCCCAGCGTGGCCAGGATGATGAGGCTCAGCGCGTCGAAGCGAACCGCCAGCGCCACTCCCGCGGCACAGACGAGCGCCATCAGCAGGAAGGCCGCCTCGTTGCGAATCACGCCATAGCGCTCCCCTGCCGCCCAGACGGTGAGATACAGCAGAGCCAGCCCACCTCCCATCAAGGCGTCCCCGAACCAGCGTTCCAGCCTGCCGCGCACGCGAGCCCCGGCGGTGACGAGTACGATACCCACCGCCGCACCGATGCCCAGCCGGCCCCACTCGCCCAGATACTGCCAGCTGTATCTGAGGAAAAGACCCACCGCGAAGAAGATGGCCAGCAAGCTGGCCCACATCGCTCCCCGGCCCCCGAGGAACCTCTCGAACCGGGTCTGCCAGTTCTCCCGGGGCCCGGCGGCCTCGGGCGTCAAGGGAGATACAGGTGGCGCTCCCTGTTGGCTGAAACGTGGGTGGGGAGCAGGCTCCCCGGCGGTCCCGGGTGGTTGCGCCACGGGCCGCGGTGACAGAAGGATGGCAGGAGGCGGAATGTCCGGAGCAGGCGGTACGGGCGGCGGACCGGGCACCTCCGGTGGAGGCGGGACTTCCAGTCCAGAGGCGGGAGGAATCTCCGATGGAGCCTCCGGCAGCCTCGGAGGCGTTGCTTGTGGCAACGCGGAGGCCCCTGTTCCTCCGGCTGCCTTCTCCAGCGCTTCCAGCCGGGCGTTCAGCCCCTCTACTGCACGCGCCAGCGATTCAATGCGTTGCCGGAGCGATTCTTGCTGCCCGCTACTCTCTCCGTTCATCGGCGTCCCCTTTCCGGCGAAGCTCCGGCCGGTGTCCGGACTCCCTGCATCTTTCCCTTTCGCGTTTTACAGAAATCCCTCCTGCTCTTGCCGGGTACCACCGGTTGCCGGTAAGGTGTACGGGCGCGCTGGAGCGGCGCCCCGAAAAGGAGAGACACGGAAGAGTTGATTCAACGCACTTTCGTCATGATAAAGCCGGACGGCGTGGAGCGCCGTCTGGTGGGAGAGATCATCGGACGCTTCGAGCGCAGAGGGCTCCGGCTGGTGGGTATGAAGCTGCAGACCGTCAGCCGGGATCTGGCCGAGCGGCACTATGCCGTGCATAAAGACAAGCCATTCTTTGGCGAGCTGGTGGACTTCATCACATCGGGACCGGTGGTGGCGATGGTGTGGGAGGGCGAGGACGCGGTGCGGTTGGTGCGCACGATGATGGGCGCGCTGAAGCCGGAGGAAGCGCTCCCCGGCACCATCCGCGGCGACTTCACCACTAGCATTCAGACCAACCTGGTCCATGGATCGGACTCGCCCGAGACCGCGGATTCGGAGGTGGCTCTATGGTTCGCGGAGGGCGAACTGCTGGACTGAGACGCAACTGAGATCCGGAAAGGAGAGGCCGCAGGTGCCGGGACAGAAGCTGACCCATATCGGAGTTCTCACCAGCGGTGGAGACGCGCCGGGAATGAACGCGTGCGTACGTGCG
>Ga0101944_10003093_pt1 | contig 24325 bp, 18 predicted proteins | sample DewCreD2012metaG_FD_75245 | JGI IMG/M metagenome (GOLD analysis project Ga0101944, IMG submission 75245) | Hot spring sediment bacterial and archeal communities from British Columbia, Canada, to study Microbial Dark Matter (Phase II) - Dewar... ... | reverse complement strand
GTTGCACGCCATTGTCCAGCAACAGCCGCCGGTCGCCCCGCAGGCGAATGACGAACCTGCGGTGGGCATCGATCCAGGGGATCAGAAGGCTGTCCCGGTCAGCGCCGATGTCCATCACCAGAACCCCCTTGCCGTCGGTGGCCCGCATGACCCGATCCACCTGCCGCAGGATTTGGGTCCACGACCGTTGTTGCAGGCCTGCTCTGGGCGATAAGGATATAGGGGGATGGGGAACGGATTCCCCACCCAACTCCGATCATGGAGGATCCACCATGTCTGGAATGACTGCGAAGGAACTGAAGTAGCGACGGCAGGAGTTCTTGGAGGAGGCGGGGCGGGCCTTTGACCAGATGCTGGGCTGTGACGGGCAGAACGGCCTGGTCACGTTTGAGCAGCGCGAAGAACGGGCCTGCGAATTGGGCGATGCGTTGATCCGGCGACTGATGGAGGAGCATCCGGCGGCCTTGCGCTGGGCGAAGAACCCATGCCCCACGCGGAAGGGAGTGCCGATCGCGTCCGACAAAGCCTGGATGATCTCGCTGGCCTTGACCTTCACCTGCCCGGCGCCGGCCATCTGCGCCGGCTGGGAGAAGCTGTGGGAGCTGGTCCCGGTGACTCCGCCCGGGGCAGAGTCCGCCATGCCCTCCGGCCCGGCTTTTTGATTGACCTGGGGACGGGGTGGGCCGATACTGTCCTCGGAAAGTGGCGGTGTGTCCCGGTTGTAACGCGCGTCGGTTTCGGCTGGCGTGGCCTTGCCGGTCGGCTCGCTGCCACTTTTCAGTTTATAGATGGCTGTGGTGGCGAGCTGGCCCCGCTTGTGCCGCACTTCCTCCACCAGGTAGGTCACGCCATTGGATTGCTTGCGGTAGACGATCGCCGGCAGGCCCTGCCGCGTGGTTCCCGTGCGTTCAATGTTCTCCGGCACGGTGATTTCGGGGATGCGGGCGTAATCGTCGGCGGTGATGGGCAGTTGCCCGCGCAACTCCTCCTGCGACAGGATGCCGTGTTCCCGGTGGATGGTCAGCGCCGAGGCGATGGATCGGAAGATGCACGCGGCCCGGAAGCGTGCGGTGGTGGGAGACGGGGGCAAGTGGATCGAGCCGATGGGCCAGATGCACTTTTCGGGGTGGATGCAGGTTCTGGACTTCCTGCACCTCTTGGTGCATCTGTACGCGGCGGCGCGGCTGGCTTTTGCCGCCAACCCCAGAGCGGCGTGGAAGCTGTATGAACGGATGCTGCGGGATGCGTGGGGCGGAAAGGTTCAGGCGGTGATCGACGCGCTGGGGGAGCCAATCAAGCGATTGCGGAGTGATGCATCGACCAGGGAGAGTTGTCGGGTGGTGGAGTTGGCCTTGGCCTATGTGGAGCGGAACCGGGAGCGGATGGACTATCCGCGGTATCGGCGGATGGGGCTGCCGATCAGCAGTGCGCCGGTGGAGTCGCTGATCAAGCAGATCAATTACCGCGTGAAAGGCAGCGAGCAGTTCTGGACCAGCGGCGGGCTGGAGGCTGTGTTGCAGGTGCACACGGCGTACCTGAGCGAAGACGGCCGGGCCGAAGCGCTCCATGAACGACGCCCGCGTGGCCCCGCCGTCGGCCGAAACCGCGCCAAGCTACTCCAAGCGGCCGGTTGAAGCCGGGGCAGAAACGGTCGTGGACCCCGGTCAAGTCTCCTTCACAAATCCAGCACACGGAATCGCTTGGCCCGATAACCCGACCCGATGTTGATTGCCCTCACCGGTCCCGCGGTCGTCTCCAGCGGAAGGTGCGTGTGACCGCTGATCGCCCATCGCACGTTCGGATATTTCAACAGGACCTCTCCCAGCCGGGGCGAACCGAGATACGCCTTGGCAAAATCCCAACTCGCGTTGTGCGGCGGCGGCAGCATCTGGACAAACGGAATGTGGTGAATGGCCGCCACGATCTGCGGCACATGCGCCAGTCCGGAAAGGTGTCGATCAAGCTTGCCGGTCAGTTCATCGAGGAACGCCTCGTCCGACCGCCCGAGTTTCACAAAACGTCCATCGTTCCACCTCGCCACGCTCTCCCACCCGACCGGCGAGATGTCATCCTTCGGCTCCAGCAGATGCTCGTATTCCTCCCGTTGCAGCGCCGCTCCCGGGGATACCTTGTGTTGATAAAAGCGGCGCGGGATGCCCAATTCGGTCGGGGCCAGCGAGTAGTCATACCAACCAATGCTTCCAACGATGGCAACATCGCAGCGCACAAACGGTTCATCCTCGAGCCATTGCCATCCCAGGGACCGAACCCGCCGCGGCAACTCGTGCCGGAACAGTTCGTAGCTGTCGCCGCCCGCCGTCCACAGCTCGTGATTTCCGGCCACGAACAACTTCGGCCCCGCGAAACGGAACTTCGAGAGGCACTGCTCCAGGGCCGCCGTTGTAGAGGCGGCGGTGTCGCCCACCACCAGCAACACGTCCGCCTCCACGCGATTCATGCGCTCGATCAGCTCATCGGCCAGTTTGCGCGAGCCTGGGTGGTTGTAGTGAATGTCGGCTGTAACCAGAAGGCGCATCGGTGCGCAATCGTACCAGAGGTGTAACAATCCGTCTCTTTCCTCGACTACCGTGCGGGGCTATAGTGCCCCGTCGGCAAAGGAGTTCGGCTTTTCAAATGAGTTCAATGCCTCCGCTGGTTGTCGAGAACATCACCAAGAGCTTTCGCCAGGGCGCTCGTGTCATCCAGGCGCTGGCCGGCGTGAGTCTCTCGGTCGAGCGGGGCCACTTCCTGGCCGTCATGGGCGCCAGCGGATCGGGCAAAAGCACGCTGCTTCACCTGATGGCCGGCCTGACCGCGCCGGATACGGGGCGCATTCTCATCGACGGGCAGGACATCACCGCCCTCTCCGACCGACAGCTTACCCTGTTTCGCCGGCGAAAGATCGGCCTGGTTTTCCAGGCGTTCAACCTTATTCCCACTCTCTCGGCCCGCGAGAATGTCGCACTTCCCCTGCTGCTCGACGGCGGGAACGCCCTGGGCAACGGCAAGGTGGATGAGCTGATCCAGCGACTGGGCCTCGTGGAGCGCCGCGATCACCGTCCCGACGTGATGAGCGGGGGCGAACAGCAGCGCGTGGCGATCGGACGGGCGCTGGTCATCGACCCGGCCGTTATCCTCGCCGACGAGCCCACGGGCAACCTCGATTCAGCCAACAGCCGCGCCGTCTGCGAACTGCTGCGCGACCTGTGCGGCATTCATGGCAAGACGATCGTGATGGTGACGCACGAGCCGACGGTGGCGGCCTATGCCCAGGAAGTGGCCGTGATGAAGGATGGCCGGATCGTGGATCGATTCCAGACCCGCGAATTCGCCAGCGGCCAGGAACTGGCGGTCAGATACCAGGAATGCCTGAGATGAGATGACCAAGTGCCGGCGTGACCCATGGCTGTAGCCACACTGCTCAAGTCCTACTTTTCCTTCCGCCGGGTGCGCGTTGCACTGACGGTGCTGGCCATCGCTCTTGCGGTCAGCCTGGTCGTCGCCGTCACCAGCGGCTATTCCTCGGCGGAGGCGGCGATCCAGGAATTCGTCCACCACTACCTGGGCGCCAACAACATCGACATCACGCCGAAGGGGGATGTTCACCAGGTGGTGACCGAGGACCTGCTTGAGCGGATTGAGAAGGACCCCGATGTCCGCCAGGCGGTGGGAAGGCTGGTCACCAAGATGATGCTGGCCGACAAAAACGGCGCGGTCATCAGCGGTCTGCCCGCCGTCGTGATGGGAGTGCAGATTCCGAAAGATGCCCAGGTCTTCGCCATGAAGCGTCACGCCGGCGAGTGGTTCTCCGGCGACAGCGGCGAAGTGGCCGTCATCGACCAGGTTGCCGCCCAGAAGCTGCAGGTTGAGCCGGGAGATTCCTTCGAGCTGATCACCGCCGCCGGCCGGCTGAGGGTGAAGGTCGTGGGGATCGTTCACAAGCCCGCGATCCTCGCCGCGCAGATTCAAAGCGTCTATCTGCCGCTCCGCACGCTCCAGAAAGCGATCGATCGCGATCGCAAGGTCAGCCGGATCCTCGTGGACCTCAAGCGAAGCGATACCGAGGACGCTTTCATCGCCCGCTGGACCGAGCCGCTGAGAAAGATGGAGCCGGAGATGCGCCTGCGGCGTTCCGGCGAGCGGCGGCGCGAAATGGAGCAGAACCTGGAAGGCGCGCAGCTCCTGTCCTACATGGGCGGAACGGTCGCGATGCTGGCGGCCACGTTCATTGTTTTTGCCACACTCTCCATGGGTGTTGCCGAGCGGCAGCGCACACTCGCCATGCTGCGCGCCGTGGGCGCCGAGAGCAGACAAATCGGCAGCCTGGTCGTTTACGAGGGCCTGTTGTTGGCCGCGGCCGGAATCCTCATCGGCGTGCCGCTGGGAATCCTCTGGGTCCACATTCTGGCCCAGTTCCACAAGACCATTTTCGCGGCCGGCGCTGTCATCAGCATCGGCGGGATCGTCTTCTCGGCCGTCGGCATGGTGATCGCCGCGGCACTGGCAAGCTTCCTGCCCGCGTGGAGCGCCATGCGCCTCAGCCCCCTGGATGCCATGTCGCCCCTTGGCAATCAGCCAAGCGCCCGCACGCCGTGGCTGTCGGCCCTGATCGGCGTCTGCCTGGTGGCCATCGACCCGATCCTGATCTTCTGGCCCCATGTCAACCACAAGATCCTTTTCTGGGGCCACCTGATCGTCGGCCTGCCATCGCTGTTCCTGGGCTTCTTCCTGCTGGCGCCCGCGTTCGTGTGGAGCATCGAGCGCGTCTTTGGCCGCCCGATCGCGTTTCTCCTTCAACTGGATTGGTCGCTGGTGCGCCAGCAGCTTTCCGGAAGCCTTTGGCGCGCCGCGGGCACGGCCGCGGCGCTCATGGTGGGCCTGGCAATCCTGGTCGTCATGCAGGTGCAGGGCATGACCATGCTTTCGGGCTGGCGGCTGCCCGACAAGTTCCCCGATGTCTTCGTCATGGCCCCCAGCGGCCTGGCACCGGAGCAAACCGCGCGGCTGGCCACGTTTCCCGGCATCCGCAACGGGGAGGTCATGCCCATCGCCCTGGCATCGCCGGAACTGGGCACCAGTCTCTTCGGCATCGGCATGGCCTTCATGCCCGAGGCCACCATGTTTTTCGGCGTCGATCCCGACAAGGCATTTGACATGATGGAGCTCGACTACCGCGACGGCAACGCCGAGGACGCCAGGCGCATGCTCAAGCAGGGACGACACGTGATCGTCACCGACGAGTTCCGCCAGCTGAAGGGCACGAAGGTCGGCGACAAGATCAAGCTCCGCACGAGCATGGCCGGCATGGTCGAGTACACCGTCGCCGCCGTGGTCTGGTCGCCGGGACTGGACGTGATGGCCAGCGCATTCGACATGGGAATGCAGCTCGACCAGCGCACGGCCGCGACGGTCATCGGCTCGTTCGATGACGCCAGGCGCGACTTTGGCATCGATCGCGTGTACCTGTTCGCCGCCAACCTCGAATATGGTCTTGAGCGAAAGGACTTCCAGGAGCGGCTCAATACCAAGCTTGATCCCGCCCAGACCCAGCCGGCCAGGATGGGCTTTGGTCTCAATCAGGTGCAGAGCCTTCTGAAGCAGATGGGTTTTGTCGTCGGCGACGTGCGGCACATCAAGGCCGAGATCCAGCAGCAGTTCCATCGCGTGCTCACGCTGCTGTCGTCGATTGCGCTGGCCGCCATTGCCGTGGCATCGCTGGGCGTGACCAACACGATCATGGCCTCGATCCGCAGCCGCCAGTGGCAGTTCGGCATTCTGCGCAGCATCGGCCTGACGCGCTGGCAGCTTCTGCGGATGATCCTGGCCGAGGCGATCCTGCTGGGGCTGGTGGGCGTGGCGCTCGGACTGGCGGCAGGATTCCTGATGAGCGCGGATGCCAACCGGCTGACGCGGGTGCTGATAGGCTACGGGCCGGATCTGGTGGTGCCTTGGCGCGTGGTGGCGGCCGGATCAGCGCTGGTGCTGGCGGTGACGTTTCTTGCCAGCCTCTGGCCGGCCCTGCGCGGGCGTGCCAAAAGCCCCTGGAACTGCTGCAATGGGGCCGCGCCGCGGCGTGATCCGGCCGGAGGTGCTACTACGGACGGCCCTGTGACCTGCCCCTGGCTCGTTCGATCAGTTCCCGCGTGGGGCCAAGATCCGGCCTGCCGCGCTCCGGCAGCCTCATCGCCGACTCGATCAGCTTCTCCCACTGCGCGATCGCCTCCTCATATCGCCCCGCGTTGTAGAGATTGCGGGCAAGGTTGTCCCTCGCGTTGAGGAAGTCGGGGTTGACCTGGACCGACCTGGCGTACATCCGCCCGGCCTCTTCGGGCTGTCCATTGCGTTCGTAGTAGAAGCCCAGATTATTGTATGCCAGCCAGCTCCGGGGATTCACCCGCAGATTGTGCCGCCAGAGTGCCAGGTCATTCTCCCACTTTCCCGCCTGGACGATGCTGAGCAGCGACAAGACAACCACCAGCGCCGCAACCGCGATGGCCGCTGCCGCCGCTCGCCGGTTTGCGGTCCCGGCCACAATCCAGCCCGCGACCATCGCCGGGCCGATCATCGCCAGGTACAGGTAATGATCCGACACCGTCGAGTAACCCTGGAACTCGAACGGCAGCAGCCCCAGCACCGGCCCGATCGGCAACACCATCAGCATTCCCGCCGCCGGCAGGAGTGGAGCGCGCCTGCGAAACGCAAGCAGCGCAACGCCGATTGCGGCCGGGACAATCCATGTCACGTATGCCCAACCCGAATCCATCACCGTCCGGGGCGTCCGCCCGTAATCAACCGCCAGATTCGCCGGCCAGAGCAGTTTTCCGAGATAGAACGCCACGGCATCACCCGCCACCAGCGGCCGAGCCCACAGCGGCGCGGTTTCCACGTGTGACGCCGGCTGTGCCGCCCGGGCAATGACCATCACAACCCCCGACACGATCGCCATCACCGCCAGGAACCAAAGGCAACGGGCATCCCTGCGCTCCGGCGCGACGAGCCAGTAGAGCACGCCTGCCATCAACGGCAACACCACTGTCGATGGCTTGGACAGCATCGCCATCGCCGCGAACACAACCGCAAGCGCCGAATGCCCCGCCATCCCGGCCAATCCGGCATCCTTCCCGCTCGCCCTGATGAACTGCCACAGCGCCAGCACACCGAAGAACCCGCCAAGCAGGTCCTTCATACCCGACGTCCACGCCACCGCCTCCACCTGCACCGGGTGCGTCGCGAAGACCAATGCCCCCGTCAACGCCGCCCAATCCGTCCTGGAAAGCCGGGGCCCTTCCGGACCGCAGCCGGACAACCCGGCAGCCCGCCCATACACCTCTCTGAGCAGCAGAAACACGCCCAGCGCAGTCCCGGCATGCACCAGCACGCTCGCCAGGTGGAACAGCCACGGGTTCAGGTGAATGTTATGCGTTTCGGGTGTCTCCAGGTACGCAATCGACGCCACCAACCCCCACACCGTGTAGGTCACCGGCACGTACAGCCCCATGTGCGGGCGGCGCGGATCCCAATACTCCATCACCTTCGCCACCGTCGGCGGATTGAAGCTCGGATTCTGGTGCAGCGTCTCGTGATCATCCCACCAGGTGAATTCGTGCGTCACCACCCGGCCATGCACCAGCACCGCAGCCCCCGCGAGGAGACACATCATCCACGTCGCCCGGTTCATCCTTCACCTTTTGCCCTTAATCTCTCCTGCGCCGCCTCCCTTCCCTTCCTCGCTGACTCATCCGCCGGATTTCGCGACAACACCGCCTCAAACTCCGCCAGCGCTTCCCGGGGCCGATCCAGTTTCATCAGAATCCGGCCCAGTTCAAACCGTGCAGGCGAATTGTCCGGCCTCACCCGCGAATCCAGTGCATCCGTCAGCATGACGAACGCCCGCAGGTGTTCCACGGCCTCGTCGAGCCTGCCCCGACCGATCAGCCAGCCCGCCATCGAGTCGTGCCCCTTGATGTAACTCGGATTGATCTCCAGCGCCCTGCGATACATCGGCTCGGCCTCGTCGTGGCGTCCCCGCCGCGCCATCGCGTTTCCCAGACTCATGTACCCCACGGCGCTGCGGGGGTTCACCCGCACCACCCGCCGCCACAACGACAGGTCATCGTGCCAGTGCCCCATCTCGAAAACGCTGATCGCAGCCAGGATCGTCGTCGCAATCGCCGCGGCCAGACAGGCAGCGCGGCCCGGATACCGGTCCAGCGCCCATGCCACCACGATCGCCGGCCCGACCATTGCCTGGTACGCGTAATGGTCCGCCACCGTCGAGTAGAACATGAACGAGAACGCAGTGAACCCCAGCATTGGCAGCGGCGCCGCCACGAACCACAATCCCGCCGCCGTCAGCAGCGAATGCCGCCGCCTCATTCTCCACAGCAGCATTCCCAACCCGACCGGCACGAGCCACATCACCCAGATCAGCGGACTGCGCATTGCGACCGCGGGCGTTCGTCCATAGTCAACCGTCAACCCAACAGGCCAGATGATCTTGCCCAGGTAGAATGCGATCGAGTCGGCCGCGATCAGCGGCCGCGTCCACAGCGGCGTGATCTCCACCCCTGCCGGCGGCTGGTGGTGGCGTGCGATGCCCGCAATCGCCGCCGACAGCAGGAGCCATGGTCCCACCGCCAACAGCACCTTTTGCAGCGGCCGTCTCAACACCACCCAGTCCACGATGATGATGAGCGCCGGTGTCATCATCCCCACAGGCTTGGCGAGCATCGCCCCGAGGCAGGCGAGCAGCGACAGGACATAGTGGCAACCAAGGAGTCTGCCCTCCCGCTCGCGCCAACCCTCCGCCGCCTTAACATACTGCCACACCGCCGCCAGCGACAGCATTCCGCACAGCACGTCCTTCAGACCCGACGCCCACGCCACCGCCTCAACCTGGATCGGGTGCAATCCCCAGAGCAGGGCCCCGGCGGCGGCGGCCCATTCCTGTCGCGGGGCAGGACTCGGCCCGCCATCCCCGCTGATCACGAGAAATCTTCTTAGAATCGCGTAGACCGTCGCCGCCCCGATCGCGTGAAGCCCGACACTGGCCGCGTGAAAAAAGTGCGGGCTCAGGGTTCCGTCCCCGCCCGAGGCCGCATAAGCCACGGCCGCAAGCGCCGCCCACACCGTGTGTGTCAACGGTATGAAAATGCTCAATTCCGCGTTTCGCGGATCCCAGTACCAGCCAATGCTCTTTAGGGTTGGCGGAGTCATCCGCGGGTTCAGGAAGATCGTCCCGGGATCATCCCACCAGGTGAAATCATTGAAACAGATGCGGAAGAAGACGATTCCCACCACCCCCGCCACCAGCCAGCCCATCGACCGCGCACGGTTCATCCTTCAGCCCTCATCCTGCGGCCCGACTCCGATCACCGCCGCCATGCGCCCCGTTACACCCCGTTCCCGCCGATGCGAAAAAAACTCCTCCGCATGCTCGAACGTGCATTGATCGCTCACGTCGATCCGGTCCTCCGCCACACCGGCGGCCAACAATTGCCGCCGAATCGCCTCTTTCAGATCCACGTGCCCCTTCCCGTTGCCGTTGCGCTGAATCGGCGCGTCGCCTCCAAACAACCGCACGAACTCCGCCAGCACCTCGGGGCCAACCTCGAATGCCCCCATTCCGATGCTCGGCCCGACAGCGGCAAGAAGTTGGAGCGATGGGCGGCAACCGCCGGATGGGGAATCCGCCCCCAGCCGGTCTTGTGCTCCCCTTGTCCGGGCTTTCGCCCGTCCTGCCTCGTCGCGGAGCCTCCGGACCGCCTCACCCACGATCCCCCCCACCACGCCTCGCCATCCTGCATGCACCGCCGCCACCAGGCCCCCATCAGCGGTGGCCAACAGCACCGGAACGCAGTCGGCCACGCGCACGGACACGGCACATTGGGGATCCAGTGTGATCAGCCCATCTGCCTCCCCGGCGTCGCAGGCACCGTGGCCACCATTGACGCTCACCACTTCCGTTCCATGGACCTGGCGCACGCGCCAAAGCCGTCTATCTGCCAACCCCGCCGCGGTCAGCAGACGCCTGTGGTTCTCCTGAATGTTCGCAAGGTCATCCTGGACGGGCCCGGCCGGGTTTCCCAGGTTCAGCGAAGCGAAAGGCCCGCCGCTCACACCACCGATCCGCGTCGAAAACGCATGAGGCACTCCCGCGCACCGCAGGATCGGCGACGCATAAAACACGACCCCATCCGCAGATGTCATTCGCTCCAGCCGCATCTGCCAGCATCCTACCCGCTCCGCCGCCGCCTGCCAGCAACAGGCTGCTTGCCACCCGCCACCGCCCACTTGTAAGCTATCCGCCAGGAGCCTCAATGCCCGACACGCATCAACCCCGCGTTGCCGTCTTTCCCGGCCAGTTTGACCCCATCACCAACGGCCACCTCGACGTGATCCGCCGCGGCGTCCGCCTTTTCGACGAGGTCGTCGTCGCCGTCGGCATCAACCCGGAGAAACGCGAACTGTTCTCCATCGACGAACGCCTGGAGATGATCGGAGCGCTCCTGGCCGACATTCCCGGCGCCCGCGCAGCCAAGTACGAAGGGCTCACCGTCGATTTTGTACAGTCCGTCAATGCCACGGTCCTGCTTCGCGGCATCCGCGACGTGTCGGATCTCCGATACGAGTTTCAGCTTGCCCTGGCCAACCGGGCCGTTGGCGGAGTCGAGACCGTATTCATCATGACCGGCGATCAGTATGCCTTGACCTCCAGCAGCCTCATTCGCCAGGTCGTCGCTCTCGGCGGGGATCTGTCGAAGCTCCAGCCGCTGGTGCCGCCCATCGTCCTCCAGCATTTACTGCGCCTGCAGCATTCAGGCCGCCAGTTCCGCGAGACCCTCCATGAAACGTAGGAGCCGGCGCATGCAGGACCCGGGCGTGGGCAAGCGGCAGTGCGCACGATATGAGCACCGCCGGCGTGGTTCTGATGCGGAAATGGGGTATACTGCTCTGGCCGCAGGAGTGGCGGAATTGGCATACGCGCTGGTCTTAGGAGCCAGTACCGAAAGGTTTAGGGGTTCGAGTCCCCTCTCCTGCATTCAACGCCCTCGAGTGTCACCCGTGGAGTTGCCGATGCACCGACCCCTGTGGATTGTTCTGCTGATCTTGTCGGCCGCCGCCGTTTATGCCGATACGCTGGTCGTCAACAACATTACCTACAAGGATGTGCGCGTCACGGACATCCGCGACGAGAACATCTATTTCGTCGTCTCGGGCAACCAGACGCACAAGCCGCTGGCCCAGGTAAGCAAGCTTGTCCTCGATGACGAGCCGGCGTTCAATGCCGCCGAGCAGGCTTACGCGGCCAGGGAGTGGGACAAGGCGGCTGACGGTTATGACAAGACGCTGCGAACGACGCCCAAGGCCTGGCTGAAGGACTGGGTATCGGTGCGACTGCTGGAGTCAGCCAGCAACGCGGGGCGATTCGACACGGCTTTGAAGGGATGGATCGCGCTGGCCGAAAAGTCCCCGGCGGCGGCCAGAGCCGTGAACCTGAAGATGCCGCAGGCGGATTCGGCGTATCTGACGGAGGGGATTTCGCTGATCAACGCGGCGCTGGGCAAGGCCAGGGGCGAGGAATTCAAGGAACTGCTGCTGGACCAGCTGGCGAACCTGCACAATGCCCGCGGCGACACGCAGGCGGCCAACCAGGTGATGGTCAAGCGGCTGGAGATGAAGGCCGCCGACACCAGCACGCCCGAGGGGCAGCGGGCGGCGGCCCTGCTGAAGCTCAGGTCCGCCCAGGCGGCGCTGGCGGGCAAGGAATACGACACGGTGATTCAACTCGTGGAGAAGAATGCGGCGTCGCTGACCGATCCGGTGGATCAGGCCGAGGCGATGCTGCTGCTGGCCCACGCGCAGGCCGGAAAGGCGGCGGGCAGCAAGTCCGCGGATACGTGGAAGGACGTGGCGCTGGCGTACATGCGGGTTGTCATCGTGGCCGGTTCGTCTCCGCAGGCGGCAACGGCACTGCTCAAGACGGCGGAGATTCATGAGACGCATCTGAATGAGAAGGAGACCGCGCTGCGGATTTATCAGCAGGTGGCCGCCGAGTTCAAGGACCAGGAAACGGGAAAGGAGGCGCAGAAGCAGGTGGAGCGGCTGCGTTAACCTTGTTGCCCCATCCGCCTGCCCGTATAGTGTTCTGCCCTTTGAAGGAAGACCATGCTGAACTGGATACGCAAGAACAATAAGAAGCTGCTGGCCGTTTTCGGAGTGTTCCTGATGATCGCCTTCGTGGCCGACTTCGGGGTGCGCGGCCGGCGACAGGGGCGGGCAGACAACTCGGTCATCGGGCATATCGGCTCGGAGGAAGTCCGCAACATCGATTACGAACGGGCCATGATGGAATGGCAGATGCTCAACTCGCGCGAGCTGCGGGTTCAGATCCCGATGGGGCAGCGTCCCAACGGCCAGCCGATCGTCGAGGATTTCACTCTGGTGGAGCGGCTGCTGGCGCAGAAGCTGATCTTCGCGTACGGCCCGCAGGCCGCCCTGTTTGCCGCCAAGGAGATTTCGCGCCAAATGGACCCGGCCACCTATTTCCTGCTGCTGACCGAGGCCAGGAGGATGGGCGTTGCTCCAAGCCGCGACCTGGTGCAGCAGATCCTGACCGATCTTTCGCAGCGGCCCTCGGAGAACGCCATTCTGCGCGAGCGTGCCATCATCAACTGGCTGACGGTGATGGAGGCCTTCGACCGGGTGAACGCCGCGGTGAAAGTCAGCCCCGCCATGGGAACGCACGCGGTGGCCAGCGAGGAACAGCAGGTGGCCGTCAATCTCGTTTCCTTCAAGGCCGAGGATTTCAAGGCGCAAGTGGGCCAGCCGTCCGAGCAGGATCTGGCGGAGTTCTTCAACAAGTACCGTGAAACCGACCCGGAGACCGACGAGTTCGGCTTTGGCTACCGATATCCCAATCGTGTCAAGATCGAGTACGTGATGGTGCCGCGCGACAAGCTCAAGGACACCATCACCATGGAAGACATCTACGAATTCTATAAGAAGAACCAGCAGCTTTTCCCGGCGACGCAGCCAACCGAACCGGCCGCGGTGGAACCGGCGGGACCGCCGACAACCCAGCAGGCGAGCACTGGACCCGCGACACGGGCAACGGCCTCGACACGACCGACCACGCGGCCGCTCAACGAGGTGCAGGACCTGATTCGCGAACGCCTGGCCAACGACCTTGCTGTGAACATGGCCAAGTCGATCGAGCAGGTGTTCAAGGCCGACTGGCCCCAGTATCGCCAGGCGGTGCGCGAGGCGGGCAGCACAACGCAGCCGGTGAGCGTCACGTCCACGCTTGGGGTGCCCTACAACTCCTACGCCTACCTCCTGCGACTGAGGGCGCGGGTGCTGAATCACAGTTCGGCACGGGGCGTGGCACCGGAGATCTGGCCGCGCGATGAATCGCTGGCGCGTGAGACACCGTTCATGACCAGGCGTGAGCTGGAGAAACTCGACGGCATCGGCAAGGCGATGGGCGGGGCCATCGGCTCGATGCCGATGCCCTTTCCCAACCTGGCGGTGGACCTGGCGGCTCCGTTCATGACCGAGCAGCAGAAGCGGCAGGTGATGCAGCGCGAAGCGCCGATGTTCGACCTTTATCAGCCCTCGCCGCCCCTGCGCGATGAGAAGGGAAACTATTACTTCTTCCGCATCACGGCCGTGGACCCGGCCCACCCGGCGCCCAACCTGGCGGCCGTGGCCGAAAAGGTGAAGGTGGACTGGATCACGGCCCGGGCGTACGACAAGGCGAAGCTGGCCGCCGGGAATCTGCTGGAGGCGGCAAAGAAGGAAGGTCTGCTGGCTGCCGCCAAGGCGGCCGACAAACCCGTCATTTCGACCAAGGCCTTCTACAACGATCCGCAGAGCGAGATCGATGAATACAAGCTGCCGCCTCAGGTGAACGCCAGGTTCAAGGAGGGCGCCTTCAACCTGCTGGTGGAACGATTGCGCACCGGACAGGCCGAACCGGCGGGCTTGATTGAGCTGCCGCAGGTGGCGACGGTAAACGTGGCGCAACTGACCGAGGCGCGTCCGGCCGAGAAGCACGATGTCTTCTCGCAGTACGTGGTGCGCGTGCAGCGCCAGCTTGAAGCCCGCAGGATGGGCGAGATGATGGTCAAGTGGTTTGAGCACGACGCGGTGGCGCAGCGTCTGAAGTTCCAGTGGAACAACCCCAGAGGCAATGGAAGAGCCGCGTCGTGAAGCAATTCGGGTCGCAAGCCGCGGATGAGCCGCGACCGGCACGGCGTGCCGCGCCCGCATTGCATTGACGGTCGGCTTGTCGGCAGATGCGTGGCTGCATCCCGATCCGGACCGCGGCGACATTTCCATGCGGGAAGGAGCGGATCATGAGCGAAAAGCCTACTCTCACGCGCAGGCGGTTTGTGGGTTCGGCGACCCTCGCGACGGGGATCTCCATCGTTCCGCGGCACGTGCTCGGGGGCGCGCTGTTCGTCGCTCCCAGCCAGAGGATCAACCTCGCCTACATCGGCTGCGGAACACAGGGGTTGCGCCAGCTCATGCCCGCGCTGGAAAAACCGGACATCAACGTCGTGGCCGTCTGCGACCCGAATCGCATGAGCGACGATTACCCGCAGTGGGGTCCCAACGAACTGAATGACAAGATCAGGAAGTTCATCGACGACCCGCAGTGGGCGAAAGGCGCCCGCGGCGGGCTGTGCGGCCGCGAGGTGGGCCGGCACGTTGTCAACCGCTACTACGCCCGGCAGAAGCGATCCGGCGAATCGAGCGACTGCCGCGCCTACGCCGACTTCCGCGAACTGCTGGACAAGGAGAAGCAGATCGACGCAGTCTACATCATGACCCCCGATCACCTGCACGGCACCATCGCCGTCCGAGCCATGCGACTGGGCAAGCACGTAATCGTCCACAAGCCGCTGGCCAATGCGCTGGCCGAGGCGCGGCTGGTGCGCGACACGGCACGCCAGGCGAAGGTGGCGACGCACATGTTCTGCGCCGCGGATCGGCCCAGCACGGCAACCATCAGCGAGTGGCTCGCCGCGGGCGCAATCGGCGCGGTGCGGGAAGTCCACAACTGGTCCAGCCGACCCTTCTGGCCCCAGGGGATGACCCGGTTGCCCCAGGAGGCGGCCCCCGTGCCAGACGGGCTGGACTGGGACCTTTGGCTCGGACCGGCACAGGATCGCCCCTATCACCCATCCTACACCCACGCCGTCTTCCGCGGCTGGGTGGATTTCGGCTCCGGAGCCCTGGGCGACATGGGCCACTATAGCTTTTACCAGATCTGGCGGATGTTAAAGCTGGCAGCACCGGCCGCGGTCAGCGCCAGCCGCAGCCAATACTGGAGCATTACCGATTTCCATTGGCGCAAGGAGACCAGCCACGTCGCTTTTCCGCAGGCCTCCTCGATCGTGTGGGAATTCGCCGCGCGCGGCGACCAGCCGGCGTTGACACTGCACTGGTATGATGGAGGCCTGCGCCCGCCGATCCCCGACGAGCTCAAGGCCGACGGCGAGCAGATGCCTGCGGAGGGTATGCTGCTGATCGGAGAGAAGGGGAAGCTGCTGGCCGGTTTCAGCGGAGAGGGACCGCGACTGATTCCCAAGGCCCGCATGGCCGACTTCAGGCCGCCGCCGCAGACGCTGCCGCGCCCGATTCCCGAACTGGACCAGTGGATTCGAGCTTGCAGGGGTGGGCCCGCATCGGATGCCAGCTTTGAGAGCGTCTATCCGTTTGCCGAAACGATTCAGCTTGGCAACGTGGCACTCCGCACCGACAAACGGTTGCTCTGGGATGCCGAGCGAATGGCGATTACCAACGCCCCGGAAATGCAACAGTGGCTGCATCGCAAGTATCGGACCGGCTGGGAGTTGTAAATATCGCGAATCTGGCATCTTACACTTGACTCCGCCCCTTTTTCGGGAAAGACTGACATCTATTGGGCACTCTGGGCGAAGGACAAGGCGTCCGGAGCGAGCCTTCGCTTCCACGCGAGTTCTGACAGCAGGAGCAAAGCACCATGGGGCATCCGCGGCTTCGTAGACGTAAGTCTTTCATTGGCAAAATGTTTGAGACATTGGAAGAGCGCCGGCTTCTGGCTGTCCCGGTGGTGGATGCGATCGGCAATGTGAGTGTCCCGATCGGCAAGTCCATCATTGTGCCGATCACCGGGTCGGATTCCGACGGCGACGCCCTGACCTACGCTGTGAGCACCAGCGACCCGCGCCTGACCGCCGTGATTCACCGCGGCAATCCCTACCTGAAACTGACGATCACGCACCCGGAACTGCCGGGTGGCCAGGGCGACATGATCTTTGAGTTGCTGCGCGATGTGGCCCCGCGAACGGTCGATGCCATCTCCGGGCTGGCGCAGTCTGGATTCTACAACGGCATTATCTTCCATCGCATCATCAACAACTTCATGATTCAGGGCGGCGATCCCACCGGCACAGGCAGCGGCGGACCGCCGGGGGCCGGCGCCAGCAGTCAAGACAGGCAGGACTGGCAATTCGACGACGAATTCAATGTTGATGCCATCTTCAGCGGCAAAGGCCAGCTTGCGATGGCCAAGTCGGACGATGACACCAACGGTTCGCAGTTTTTCATTACCGAGGTCTCCACGCGCCACCTGGATTTCAATCACACGATCTTCGGGCAGCTTGTGCGCGGGTTCGATGTTTTCTCGACGTTGAGCGATCTGCCGACCGGCGCCAACGACCGCCCCACCACGCCGCCGGTCATCAGCGGCGCCCAGATCATCGAAAACAGGACCGACATGGTTGTGACGCTCAAGGCGGCGGGCAATTTGCCGGCCTCGGCCGTCACGGTAACCGTCGTGGCCAACGACGGAACCGGCGATTCCGCGCCGCGGCAATTCACCGTCACGCCGGTTGCCGATACCACCAACAGCGGCTATTTCCTGGGCCCGATCGCCAACTACGTGACGCCGGTGAACACGCCGCTGGTGATACCCGTAACCGTTTCCAGTGCCGACAGCGGCTCGCTGGTGTTTGACTATTACCCGCGCAGCATTTCGGCGACGGTGAGCTACTCGGCCGGCACCGGCATCACCATCAATCCCAATACCGGATACAGCGGCCAGTTCGACGTGCTGGTGGGCGTGCTTGACGAAACCTCCGGCGCCGGGTGGGACACCCAGTGGATCAGGGTGGGCGTGGGAATCACGCCGATCACCGACGCGACGGGACTGAACTTCCCCGCGCCGGTGGGCGCGGCCCAGACGTTCGAGGTGGCAACCTTCAAGGCCGCGGGCCGCACCGCCGCGGATTTCTCGGCGATCGTCAACTGGGGCAACGGCAATCTCACCCGATCCCCGGCCGTCACCATCACGCAGAACGGCGACACCTTCACCGTCTCCGGCAGCAACACCTATGCGGCCGCCGGCATCTACAAGACTCGCGTCACGATCACAAGCTCGCAGGGAGCGAAGCTGGAGGTGCGCGGGCAGGTCACGGCGGGAACACTCCCGGTCTCGATAACACCCGCGTCCCTCAGCGGCCGGGAGCAGCAGGCCCTGTTCAACGCCACGCTGGCGACCGTGAGCGTCGACCCGCGACGACTGCTGTCGAGCCTGTCCGCGACGGTCAACTGGGGCGAGGGTGCCACCGAGACGGCAACGCTGGTTCCGGCGGGCGGCAACAACCGCTTCCTGGTCAGGGGTTCTCATACGTATGCCGACGCCGGGTTGAAAACGGCGACGGTAACAATCCGCGATTCGGCGGGCGAGATTGCCAGCACGCCGGTGACAATCGACATCCAGCCGGCGCCATTCGGCGTGGATCTGTCGCTGCCCGCATCGCTGAACGAAGGCCAGACCCTGATCGCCAGCGGCCTGATCACCGGCAACTGGAACCCGTTCTGGGCGATGACGGTCAACTACGGCGACGGCACCCAGACGGAAAACCTGGCGCTGGACGGCACGAACTTCACGCTCAATCACCGCTACGACGACAACGCCCTCCGCACCATCACGCTGACGGCGTACGACCCGGAGAACCCCCAGGGCACCGCCACGGTGTTCACTTTTGAGCTCAACGTGGCCAGCGTGGCGCCGTCGCCGGCGCTGTCGGGACCGGCCAGCATCCTGACCGGCGATGTCTACACGCTTACGCTCAATGCCACGGATCCCTCGAATGCCGACACGGCCATGCGGTTCACCTATGTGGTGAACTGGGGCGATAACTCCCCGGTGCAGACGATTACGGGCGCCGTGTTGAAGAACGTCACCCACGTCTACGCCGCAAGGGGCGCCTATACCATCAGCGTGACCGCGAAGGACAAGAACAATGCCCTATCGGCGGCGGTCACGCGACGCGTCAATGTTCTTTCGGCGCTGGTGGCGTCCGATCCCTCGGATGCGGGCAAGACGGCACTGTTCGTGTCGGGAACCGCCGGCAACGACATCATCCGGATGGTTCCGGCGGCCGGGGGGAAAGTCAAGGCGCTGCTTGGCAGCACGTCACTGGGCAGTTTCTCGTTTACCGGTCGGATCGTGGCCCTCGGCCGGGCGGGCAATGACACCATCACGGTCGATGCCAAACTGAATCGCCCAGCCGAACTGTACGGCGATGCCGGGAACGATGTTCTGACGGGAGGACCGGCCGGCGACATCCTCGTCGGCGGGGATGGAAACGACCGGCTGACGGGCGGCGCCGGGCAGGACCTGCTGATCGGCGGCAACGGGCTGGACAGCCTGATGGGCGGCGCCGGGGAGGATCTGCTTGTGGCCGACAAGACCGGCCATGACGCGAATCGAGCGTCGCTGGCGGCATTGATGAAGGAGTGGACGCGTGCGGACACCTACGCCAGGCGACTGGCACGGCTGCGGAGGACGCTGGCCGGCGGACGCAATGGGTCGATCTTCCTGAACGACGCGTCAATCGTGCCGGATTCTTACACCGACCTGCTCTATGGACAGACGGAAGCGGACGCGTTCTTCATCAACAACGACTTGGGAACGCGGGATGTCATCAAGGACCTGGCGAATGGGGAAACGGCGGTGGACGCCGACTGATCCGGACCTGCCCGATCCATCCCCCCGGCCGGACCATGACGGGTCGCCCGGGCCGTGTGTTTTGCGCCGTCAATCCGTTACCGGTTTCCGCACGATGCGGGCGTAGTCGATCGCGCGGCGCAGCACTTCCTGCAGCGATTCGCGGACCATCAGTTTCTCGCCGTGATCGCAGCAGATGACCGTGTCGGGGGTCGACTCGACATAGCGGATCTTCTCGGCATTCACGACAAACTGCTGGCCGTTGAGTCGAGTGAGTACGATCATGGCAGTATTATCTTTTGCTCTCAATCTTCGCGCCCGACCCGGGATCGAAGACCGGGAGTCATGTCTTTCAAAACTGGCCCCCGCGACAGCAGAATAAACACCTGCCGCGAGGGCTCAAGTATCGTTACCTGGAGGTGTTCAACAGCTCGGTCAGGAGCTGGTCGCTGGTGCTGATCACGCGACTGGAGGCCGAGAAGCCGGTTGAAGCGATGATCAGGTTGATGAACTCCTCCGAGAGATCGACGTTGCTCAGTTCCAGGGAGCCGGAGATGATCTTGCCGGCGCCGAGGGTGCCCGGGGTGCCGATGACGGCGGCGCCGCTGTTGGCGCCTTCGACGTACATGTTCCCGCCGCGGTCGATCAGGCCCTGGGGATTGCTGAACGTCGCCATGGCGAGCTGGCCGAGCGTGCGCGTGATGCCGGTGCTGAACACGCCCGTGATGATGCCGTCGACCCCGATGCTGAAAGAGGCCAGGCGGCCGATCGGGGCGCCGTTCTCATCCTGGAGCGCCAGCTCCGACTTTTGCGAGCCGACGGCGGTATTCGCCAGGCTGGTCACGTTTCCGAAATCCAGTGTGATGTTAAGTGGCGAGGTGGCGCCCGTGCCGTCGCGGGGAATGGATATCGTGTTGCCCGCCGCGACCAGCAGTTTGCCGCCGGAGTCGAAGGTCAGCGTACCGGTGCCGATGGCCCGGTTACCGTTGGTGGAATTGGCGGTCTCGGCGAGGAATCGCCAGGTGTTCCCCGACGTTGATTTGCTCTCGCAGACCGCCGTGACCGTCACGGTCAGCGGCGTTCCAAGCGAGTCATAGACCACGAACGTCGCCCGGACGCTTTCGCCGTTTGGGTTTGAAGCGATTCCCGCGGCATTCGTGGTTTCCGAGAATGTGAACGGACGAACCTGGCCAGATGCCTGGAAGCCGTCCACGGCGATTTGTATCGCGTTCTCGGCGCCCAGGTTCCCGGTGATCACCAGGCGGCTGCTGTTGGGGTTTCCCGAATCTGTTTCCAGGGTTACTCCGGGTGTCGGCGTGGCGGGATTGCCGTCATCGGGAATGGATGTATTGATTCCCAGCGTCTGCCGATAGAAGTCCATCAGGTCCTGCAAGGTGGACGCCGCTCCAACCGTGAAGTCGGCGCTTTCAAGGGTGCGTGCGCCCTTGGTGGCGCGCAGGGTAAAGGTTTGGCCGACGGTGAAGATGGGCGTGGCCGGCGCCGTGGCGTCGGACAGATCGGTCAACTGGGTGCTCGCCGTGACGGGACCACCTCCGACGGTGGTCAGGTACTGCGTGCCCAGGATGCTGGCGCCGCCGGCAACCACCCCCGAAGCGCTCAGGTTGCCCTTGAGCGTGGCGGTGCTGGTCGCCTGCGCGGTGGTCAGCGTGCCGATGGGCACGGAAATGCTGGTGAGCTGGCCGCCGATGACATTGAAGTTCTCATCAATGGCGTAGCCCTGGACGAATTCCCCGCCGGAGGTGACCAGCTGGTTGTTGGTGTTGAGGCGGAACGAGCCGTCGCGGGTGTAGCGTTGCTCGCTGCCCTTGACGATGAAGAAGCCGTCGCCGTCGATGGCCAGGTCCGTCGGCTTGCCCGTCGATTCGATCGAGCCGGGAGCGAAGTTCTTGTCCAGAGCCCCCACGACCGCTCCCAGGCCCCGCTGGCTGGGATTGGTGCCACCGACATCGCCGGTAGGCTGGGTGCCCCCGGAGTCGGTGACGTAGAACTGCGGCTTGAAGAGCACGCGAGTGGCCTTGAACGCCACGGTGTTCACGTTGGCAATGTTGTTGCCGACGACGTTGAGCTTCTGCTGGTTGACGTCCAGACCCGAAAGCCCCGAGAAGAGTGTGTTGGTCAATGCCATGGCGGGCTAGCTCCTCAGGCGGCCTGCGCGGTACTGGCGACCCGCGCCGGGGCGATCGTTGTCACGCGATCCAGCGGCAGTTCGCTGCCGTTGTCCAGTTCCAGGTAGACCATGTCCTTTTCGACACGGACGCTGGTGACCAGGCCGGTGACCGGCTCGTTGTTTGAATCCAGGCCGGCCACCATCTTGCCGATGAGCTGGCCGCCGGCACCGATGCGGTTCTGCATCGACAGGCCCGCCAGCGACTCCTGGAGCGAGCTGGACGACTGGAGCTGGCCGATCTGGCTCATCTGTGCCAGCAGTTCCTGGTTCTTGGCCGGCTCCAGCGGGTCCTGGTTCTGGAGCTGCGTGATCATCATTTTGATGAAATCCTCGGTCTTAAGCTGCATCTTCTTCGACTGAACCTGGTTCGGCGCGGCAGCGGTGACAGACTGAGTGATCATGTTGCCTTTTTCGGGAAAAACTTGAGCGACCGATGAGATTTCCGACGGGGCAAGATGCGGACGCGCGGGCGCTGCGCCGGCAAGCGCAGAAGCGGCGCGATCAGGCTTCCCACTGGAGCTGCCGCCATTGCCTGAGCAGTTCATGATGGGTCAGGTCGAACTGCAGCGGCGTGATCGTGATATACCCGTCGCGCAGCGCGGCCACATCCGTGTCGTCATCCGATGTGCTGAGCGTGAAAACCGACGTGTTCCAGAAGTAATCACGGCCGCGCGGATCCTGCCGCCTCTCGTAGGTGTCCACCCACGGACGGGTGCATTGGCGGACGACCTTCACGCCGGCTGGCTCCTGGCCGCGCGGCAAGGGGGGCAGATTGACCGACACCACCTGTCCGGGGGCGATCCCGTTCCGCATCAGCCGTTCCACGACCCGGCGGGCAAGAACGGCCGTCCACGCAAAGTCCATCTCCACATCGTTGCGCAGGTAGAGGGAGAGGGCGATGGCCGGCAGTCCCAGGAACGCAGCCTCGATGGCCGCCGCCACGGTCCCGCTGTAGACCACGTTGATGCCGACGTTAGCGCCGGCATTGATGCCGCTGACGACCAGGTCGGGTGTGCGCGGGAGAAGCTGGCTGATGGCGAGCTTGACGCAATCGGCCGGGCTGCCGTCCACGGCGATGCCGGTGTAGGCGTTCTCGACGGTGACCTTGCTGGTCAGCAGCGGCGAACTGATGGTGATGCCGTGCCCGGTGGCACTCTGCACCTGCTGGGGCGCGACGACCTGCACCTGCCCGAGGCGCACCAGTTCGCGGTACGCGGCCACGATGCCCGGGGCGGTGATCCCGTCGTCATTTGTGAGGAAGATGAACATGCGAGCGGCTGGACACTCTACGGTTACAATGCGGCCCCTGGCAAGAGGCGAAAAATGATCAGGCTGAGTCGGCAACAAGTTCGCGAAGTGGACAGGCGGGCGATCGAGGAATTCGGAATACCCGGCATCGTCCTGATGGAAAACGCCGCCCGCGGCGTGGCAGATGTTGCGGAGAGGATGTTGTGCGGAGGCGCAAAGGCCCTGATCCTCTGCGGCGGCGGCAACAACGGCGGCGACGCCCTTGCGGCGGCGCGCCATCTGCACATCCGCGGAGTGCAGGTTCAACTCATGCTGACGGCGGACCCGCAGCGCTACCGCGGCGATGCGCTGGTGAACTTGAATATCACGCGGGCGATGAAGCTGCCGTGGCGATCCGCCGAGGCCGGACTCATCCGGCAGACGGACGCGGATCTGATCCTGGACGGGATTTTCGGAACCGGGTTGACCCAGCCGCCGCGGCCGCCGTTTGACGAACTTGTGGCGGCGGTGGAGAAGTCCGGCAGGCCGGTGCTGGCGATCGACCTGCCCAGCGGACTGGACTGCGACACGGGAATGCCGCTGGGCTCGTGCATCCGCGCGACGACGACCGCGACCTTTGTGGCCGAGAAACTCGGATTTGCGAATTCCGCGGCGCAACAGTACACGGGCAAGGTGATTGTCGTTGACATTGGCTGTCCGCGCATCTGGTGATGCCGGCGCAAGAAACGCGGCGACTGCGGACGGGCACGCTTGTTCGCCCTCCACATCGCCGCAGGACAACTCGACGCCGGGGAAGTTCGCTGCCGTATTCGACACGACCATCCACCGGAAAGCTGGTCGCCCATGGCCGGCCGCCGACAGCCAGTTCCCCTATTTTCCGGCCTCCTCCGCCTGCTTCCTGATTGCCGCGTCCACCCGGACATCCGCGGCCACTTTTGCCAGCGCCTCCTTCACCCTGGGCCCCTTCGAGGCTCTGGCGATTTTCACGATCGCCGTCGCCGCCTCGTTGCGCAGCGCATCCTCCGCAAGCAGCGGCACAATCAGTTCCGCCGCCGCACCGCTCTTTACCTCGCCGATTCCCCCCAGCACCAGCCTCGTCTCATCCGTATTCCTTGCAGCCGCGAGCATCTGTGCGTAGATCTTCACCGACTCCGCCGCCGACTGGCCACCCCCGTTCAACACGCGCACCAAACCGCGCAGCGACAGCACGCGACACGTCTGGTTATTCGACCCGGCCAGCGCCAGCATGTCCGGGATCGCCGATCCGTCGGGCCAGCCTGTCACAGCCCTCACCGCCGCCCCGGAAACTGCATCGTCCTTATCCGCCAGTGCCGATCGAACCGTCGCCAGTGCCCTGGCCCCGCCAATCCTCCCAAGCACTTCAATGCAGGCCGCCCTGGTCGAAGCCGGCTCGCCGGCCATCGCCGAGGCAATCGCATCCGCCGCCGCGTCCCTGTCCGGCAACCGCCCCGCCAGTGCACCGATCGCCTCGCCCGCCGCCTCCCGTTCACCATCGCTCCTGGCCTTCACGAGAAGTTGCACGAATCTCGCCAGGTCTTTCCCGCTTGCCAGCGGGCCCGCCCCGCGAATCGCCTCGGTCCGCACATTCCTATCTGCGTCCTCGCCGGCGATGTCCAGCAACACCGGCAGCGACTGGCTTCCGCGCCGCGCCAGGACCTTTGTCAGTTCCAATCGCACCGCCGGATTCGCTTCGCCGATCTGCCGTACAATCGCCGCCTGAACCCCAGTCCCGGCCATCTGGCTCAGCGCGTCGCGAGCCGCCGCGCCCTCGTTGCCCTTCACCGTCCGCGACGCCAGCGCGGGAACATCCGACGCAAGCCCAAGGACGCCCAACGCCTTGATCGCAGCAATCCGAACGTTCT
>Ga0101944_10003090_pt1 | contig 24344 bp, 14 predicted proteins | sample DewCreD2012metaG_FD_75245 | JGI IMG/M metagenome (GOLD analysis project Ga0101944, IMG submission 75245) | Hot spring sediment bacterial and archeal communities from British Columbia, Canada, to study Microbial Dark Matter (Phase II) - Dewar... ... | reverse complement strand
ATCCCGCTCGACGGTTGGCTCATACTGACCTTGGGCAAGGAACGAAACGGTGAAATTCCAGTGGTCGTCAAAGAAAACGCGATCCAGTTTCCCGCAGTGGAGGTGCTGAGTTTGGCGTGTGGATGCGTGCGCGGGACAGCGTTTAAGACCTGTGGCGGCACATATCTCGAGCCCGATGGCACACTGTCGCCGGATTGTACGGAGAATCCCAGTGTCTGCGATGGCCGGAAGCCGTGCGCGTACTTGCATGGGCCGGGGAACACTCTCTCGGGAGTGATCGGGTGCAATGGCTTACCGGAGGCGAGCTTCGATTACACAGTAGATGCGGGAGGGGCGGGTGGATCGCCGGGCGAGCCCGTGATCACCTTTCACGATGCAGGCGGGCCCGGGTCTGCAAGGCTGTTGGCGACCATTGGACTGGACGTAGTGCTCAACCGCTGCACAGGCTCCGGTCCAGCGTATGGATCTGACGGCCAGTTCTGCACTGGCGACGATCAGCCGGATGCCCGCGTCGCTGCGACGAACCCCGCGGTAACGGGAAACGCCACCGCTCTGATTACGAACCTACCGGACGGAGGCGAGGTCGGACCGGTGAGTGTCAGTGGCGCGCCATTTTCCTGTGAAAAACTGGCGGCAGGAAACCCCGGGGGGGCAAAAATCGTATCGGCTTTCGGCATCCCGGATGTGCCGACCGTAGGCCCGGTCGTTGCCACGATCGAACTCGTTGCTCAGGAGAACAACACGACCCCGCCCACTTGTGCCGGCGACTGCGGGGGCGACGGCGAAGTGACCGTCGAAGAGATCGTACGCATGGTGAACATCGCGCTGGGCAGCGCCACGGTCGATCAGTGCCGCGCGGGCGATGTCGACGGTAACGGAGAAATCACCATCGACGAGATCATTGCTGCGGTCAATCGCGCGCTGGCCGGGTGCTGAGTTCACGAAGCAACGCGTGAACGGAAGAGTTGCCGTGCGGTGGCAGCCCCGCTAGGATGGCGCGCCGCTGCACGGCATCTTTTTTGGCGGCGTAGCTCAGTTGGTCAGAGCGAGGGTCTCATAATCCCTAGGTCACTGGTTCGACTCCAGTCGCCGCCACTTCTGGACTCGGGTGCACCCCGGGGATACCGTTCGGCGGGTGCGACCGAGTGATGGCTTGGGAAACGGGGAAGCCAGAAGAACCGTTGGACGGAAGCGGCATCATGTGGAACGCGCCCTGCGATCAGGTTGGGCGCACTGCGACAGCAGAGAGTACGGCCGCTTCGAGCGCAGTGGAATCCGCGAAGCCGCGCCTGCGCTTCGATCGGAACGAGCTTGCGGGGGCATTTGGCGACCTAGGCACCGATTTGCCGCTGCTCGTCGGGATGACCGTGGCTTCCGGTTTGCACGGGGCCAGCGTGCTCACGGTGTTCGGAATTCTGCAAATCGCTACCGGCCTTTGGTATCGCCTGCCGATGCCTGTGCAACCGCTCAAGGCAATGGCCGCCATCGTCATAGCCCAGAACGTTCCGGCGGATGTTCTGCTCGGCGGCGGACTCGCCATTGGGACCGCCATGTTGCTGTTGGCTCTCACGGGAACGCTCGATCACCTCGCGCGCTGGATTCCGAAATGCGTGGTGCGGGGGATCCAGCTCGGCCTCGGGTTGCAGCTCGCCTCGATTGCCCTCGGCCGATTCGTCGTGGCAGACGGGGTTCCCGGCTACTGTTTAGCGGCGATTGCATTTGTGTTGGTTGTGGCCTTGCTCGGGAACCGACGCCTTCCGGCAGCGTTGCCGGTGGTAGCGCTGGGTGTAGCGTACGCGGCCGTGTTTCACCTTGATGGGTCTGCGTTGCTCGCCAGCTTCGGATTCCAGTTGCCGAGGGTGCACGCGCCGGGCTGGGATGCGGTGGTTTCCGGTGCCCTTCTGCTTGCGCTGCCGCAGTTGCCGTTGTCCCTGGCCAACTCGATTGTTGCCACGCGCCAGCTCGTGGCCGACTTGTTTCCCAGCCGCCACGGGCTCACAGCCAGGCAGATTGGTTGCACCTATGCGATCATGAACCTCGTGGCGCCCTGGCTCGGGGGTGTGCCCGTGTGTCACGGCTCGAGCGGTTTGGCTGGCCACTTTGCCTTTGGTGGCCGCACAGGTGGATCGGTGATTCTTTATGGGAGTATGTTCGTCGTCGCGGGCCTCTTTTGGGGCGGCGGCTTCGAGCACCTCGCGCGAGCGTTTCCTCTTCCGGTGCTCGGGATCCTCCTGCTGTTCGAAGCACTCGCACTCATGACACGTGCCGCTGATGTTGCCCACGCGCCACGAGAATTCAAAGTGGCGCTTTTGGTCGCAGTTGCGGCTTCGGCACTACCGTATGGATACGTGATCGGGATGGCGGGTGGTACTTTGCTCGCGCGGGGTGGGTGGTCGCCCTGGCGGACAGGATGAAGCAGTCGATCGCGGCAACCCTGAGCAAGCAGGTTGCGGCGGCCCCCGAAATCCGGGTCAGGGAAGGGCCTCCTACGGAGGCAGGGAAAGATTTTGACTACGAGGAATTAGAATTGCCGGTGTTTTCGCGGTCAGCGCAAGCATCGACGGGTGCATCGAGTCTCTCTGGCTCCGGTTGGTAGAAGTCAGCGTCACCTGGGAGCCCTGCAGTGCCGCCTTCCCACGCAAGGAATGGGGCTTCCGGCAAGCCATGCGGGCCGAACAAAAACAGCTCTACTCCGTTTCCCTCGGATGGGAGAGGTTCCGGCTCGGTTCCTTCGAACTCGGGACAGAAAACCCACCCCACGCTTTGTGCGAGGCTTCCCTCCATCGAGTAGTCGGGTCCGTTCCGGATCATGCGATCGATCTCTGCCAGAATGCGCTGGTAGGATTCCTCTTTGAGCGAGTGCCTGGCGGCGCGGTCGGCATAAAAGCGGAGAATCTGCGCGAGTTTGGCGAATCGGAGTGCGAGAAAGGAAGGGGGTATCCCTTTGGTGCGCACCCAAGCAAGCCAAGAATCCCGAAGCGATTCCATCCGCTTTCCCAGTGTAGAGAGGAAATGCGCCGACGCAGCCCGACGATGACGTCGGTACTCAGCCGTGATGAAGCACAGCGAGAGCCCCCGTCTTGGAAGTGCGCTGACGTACAATAAATCCGCTGCCTGCCCGCGGCACTTCAGGTTTGCCTCCCGGACGGGAGGCAACAAATCCGCGACCTCACTCAAGGAAATGAAAAAACCTTTATCAAGCGACCGCCAGCACGCTCCCGTACCTGTGGTGTTGCTGCAGCGGGCATATCCAAGGGCAAGCGCGATGGATTGTGGTTCGATGCCTTCCTTGCCCGTCAGTTGAATGGCTAAACCGCCGCTCAATGCCTTTAACGCGGTCAGAAGAAATTCGGTATTGCGGGGGCTTTGTGGTAAACCCATTTGTGCCAACAGCCGCTCTAACCGCTCCCGCACTTCAACGAAGTTTGCGGTCGACGTCATGAGTTGTAGCGGCCCCAAGTGTCCGCGCTCCGGTACGCAAGAAATGATGTGGGTTTCGTAGACGTCTGGATGATCGCGTGGGGAGTCAAAATATTCGATGCCCGCGTTCCGGTCGAGCGTAATGACCCAGTCGCACTGTCGGTGGAGTCGATGCAGGATTTGTTGTTCCTCGGGTCCCAATTCGCACCGTAATTCCGCTACGGGTGACTCCGCACCCAGGTGACTCGTGACGCAGCGGAGCACGAGCTGTTGCAGTCGAGTCAGCCGTTCTGTGTGCGTTGAAGTGGCGGGGTGCTTTGGGCCTTCGCTGGCCGGTGCCACCACTGTGCGCCACGCGGGCACAGGATGGCCCAGATATTGGCGATGGGAAAACGCGCACAGTCCGTACGCGTAGAGCGGCTGCGCTTCAAGCGGATCTCCTTCCACCCCAGGCACCACGCGCGGCCGAAAGAGGTTGAACACGAGGGCCAGATGGCCGGAGCTTTTCGGGAATTCCTCGTTTTTCTTGGCCCAGCGCAAACGAGGCAGGTTGATCCCGTGCGGTAAGGCGATCGAATCCAGCATCCAACGATCTTCCGGCGCTACAACGCCTGCTGCCCGACGGCGCTTTTCCATCACCTCGGCGATAAATCGACCAACCGCGTGTTGTTGGCCCCGAGAGGGGTACAATTCCAGCAGAATCGCCGTGTCGCGAAACGGAGTTTCTTCGGCACTCTCGGTAGGTTGCTGGGACACAGGGAGCCGAGTCACGCTTCCGAGCGCGCGAACGACCGTGCGCCCGTCACCGGGGCGTAAAGCATGGACACGTAGGACCTGCCCGAGTCGGTGGCTTTCGATGTACTTTCGAATTTGCCCGGCCAACACGGTGACAGTTTGGTCACCAACCGTGGGTGCCACCTCCTGGGCTTGCGGGCCACCGAGAGCTTGGGCCAAAAGCGCAACGGCCGCTTTTGGTTCGGGATGGTTATCCGGCACCATTGCCACCGTGTGAAAGCCTAAGGTGTCTGCAAACACGAAGGTGTGGCCTGGTTCGACGCCCGGGAGAAATGCGGGGAACAGGGCGCCGTCTAGAAAAGCAAACTCGTTGCGGATGGTACTCGGGGTCGCCTCCTCCTGGAATCGAACATGAAAGACCAGGTTGTCGTACGCGACGTGCCAAGCGACACGCAGCGGGTGGCTGGGGAGGACAATCAGTCCAATGGTCCGACCGGACAAGGATCGGATTTCGATCGTGTTGGCGAGTGCGAGTGCTGGTTCCCCCGACTCCAGCACCCGTGCCCACGCTAGAAGATAGTCCTTTACGACAGGGTCGAACCAGCTTGCGTGTTGGTCGTAAATTTGTCCGACCCCTCCCCCGAAGGCGCGGAAATGCTCAGCCATCTTGCGGCTGAGGCTCGTGAGGCGGGCCCAGTCCTGCTCCGAAACGGCAGCAGGGCACTCTACGGGAAGAAACTCGGGTTCGGCGGCGAGGACTCCGGAGGATCGCACGCGAGCCACCCATCTGCCTACGGGCCCGTTCGACTCGCTCCACCCCTTTTCTACGGCAGCCAACAGGGGTGGTCGAAACACCTCGAACTTTTTTTGGAGGCTTGCCACACGGCACTCCACATAGGACTTGGGGTTCACTTCCAACGGGCGCTGTGGAGAAATCGCGGACACAAATTCAGTAACTGCCTCCCGAGCCTTGGCCTCCATGAGTCCCTCGCTAAAGGTTCGCACCCGGGTCGCACCGCGCGCAGCACGGTGTTCCAACGGCTCGCCCCGGAGAATAACGAAGTCCTCGCTTGCGGCAGGTTCGACGGATTCGTTGTCCACGACCGACACCACCACGCGTGCAGGAATGCTTGCGTTTTCATCGAGACTCGGAAAATCTTCGGGGAAAAATTTGCACGATTCGTACTGTCCGCCGCGGTGCACGACGAGCTTGCTCGCGAGTTCCTCGTCCATGTCGGTCACGATGGACACGTGGTAACTAACCGAATCTCGCGGCAAACCAGGCGGCTGGGCTTTCCAGCGGACCTCGATCTTGACCACCTCGTCTGTTGTCTCCGGGCTCGTGGGCAAGACGAACAGTGGCGGGTCCACTGGGTCGAGGTCCGGACGCAACCCCGACCATCTTGTCAGGCGGCCAGAACGGTTGCGCCAAGGTACGAGGTCGATCTGCTGAATTTCCAAGGGATGGCGAACAACCGGAAGTGTGTGGATCCAAAGTCGGGGACGGTTTGCGAGGGCTGCTACAGCATCGAACAGAGACCGGCTGGCGGCGGTACTTAAAAAGCTTTCGAGTTCAGCATGTTGATCCCCGTCGCGGAAAGCGATTCGCATGCCTGGGATAGCTGCTTCCAGCTTTCCAGTTGTTGGGCGCAACAGCAGCCGCTGCACGAACAAGCGAGAGAGATCCAGCGACGTGCCCCAGTCCGTTTGGCCTCCGTGCTGCTCGGCGACAGGCTAGGGACCGAGGAGGTGGAGCAGCGTTCCCGGGAAGCATTGATGTGCGGCTAGGCGGACGAGGTAATCGAACTCTGCCCAAGGCGGTACGGTAACGTGGTAATTGCGGCGCCGTACGAGCCGCAGCGCCTGTTCCGCCTGGTGTCGTGCGGTCCGTGAACAGCGCTTCGTAACTTCTTTGGCCGCTAGCCGGCACGCCTCTGCGAACAAGCTTTGTTCATCGATCTCCCGAGCAGCGCTGTAAATTCCATCCATCCCCGCGCCGGCGCGTTCTGTGTCGACCAAGAGTAGCACTGGCTCCGTCTTGGACTCGCGCAGCTCGACGGCTTGGTCCGCACTGATCGTGCGTGCCGACGCGTCCGAACCATCGGCAACTCGATACACCGTCCAGCCGCTCGGGGCAAAAGCAGGCGCCGTCGCCAGTGCAGTAACGAGCTCAGGGGGAAGGCATCGGATGTAAGCCATCGCACCGGGCTCCGCCTTACCCAGCAGAGTCTCGAGCGTGGTGGACAAGACGTCGATGTGCTCGTTCGTCAGCATGTCATCGCTCCGCGATTGGGAAGCGGGGACGCAACCGCTTCATGGATTCGGCGTCGTTGACACCCAAGAGCAATCCTAAGTTGCGCAGCCGTGCCTCCAGAATTGCTTGGTTCCGTTGCAGCAGTGCGTGCGAGACCGGTAGGCCTGCTGGCGCCGCGTGTACGCAGAGACCGTAGCGGTCGCGCAAAATATCCAAAAACTCCTTGAACGAAAGCGGGCGATGGACGCTTCCCTGGCGAGCCGGCAGAGCATGAAGATGCACTAGGTAGTCGAGCACCGCATCGCTGAAAACGACCGAGCGCGCAACTTCACGAACTGCTTTGCCCATCGTGGCTTCTTTTCGGTACACGTCACGTTTTGCGCCAAGTCGGTTGACCCGGTTGGTAAGCAAAATTGCATCTGCAAGTTCGGTAAGTTTGCTCCGCGTATTGCTCGGGCCGAGCAATAGAGTGAGGCTCTTTGCCAGGCGCAGGACCACGTTGGGTTCGTTACGCTCGTCCTCGAGCATCATTGCTGCCTCTGGGTGCTCTGTTTCGAGCCGCTCGCGCAGCTCGATCGCCTTCCGTTCGAGATCCCGGTGCAAAGGTTCTGCCTCAGGCAACCGGAGATGTAACACGGCTCCCAGGCGATCGAGCCAGGGGCGAGCCGAGGGACGAGAGTTTGGCGACACCCGACGAAGCTCACGATCGTACCGCACCAGATAGTCGAGCAGCCGCGCCGCCATGAGTGCGGTATGAAAGCGTTCGGTGCGGCGCATCCAATCAGCAAACGAAGCCTCCGCGACAGAGCGTAAGTCTGCATCGAGCCCGCCGGACGCGTCGACAAATAGCTCCGCCGGAAACTGCTGGTCTTTCTCCGGCACGGTCCCCGTTTCGACCCAAGCAAACATCACTTCCATGACCGCGGGGAGGACCGTGAAGAGACCTACAGCCATGCATGCTTCGAGCCTCTCCACAAAGGCGTGCCGCGGAATTTCGCCGGCATATGCCCGCACGAACCGGCGAATGTCTTCCGAGAAGTGATGCGCGCTACGCTCCGCAATTGGCAACTGGTTCGGGATCCACGGGCCGCCTTCTGAACGGTTGTGGTCTGGAGCTTGCCCCAGAGCTTGGGCGAGCCGGATCGTGAGCAATTGGTCGACGCTCACCTTGGCTTGTTCGTCGAACTTGTCGGAACCACGATCAGCAAGATTGCCTTGGATGCGGACTCCCGTAGCGAATGGTTCTAAAAGGATATTGCCTTCGATGCCCCTTCCCAGAGGAAACCAGGTGCGCTTCCTTGGGCGTTGGTAGCAAAAAGTCTCCTTCCTCCTGCTTCACCAACATCGCGACGATCGTTTCCGGTACACCCCGCAAGTGCGCCACCCTATCGGGTAAATCGATCCAGTTGGAGAGATAGTGGGTCGGGAAGACACGTTGGATGGGCTCCTCGCGCCCGAGCGCCCGGTTCTTGTTTTCCACGCAAAAGGCCAGGAGCAAGTCTGCGAGAACGGCACGTTCCGTTTCGCCTTCGAAGCCGGCAAACCACTCTTCTTTTTGGGCCAGCACACCAGCGATGTGGGATGCTGTTGCTTGACGGCGCCGCTGCCCCGGGGAGCCGAGCGGACCTCCGAACGCATCGAGGAATTTGCCACGCCCGCGCCGCTGGCCGTAGCGGAACATGTAAAACACCGCGGGCAAAACGGCGGATAGTTCGACCCCGAGCATGACAAACGGCAGTGCCTTGTCGTAATTGGCCGACCAGATTTCCCGAGTCATGGGCCGGCCGAACACTTCCTCCACGATTCCCCGGGCGCTCATGGCAACTCCTCCGCCCCCACCGGTTCGATCACGATCCGTTGGGCTGGTGCCTTAGCAGGGTCGGGCATCACCGCGTGGACACGAAACACGACTTCCTCAGCCGCCGGGTTCCACGCAAGCATCTCTCGCTCTTCCTCGCGTACAAGCCGCTGCACGAAAATGGAGAGGTGGGCGAAGGTGTCGTCGCTGGATGTGTCGCCAAGCTGATATCCTTCTGCGAGTTCGAGCAACACGTGAAAAAGGTCGGCCCCGATCGGCAGAATTTCTTCCTCTCCCTTCCGGTACCGATACACGAGATGAATTTGGCGGTGTAAACGGTCGACTCCGTCCTGAGGTGGAGGCAGATCGGGCTCTAGGTGGAAGGCCGCTAGAGGCTTTTCCACCCAGAAGCACGTTTCGGTTGGCGTGCGTGGAGTTACGCGCAAAGGTACGACATCCGGGCGTGCCAACGCTGCGGGCGGGAGATCTTCCAAGCGTGCAATTCCGCGACAAAGCTCTGCGCAAAGTTGGGCGCGCTCGGTTTCAGAGGCCAATGGAATTTCGCGAAATCGCCGCAGATGTCTGGCGCGGGCCAGCTCGAGTGCGTCGGCTCCTCCCGCCACCATCCGAACTTGCTCCTCGGCCCACTCGAAGAACGCTCGGCGCCGTGCGGAGTCTAGGGGCAGGTCTGGGTAACTCGGAGGCCAATTCCCGCCATCGCTAGGGGCTATACCCTGCAGATACCTGTCGATCTTTAGGTGTGCTTCGAGGCCGGGATCGAAACGTACCAGTTCAGCGAGCACCTCTCCCTGCCTCCCGGGAGCTTTAGGGGAAAAGGCACGGTCCCAGTACGGTAAGCAGTCAAAGGCTCCTTCACCGTGATAGTCGTCACAGAAATGTACACCGAACAAGATGAACACCAACGCTGCCCGCAATTCTCGGGCAGTGACGTGTACATCACCCCGAAGGTGGACAGCTTGCAAGGCTTCGAACAGTCGCTCGCGGGCTCGGGAGCCAGTCTCGGGCGTGGCTGAAGTAGGGATCCCATCCGGTCCAAACAGCCGGGCGGCTGCGTACACCGAGCAATAGTCATTGGCTGAGCAACCTCGGCAAGGCTCCCAGATCTCCGCCGCACGCGCTCCGCCGTAAAGGGAGTCGAGTAGCTGGTGCAAAAATGTGGCTTGGATCGTGCCGGTAGTTTCTCGGATTTCTCCCACCAACGACCGCTGATTCAAGTCGATGAACCGCAAATACGGCTCCGCGGGTGGGCCGCTTTCTTCGAGCAGCCCATACAATGTTGCTGTCAACGGGGTATCTCTGCCGTTGTTGCGCTGAACGAAGCCGTCGAGCCATTCAAGCAAGCGACCATCGTTAATCGCTAGGAGATGCACCACGTTGTCCGTTGGTGGTCCGTGTTGAAATGGTGCAAAAAACTCGTCCAGGATCTCGTCTGCCGAGCGGCCCTGATGTGAAGCGGAGCCATCTAGGTTGATCCGCACACGCGGCCCATTGGGCAGCGCGCCGTCGATGATGCGTTGAGCCGAGAGATGTTCCCCGAGCCCGAGCTCACGAGCGAGATGTTGGAGGAGCGCGGTTTTGCCGTCGCCGGCGTTCCCACAGAAAATCACCAACCGGGCCCGCTGGCGGCGGATGGCTTCCAGGAGCGATTGCTCCAAACGCGTTTGTACATACGTGCTTGCAGCGAACTCTGTGTCGAGACCACGTGTTTCGCGGTTTCCCCAACGGGATCCGGGATACGATTGGAGCAGCGACCGGAGCCACTCAACGCGCTGGGGTTTTCGACCAAGGGGCGAGGATGGGAGTGCGGGGGGTAGGCTTTGGTGAGGCTTGGTCGGCTCCAGGTCAGAAAGGGCAGCGAGGCGTCGGTCGCAAAAAAATCGGTTTTTGGGATCGGGGTGCATTGCCGTTTCGATAAACGCGACCAACTGCGGGTAATGCTGTCGATCCTCGTCGAGCCACTCGAAGCACGGCGCGCCGACGTTTTGTTCAGCGGGCTTTGGAAGGCGGCTGAAAACAACATGATAGAAGCTTGCCGCGAGAGCGTAAAAATCGTCCGCCGCGCTTGCAGGTCGATTGTTCCAAAACGACGCCGAGCAATACGGAGGCGTTCCTGGCTGTGGAATTCTTCCCCCGATTGGAGTGGCAAAGTCGTAGTCGATCAGCACTATGTCGCGTCCCGAGACAATCAGGTTCTTCGGGCTCACGTCACCGTGCACAAACCCAGCTTCATGAAGTACCGCCAAAGCCTGGCAGGCTTGGCGTAACCAGCGAAGGGCAAGAGCTTGGTCGTTGGGCGATCGCTCGGCTTCCTCCGCAAGCAACGGAAAGACGCCGACAAAGTCGCTCAAGGGGCTACCAGAGACCCAACTCAACAATGCGAGAAACTCGTTGTCGCCCCACTCCGATGCGACCTCTAGGATGCTCGACAGGCCCTTTTGGCGTTGTACGTGCGGCCGAATGCGGCGGTACGACTCGAGGACCCGGTTGCCGATCTCAGCCGCGTGGACGACTTTTGCGACGTAGGTACCCAGTTCCGTATTGGTGGTAGAGTCGAGTTCGACTACTTTGAACGCGCTTCCCACTCGGCCCGAGCCAATGCGGCTTACAATCCGGAAGTTCCGGTCGCGGAAGCGCACGATCTGATCCTCGGTCCAGTATCGTGCCGGCGGAGTTGGGGGAGCTGGAGGCTCTTCCCCAAGGATCGTCCCGAATTCTTGCTCCAGTTTCACGAGGGGATGCGCTCAGACGGTGTCTCCGCGAGACCTTGCTTTAAGAAGGTCGCGGCTTGGATGGCCGTGGTGTTCGTGTCACCGTCTAGTAACCCCAAAAGGGAGGCGCAGAGGGCGTAGATGTCGGACTGCGGTGTGGCTGCAGCCAAACCGTGTTCGCGTATCTCGGGCGCGATCGTGGGCCCATGGGACGCGCCCTGAGCAGGAAAGTCTGCAATTGTCTGTTCGCCAGGAATGCGGGCTAGATGGAAGCCCGTAAAAATGGGCGAGTGATCGTACCGGACGAGAATTGTATGGGGCGTAAGGTTGCGGTGCAGAATCCCGTCTGCACTGTGGAGTTCGCGCAAGGCCCGGATACAGTTTCTCGCGAACAGGATTCGGTGGATGAGCTGCCACTCTGGATCGGCAGCGCGCTCGGCCAGGCTCGGCGCGCTTGGGTCAACGACCGTGAAAAAGAACATCTCGCCGGCGTAAGCGGGAACAGGTTGGAAAGAGTCAAGAATGCGCGGTGCCCACGGGTAACGTTGAAAACGCCACAGCGCCTCGAATTCGCGCCGCGCACGCACTTCAGCGTCTGCTTCGTCCGTGGCCGACAGATCGAAAAGATACAACAGCACGTGATCGCGTCGCGTTGCGTGGCTGGCCCGGAAGACTCGCCGAAAGCGCTCTTCCCTAGGGGTTTGCAATTGCAAGTTCACGTAGCGCGCGAGACGGGGGATCACGGTGTCCAACCGCACTGAGGTGTGAGGCGCCAACAGGCGCGCAATGCGGGTGATGTCCGCATCGGAAAGAACTCGAGGTTCTGTCAGACGAGTGAGCTCTTGCCAGTTCTTGAGTGTGAAGAATCGAACTCCGCGCTCCGTAAGGCCAGCAAGTCTTTGCACCCGGGAAGGCTCCTGGGTGAGCAGAAAGGCAGCATCCACGTACGGGAGCGAAGACACGTCGCGCCGGAGGGTGTTCGCGAGCTTACGCGCTTTAAAAGTGACTCGGTCTGCCTCCTTTTCCACAAGGGGTTTGTTTTGCTGAACCCAAGAGGCGGTCCAGTGTTTGATCTCCACCACCCGTACCCCTGGGGGCCCACGATGACCAAGTCGATCTCATCGGCCTGGACGTGCCGATCGACGGAGAACAAAAGATTTCCCAGAAGGAACCAGGGCTCGTTGCCATTTGTTGAGCGCAGGCAATTTCCCAGCACCCGGAAAGCTTTGACCTCGCTTTCGTTGGCCGGTGGCCCACAGGAAATGAACTCGATTCGTATCGCTTCCCCTACCCTTTCGCCGACCAAGCTCCCGCCGCCACACTTCCCCGCATGTTCTGTGGTTCCGCTACGCTGCCCTAGGGCCCCCTAATACAACGTAGTTTAAAGTTGGAGCAACTAGTTTTTGGGTGTCCATGCAATTCGCACCCTCTCCTCGCCCTCGAAGGGCGAGGAGAGGGGAATGCTCTGGGTGCAATGGGAACCCCGCTCGTCACCCCGTCACCCACCGAAGCAGAGGCGACCCCTCTCCGCCCCCGCACCGGGGGCGGAGAGGGGTTGGCCGGGGCTGCAACATCGCAGCGCGACACAACCGCCCCCCTCACCCGGCGCTGCGCGCCGACAATTCGCGCGCTTGGTTGCAATCGAAGGGGATGCTTTGACCGGACACGCTAGCGGCTCTTAGCGCTGGGGACGTGTTTGCACTGGCGATTTCCTCTGCTCGTAGCCCCAGGGGCCACCAGCAAAAGGCGAAACGCGTTTCGTCGAGTTCTGCATTGCCACGTGTTGTGCGTGGCTGTACAAGGTTGGCGATGGTGGCCTTGGCTCGGATCGTGCGGCGAATTGGGGTGTTGGCGTTGCCTGTTTGGCTTTGCGCCGCCTCGGTATTTGGGGTGTCCCGCACAATCCCCCTACCGGTGTGCGGCAACGGTGTCGCGGAAGAAGGGGAGGAATGCGACGACGGGGGCATTTGTGTCGGCGGGCCACGTGCCGGACAGCAGTGTACCGACGAGGCCATGTGCGAAGCCGGGGGTGCCTGCTTGGGTGGGCCACGTGACGGCACGCAGTGCACGTCGAATCTCGACTGCCCGTTCGGGCAGTGCGTACGCTGTCGGCCGTTTGGCGGAGACGGGTGTGCGGCAAACTGCACGAAAGAGATGGACGTTCCAACGAAGTTCGTGCCTGGGATCGTGAAGGGTAACGAACTCCTTCCCGGCACCAGCGGGATCGTGGTGAACAGCGGCTTCCTCAACATCGCGATTGCAGTGCGCGGCGCGCAAACTTGGAGCATCGGGAAGGCTCGGGACGGTAAGATGCCTGTGGCCGTACGTGCCAGTACGGTGAACTTTCCCCGAGTTTCTGTGGCTGGACTGGTCTGCGGGTGTGCCCGCGGCTTGCCGGTGAAGACGTGCGGCGGAACCTTGTTCGAAGCGGACGGCGTGACTCTTTCGCGCGACTGTACCCCCATTCTCACCGCCGGGGATGCGGAGTGCGAAGGAAGATTTCCGTGTGCGTATGTGAACGGACCAGGTAACGCCGCCGCGGGAGTGGTGGGTTGCAACGGCACCGAAGCTGCAAACGTGTCTTTGGTGCGCGATTGCGGTGCGCCAGCCGAGGCGCCTGCTGGTCCGCCGCAGCTAGTAATCCACGGCAGCGGGCCCCCAGGCTCCGCCCTGGTGACCACGAGCACTCTGATTACGGCCCTCATTGGTTCGTGTTCCGGCACCGATCCGGCCATGGGTCCGGATGGAGAATTTTGCACGGATGACGACGACTGGCTCGCGTCGCCGAGCTTGCGGTTTACTCTGCCAGCCACGACAGCCACTGCGTCTGGGCTCATTACCAATGCAAGCAACCAGGCAGGGAGCGACCTCGGGCCAGTATCCGCGGTGGGAAACGTGTTCGATTGCAGCGCCCTCGAGGCTGGCCAGGCGCAAGGAGCTACCTTGGTGGGTGTACTGGCCACGTGCGATCAAAACCCGCTGGGTGACTTGCTTGCCCGCTCTGTGTTGGCAGTCGGCGATCCGGTTGCCACGCCCACTCCACAGCCCACGGGCCCAACTCCCACACCAACCCCGACGCCGCTGCTGATTCGTGGCGACCGGCGCGACCCCAAGCGACCGGGCGGCTGCCAGGTCGCGTGGCGGGCGCTGGCCGTGGAACCGGTCCTCGATCGTTACGGAGCGGCGGCAAATCGTGTGCGCTGCGTGGATGGGGACCCCACGTGCGACTTTGCCGCGGAGAAGCCCGGTTTGTGCGAGTTCCTCGCGCAAGTGTGTTTGAACGTCGTAGACCCGATCTTTCCAGCTTGTCGGCCTGACGGGATTGCCTCGGTGGAGGTTCGGCGGCCGGATCCTCGCCTTGCTCGATTGCAGCCCGTGCGCGAAGTGCTGTCCGCAAACCGGTTCGCCCTCCAGTCGGCGCTGAGCCACTTGCTCGACCCGGCGCGTCCCGGAGCCGGATTCGTTTTCAAGCCACCACTGCAGCCCACGCAACGCAATTTTTGCAGCGCGCCCTTTCCGGTGCAGGTGCTCGTGGGTGGTCGTCGTGAAGCAAGCGTTACACTGGCGGTGCGCAGTCAAAACCTCGCCTTCCCGCCCGCGACGGAGCTCTCGAGCGTGAAGTTCACGTGCGAGCGCATGCCCCTGCGTTCCGAGCCGCTACCGGAACCTACGCCAACCCCAATTCTGGAGACGAACAAAACTGAGCTGTAGCACCAGCGCATGGGGAACCCGTTGCCGCGGCTCCATCTGCGCAACCTGTTCTTCGTAGCTTTGGGATTGGTGCACTTGGCTGCCTTCGTGTCTTTGGCAGCGCAGGTGCCGGTGTTGATCGGTTCGCGTGGTCTTTTACCCGCGGCGCCGTGGCTGGAAGCCCTCCGGGATCGCGTCGGCTTCGCTGATCTTCCTACGGTGTTTTGGGTCGACGCAAGCGATCGCACGTTGCAAACCGCCGCTGGGATCGGCGTGGCGCTAAGCCTCGGTCTCGTATGGGGCGTAGCGCCGAGGCTCATTTTGGCGTTGCTGTGGGCCTTGTACCTTTCGTTCGTGTCGGTCGGGCAGGTGTTTTTTGCGTTCCAATGGGACCAATTGCTCCTGGAAACCACACTGTTGGCGCTTTTTGTAGCGCCCGGGCGAGTGGACCAACGCGGGAACCCTCCGGCCTTGCCGGCGGTGTTTTTGATGCAGTGGCTGCTCGTGCGCCTTCACGTCGAGTCCGGCCTCGCGAAGCTCCTCTCCGGAGACCCGAGCTGGCGCGATTTCACCGCGATGGTGACTTATTACGAAACCGCGCCTCTGCCTACCTGGGTGGGATGGTACGCGCACCAACTGCCGGCGTGGTGCCACCGGCTTTCAGCGTTCGCGACGTTAATCATCGAGATCGTTGTGCCTTGGGGAATTTGGGGTCCGCGCTGGATGAGGCGGGCTTCGGTTGGTGCGCTAGCCATGCTCCAAGTGTTGATTCTTGCAACTGCTAATTACGGCTTCTTCAACTACTTAACTTTGGCCTTGTGCCTTTGGGGGCTGGACGACGGCGATCTCGCTGCACTCGCGCGCAAACTGCGGGTGGCGCCGACGGTTCGCGCTCGAACGGCTGCGAAGGCGAGCCACACACCGCGTTGGCGAGCCCTCGCGCTTTGGGTTTCGGTGGCAGTGTGGGTCCCCCTTTCTCTCGTGCCGTTCTTCCATTTCATCCCGCCGCTACGCGGCACGCTGCAAGAATGGAGAAGCCGGCTCGAGCCGTTTCGCTCGGTGAACGCATACCACTTGTTCGCTTCGATGACCTATGTGCGCAACGAAGCCGTGATCGAGGGATCGAGCGACGGTCATACTTGGAGCGCGTACGAGTTCCACTACAAGCCAGGAGCGGTGACTCGGGCGCCGGGCTTCGTGGCACCGCATCAGCCGCGGGTGGATTTTCAGATGTGGTTTTTACTGCTGCGTGGGCGTGCCCCTCGCGACCGTTATTTTCAGAACCTCTTGGCTCGCATGCTCACGTCCCCCGACGCGGTAAGGCCATTGTTCGTAAGGGATCCGTTCGATGGACGCCCGCCCAAATGGTTGCGCGTGCAAGTGTACCGTTACCGGTTCACCGACGATGCTGTTCGGCGAACCACCGGTGCATGGTGGCAAAGGGAACTCCTCGCTTCTTTGGGGCCAGTGAGCGCCGACGATTTCGCTGGGGCTTTCCCGCGAGACTAGAAGCGTCAGCAGCGCGAGAACCGCAGTCTTCCCCGGGTTGGGCGCTCGGTGGTAGCGCGGCGGGACGAGCGTGCCCTTTGCTTGCTGTAGCTTTGGTCGCGGCTTACAAGCACGAACGGTGTCGGTTTCGAGTACACCGTGAAGGAGAACGTAGATGTCCAGCGACTATTTGCGCTTTGGGATTTTTCTTGCGCCGTTTCACCCCGTCGGGCAAAACCCGACGCTAGCTTTGCAGCGGGATTTCGAACTCATCGAGTGGCTCGACCGCCTGGGTTACGAGGAAGCCTGGATCGGCGAGCATCACTCTGCAGGCTACGAGATTATCGCGTGCCCCGAGGTGTTCATTGCCGCGGCTGCGGAACGGACGCGGCGAATCAAACTCGGTACGGGTGTGGTCTCGTTGCCGTACCACCATCCACTCATGGTGGCCGATCGGATCATGCAACTGGACCACCAAACTCGCGGGCGCGTGATGTTCGGGGTAGGTCCGGGCGCGCTTCCTTCGGACGCCTTTATGATGGGCATCGATGTGCAGCGCCAGCGCGACATGATGGACGAAGCCTTGGCTGCCCTAGTGCCACTGCTGCGCGGAGAAACCGTGACCATGGAAACCGACTGGTTCAAACTCCGAGAAGCGCGGCTGCAATTGGCCCCGTACACCAAACCGCACGTGGAAATTGCGGTGGCATCGCAAGTGTCTCCCGCGGGAGCACGTGCGGCAGGCAAATATGGCTTGAGCTTATTGTCGCTAGGCGCCACCACCACTGGTGGGTTCAATGCCTTGGGTTCCAACTGGGAGATTTGCGAGCAAAAGGCACGAGAGCACGGGCAGCAAGTGCATCGGGCGAATTGGCGCTTGGTCGGGCCGATGCACATTGCCGAAACCCGCGACCGCGCACGGCAAAACGTGAAATTCGGGCTCGGAGCCTGGCTCGATTACTTTCGCGAAGTGGCTGCCTTGCCGTTGGCGCCGGAAGGCCCGATCGACGACGCCGTCGACGCCATGATCGCCTCGGGCCTGGCGGTCATTGGCACTCCGGAAGATGCGATCGCGCAAATTTACCGGTTGAAAGAACAGTCGGGAGGCTTCGGGTGTTTCTTGCAAATGGCCCACGAGTGGGCAGACCGCGAAGCGACCTTGCGCAGCTACGAGCTGTTCGCGCGGTATGTGATGCCGGAATTCCAAGGAGCGGTGGAACCACCTAGGGCTTCGCGCGACTGGGCGGCAGCAAACCGCTCGACGTTCATTGGTGCCGCGATGCAAGCCATCATGACCCAAATTGCCCGGCACGCTGAAGAACAACAGCAAAAGCAGGAAGTGCCTGCTCGAAAAACTGGTTCTTGATCTCTCGGTCGCTCCGGCTTGCCGCGCTTGCGCGAGGGAACTCGGCCACCTGGGCCCCCCAAGTCAGCGAGCAGGGCCGCTGCGGATCACTCGCAGCTAGCCGGTGGGGCGGACGCTCAGCGGAACGGAGGTGTTTGTTCCGATGCGTCGCGCCCGTCGAGTTGGCGACGGATTGCCTTGCACACCAGCGGCGGAGGACACGGGCATCGTGGACCCGCAGCCCGTTGGCGCGCTGCGTTCCCGGCCCCGAGGCGCTAGCTGCTTCGTTGGTACGAAGTGACGCAGGGACGTTGGTACGACGGTGCGGGTTTTAGTCGTGCCGTACTTGTCTCAGAACTTGCAGCGAACGCAGCGGACGGCGGAGATGCGGAGCAAGGAGCGCGGAAAGCGCCAGCGAAGATTCGTTCATGGTGCGGGAGTCGAAATGCTGCTGCTGCGCGTCGGGCAGGGTCATGGATTTAAGTGCTTCGAGACCCTCGATCGTGGCCCCACGAAGCGCGAGGCACCGGGGAGCAGAAGCCCCGGGGGCACAGTCCGAGCAAAAAGTGTAATTATGTTCAGGGTCCAGAATCGCCGAGTCGCGACCGAACAAATCCGCGCCGCATCGGGAACAATTGCGCAGTGGCGGCGCATAGCCCGCGTGGGTGAGGAGTTTCATTTCGAACGCACGCAAAAAGGGGGCAGTCGCCGGCCGCTCTACCAGTAACTCCAGGGCTAAGTCTAATAACGCGAACATTTCGGGTACGGCGTGGGCCTCCTCTGTGAGCACGTCCACCAGCTCGGCAAGGTACTGGGCATATGCCAGCCGGGGGAGCTCGGAGTACACGCTTGCGGGGCGGCGCAAGTCGCACCGTTCCATGAACACCAAGCCAGGGCCGGAGCGCGGGCGGTAATACACCCGCACTCGGGCGAGGGGATCGAGGCAATTCGGAAATCGCCGGCGCGAGTTCTTTGCTCCCTTTGCGATTCCGGTCAGCTTGCCCGCGTGATCGGTGAGAAAGGTGACGATCTTGTCTGATTCTGCGTACGGGCGAACGCGCAGGACGATCGCCTCGGCACTGGTACTGAGTGGCACGGAGCAAGGGAAAACACGGGCGCGTTCGGTTGACAAGGTTGGAGCCCGTTCTTAGCTTTCGGCCGCTTCCTTCCAGAAGTGCGGCAGGTGTGAAGCGGTTTGGCGCTGGTGGAACGAGGAAGCGCGAACAGCCATGGCAGGACCCAAGACAGACGAAGCATTGGAGAACCAGAACTTGGACGCGAAACAACCCGAAACGAAGGCCGACCGCGGCGAACCGGATCCTTCTCGTGCCGCGAGCTCCGGGGCGGAGGAGGAGATCGAGAGCTTGCGTGCGCGTGTGCGTGAGCTCGAGCTCGAACTAGAAGAGGCCCGCAAGGCGTACTTGTACGAGCGGGCGGAGTTGGAGAACTTCAAGAAGCGGATGCAGCGGGAGCAACACGAGCTCTTGCGGTATGCAACGGAGCCGCTCGTTCGAGATTTGCTGCCGGTCGTGGACAGCCTCGAGCGCGCACTCTTACACGCCAAAGCGGGGGAGCAGTCGATCATCGAAGGGGTGGAACTGACCCTAAAGATGTTTCTCGACGCATTGCAGCGCCACGGGGTCAGTCGCGTGGAGGCTGCCGGGGAAGTGTTCGACCCGACGCGGCACGAAGCGGTGGCACATTTGGAATCCGAGGAGCACGCCGCGAACCAGGTGATCGAGCAACACCAAGTGGGCTACATGTTGCACGATCGCTTGGTGCGACCGGCGTTGGTGAGCGTGAGCCGCGGCCGGACAAATTCCGGCGCCAATGGGAGCGCGGTTGCGGCGGCGGAAAACAGTGATTAACGCCTCGAACGTACTGCACCGGCACGAAGGAGAACAAAGCTTATGAGCAAAGCAATCGGAATCGACTTGGGAACCACGAACTCATGCGTGGCGGTCATGGAGGGCGGCGAGCCCAAAGTGATCACCAACGCCGAAGGAGGGCGGATCACGCCATCAGTCGTGGCCTTTACCGAAGCAGGGGAAATCTTGGTGGGGCAAATCGCCTACCGCCAAGCGATTACCAATCCGGAAAATACCATTTTTGCCGTGAAGCGCTTGATGGGTCGCAAGTACGACGACCCGGAAGTCCAGCGCGCCATGAAGGTGTTGCCGTACAAGATCGTGCGCGCAGACAATGGCGACGCTTGGGTGGAGGTACGCGGCAAGCGTTACAGTCCGCCGGAAATTTCGGCGTTCATCTTGCAGAAGATGAAACGTACAGCCGAAGACTACCTCGGCGAACCGGTCACGGATGCCGTGATTACCGTGCCCGCGTACTTTAACGATAGCCAGCGGCAAGCAACGAAGGACGCTGGCCGCATTGCAGGCCTCAACGTACTGCGCATTATCAACGAGCCCACAGCCGCGGCATTGGCCTACGGGCTCGACAAGAAAAAGGACGAGAAAATTGCCGTCTTCGATTTAGGTGGCGGCACGTTCGATATCTCCATTCTGGAAATCGGCGATGGAGTGTTCGAAGTAAAAGCCACCAATGGGGACACCTTTTTGGGCGGCGTGGATTTCGACCAGCGCATCATCGAGTACCTGGCAGACGAATTTCGCAAAGACCACGGGATCGACTTGCGCAAAGACCGCATGGCGTTGCAGCGCCTCAAGGAGGCTGCAGAAAAGGCCAAGTGCGAGCTGTCGACCTCGATGGAAACGGAGATCAATCTCCCATTTATTACGGCCGATGCTTCGGGGCCGAAGCACCTCAACATGAAGCTCACGCGGGCCAAACTGGAGGCCTTGTGTGCGGACTTGATCGACCGGCTAGAGGGGCCGTGCCTCGCGGCACTGAAAGATGCAGGCCTGAGCGCCAGCGACATCGACGAAGTGATTCTGGTTGGCGGCATGACTCGGATGCCTGCTGTGCAGGCGCGGGTAAAGAAGATTTTTGGCAAGGAGCCGCACAAGGGCGTGAACCCCGACGAAGTCGTTGCTGTGGGTGCAGCCATTCAAGCGGGTGTTCTGAAGGGCGAAGTGAAGGACGTGCTGTTGCTTGACGTCACGCCCTTGTCCTTGGGGATCGAAACTCTCGGTGGGGTGTTCACGAAGATCATCGAGCGGAATACGACCATTCCCACCCGCAAGAGCCAAATCTTCTCCACTGCGTCGGATAACCAAACCGCGGTCACCATCCGCGTGTACCAAGGGGAACGGGAGATGGCTGCTGACAACAAGTTGCTCGGCCAGTTCGACCTGATCGGAATCCCACCCGCACCACGCGGCGTGCCGCAAATCGAGGTAACGTTCGACATCGACGCCAACGGCATCGTGCATGTGTCGGCGAAAGACTTGGGAACGGGCAAAGAGCAGTCGATCCGCATTACCGCCTCCAGCGGGCTCACTGAGGAAGAAATCAAACGGATGATCAAAGAGGCGGAAATGCACGCTGCGGAGGACCGCAAGCGCCGCGAAACCGCGGAGGCTCGCAACCAACTGGACGCGCTCGTGTACCAAACCGAGAAAAATCTCAAGGAACATGGCGCGCAGCTCGATGCTTCCACGCGAAGCAACATCGAGGATGCCTTGGCTCAAGCGAAGAAGGAACTCGAAGGCAACGATGCCGAGGCCATGCGGCGTGCCACGGAACGGCTGACGCAGGCTGCACACAAGCTTGCCGAGGTGATGTACCACCAAGCACGCGGGCAAGCCGGGTCCACCGGCCAAACCCAAGCAGGCGGTGGCGACAGCGGTGCCTCTGCGCGGCGTGGAGGCGATGACGCCGTGGATGCCGACTTCGAAGAAGTCAAAGGCTCCTGATGGCGCCCTTCCTGAACGCATCAAAGGCCCTCCCTCGACCATGAGGGAGGGCTTTTGTATGTTCGGACGGAGGTTGTTCGGCCGTGCCACAGAAGCGGGATTATTACGAAATCTTGGGTGTCAGCCGCTCGGCGACGCCTGAGGAAATCAAGAAAGCTTACCGCAAGCTTGCCTTGAAGTATCACCCCGACCGCAATCCGGGGGACAAGCAGGCCGAGGAGAAATTCAAAGAAGCCTCGGAAGCGTACCAAGTACTCAGCGATCCGGAGAAACGAGCGCAGTACGATCGCCTCGGTCACGCCGCGTTCGAGCAAGGCGCTGGAGGGTTTGGTGGCTTCGACTTTTCGGCGACCAATTTCGAAGACTTGTTCGGCGACCTGTTCGGCGAGTTCTTCGGTACTGGACGCCGACGTGGCCGCGCGCGCCCGCGTCGCGGCGAGGATTTGCGGTACGATCTCGAACTCTCCTTCGAGGAAGCGGCGTTCGGCACCGAGAAAATCATCGAGGTTGCGCGCTTAGTGACGTGCGACGCATGTCACGGACGGGGAACGAAAGACGGAGTGGAGCGGCCCACCTGCCCGGCGTGCCGCGGGACCGGCCAAGTCCGTTACCAGCAAGGCTTCTTCACCATTGCCAAAACCTGCGGGCAGTGCAGCGGAGAAGGTACCGTCGTTCGCGATCCCTGCCGCGCATGCCGTGGTGTGGGTTGGGTGGAGAAACGTTTCCCTGTGAAAGTACGGATTCCTCCAGGGGTCGACACGGGAACACGCTTGAGGCTGCGGGGAGAGGGCGAGCCCAGCCCGAACGGTGGCCCGCCAGGCGACCTCTACGTCGTCGTGAAGGTTCAGGAACATCCGCTGTTCCAACGCGACGGGGTGAATGTCCTGTGCGAAGTTCCGGTGAGCTTTGCCCAGGCGGCGTTAGGCGCAGACATCGAAGTGCCTACGCTCGAGGGCAAAGTGAAAATGAAAGTGCCAGCGGGTACTCAGTCGGGCACGGTGTTCCGCTTGAAAGGCAAGGGCGTTCCAAACATCCAGGGCCAGGGGCGGGGCGACCAACTCGTGCGGATTGTTGTTGAAGTTCCGCGGAAACTGTCGCAAAAGCAACGGGAACTGTTGGAGGAGTTCGCGCGGGTCAGCGGGGAGGAGGTCCACCCGATGACGAAAGGATTTTTCGAAAAAGTGAAGGAGATCTTCGGCTGATGCAAAGGTGGGCAGCCCGGCTGTGGGCGGTAAGCTTGGGGTTGGCGTTGGCGAGCACGCTGTGGGGATGCGCTGCAAAGGTACAAGCTCCTCCAGAACCACCAGGAACTGTGCGGCGTGCGGAAGAGGCGTTTCGCTTGCGAGACTACGAGCGCGCCATCGAACTGTACCGCACGTACGCAGACTTGGTCCGGCGCGACCCGTACGTGCCGCGCGTGCTCTATAAAGCCGCGCTCGCCCAGTACGAACTCGGCCGATACGAGGATGTTCTCGCGACTCTTGACGATCTGCAAGGACGCTACCCCGACAAGCGCTGGGTGCAGGTCGAGGCCCTTCGGGGGGATGCCCAGCGAGCACTGGGCAACCCAATTGCCGCGATCCAAGCCTGGGATCAAGCGTTCACGGTTGCTCGTCCCGCCGACGAATCGAAACTGCGCTTGCGCATCGCCACTGTGGCTCGCTCGCTGTCCGACGAAGAACTCACCGAGGCTAGTCAGCTCGTGGCTTCGAAGCCCGCTCGGGAAATCTTGGCCGCGGTGGTCACGCAACGAGAACAGCCGGAAATCCCGGAGCCCTTGCCCGAGTTCGAAACCGGGCTTGCGCAGGCTGAAGGGACGCCGCCCGGAGCCCCCGGCGGAGAAGCCGAAGCGACGGAGGGCACCCTGGGAACAGGTAGTGCGCTAGCAGGCCCGAGCGGTGCTGCGGCGGAAGCAATTCCAGAAACGCGACTCATTGGTGTGTTGGCGTCTAGCGGCACCGCAGACCAAGGACTCGTCCAGGCCGTCAAGTTGGCTGTCGATCCGGAATGGATCGCCGTTCGGGAGGCATCCGGCGGTGCGAACGTGACTGCCGCGTTTGCGGATCTGGGTGCGGACCCGAGGGTTGTGGCCGTGATTGGATCGTCGGCAGGGCGGGCCGAGGAGCTGGCCCGCGTGGCGCGCGAGCGTGCCTTGCCTTTTGTCGACGTCGACGGCGGGGGAGTTGGCGGTCCTTACTTTGTCTCTGCTGGTGTGGCCCGCAACGAAGCACTGGGTGCGTTGCTGGACTACGCCATCGGACGCGCACGTTTACGCCGCTTCGGGGTAGTCTATCCCGACACCTTGGCAGGACGGCAGTTTTTCGCGTTCGCGCAAGCGGAAATTCTGCGGCGAGGCGGGGAAATTGTCGGGTCCGATGCCTACGCCTCCGACACGCGTGGCCTTACCGCCGGCCTGGTTCGCGGTTGGCGAGACAAGGAGAATCTTCAAGCAGTTCTGCTTTCCGACGATGCGGTTGCGGCGGCCACCTTTGCTCGTTTCCTTCAAAGGGAAATGCCGGACATTCCGTTGCTAGGGGTCGACGCCTGGGAGACCGTAGGGAACATGGTTCCGGAAGTGAGTGGGGTGGTTTTTGTGTCGCCGTTTTCGCCGGACCGAGCCACCCATCCTTTCGTGGAGCAGTTTCGCGAAGCCGTGGGGCGGTTGCCGGATGCGCGTGAGGTGTGCGCTTACGAAGCCGCAGTGTGGCTGCGGCATGCGGTGGCGAGCGTGCCGCCAGGTTCCGCCCGCGCTGAAGTCTGGGCCGCATTGCAGCGGTCGGACACATTCGAAGGACCGAGCGGTACGGTGGAGGTCGCCGGCGGCCGGTTTGTGCGGCGCCCGGTAGTGGTGCAGTTCACGAAGGGGGAACTGCACGAGGTTCCTCACCCAGTGGCGACAGCCCAACTTGCTGGCAACTAACGCCCGGCGAAGCCGACCCAGCTCCAAGCTGGCACTGCGCGGTGGAGTCGAGTGCTCGTAAGCGCAGGGCACGCCGCCTTGAGGCGCGTTTTGGTTTCAGCTCCGACCGCGGTACTACCTTGCAGCTTGCTC
>Ga0101944_10003089_pt1 | contig 24352 bp, 17 predicted proteins | sample DewCreD2012metaG_FD_75245 | JGI IMG/M metagenome (GOLD analysis project Ga0101944, IMG submission 75245) | Hot spring sediment bacterial and archeal communities from British Columbia, Canada, to study Microbial Dark Matter (Phase II) - Dewar... ... | reverse complement strand
TGTGCATTTTGGAGGGTCGGGCTCTGTCCCGACCGTCTTCCGAAGCCGTTGTTCAGCGAAATCAAAGATTGAGGCTAACGATTAGGGCAGAATCTCGATGTTGCCTTAATCTTTCGCCTTAATCTTTGGCCCCAATCTCCCAGCGGAGCAAATCCAACTGCTCCTTTTAGGATCAGAATTCTTTTTGCGTGTGGCATGAGTCGTGCTACACTGTACAGCCATAAAGGAGGGTGGAGAATGAAGAAGCTCGTGTGGCTGGCTCTTGTGTTGCTGGCGGTGGCGTCCGTGGCGGTAGCGGGCGGTGACAAGAACCGTGGAGACAAAGGAAAGGGAGAGGTCCACCAAGTCGTAGGCCCGTAGGCGCTGATTCCAAGTTCATCGAACTGGGCGCAACCGGTCGTCCTTAGATTCAGGGCGAAGCGGTTGCGCCTTTTTCGTCACTGTCTCCCCCACCGTCCCATTCGCGCGACGCCGCCAACGTCTCTTCGTAGCAACGCCCCAAGCGCCGCTGGAATTCTTCGAAATTGTGGGTCTCCGCGATCAACCGCCGGCCGGCGGCGGCGAGCCGCTCGCGTTCCTCGGCGTTCTCGATCAAGCGGCTGATGCCCTTGGCCCAAGCTTCCGGCTCCGGCGCCGTCAGAACCGCATTGGCGGGCGAGAGGATGAGACGGTTGGCGGGACAATCCGTGGCCACGATCGGCCGTCCGGCCTTGAGGTAATCCAAGAGTTTCAAAGGGGTGTTGGCGCCGCTCAGACGCGGAGAGAGGAGAATGTCGGCGGCGCGCAGGTAGTTGGGCAATTCGTCGGGCGGCACCTGGCCGACAAAGGTGACACGCTCCTCAACTCCGCGCTGCCGCAACCAGGCCCGGCGCGCGGCGATTTCCCCCGCGGCGCCGCCGATGATCACGAACCGGGCCGCCGGATGCCGCGCGCAGACCGGCGGAATGCCGGCGAACAGCAGATCGAGGCCCTGATACACGGCGAAGGAGCCGACGTACAGGAGCAGCACGTCTCCGGCGGCCTGCTGCAACCGGCGCCGCGCCTGCGCGCAGCGCGCTTCATCCGCCTCGGCCAGCGAAGACGGGATATCCGGGATGTGCCACACCCGCCGGTCCGGGTGCTGCCGCCGCACCTGCTCCGCCAGCCCCGGGCCGGTGGCAATCACGGCGTCGGCCCGGCGAATCGAGAAGCGTTCGACTCGCGCGTACAGCCACATCACCGCATTGCGCAGCGGCGCGCCGCGATACGAGGCCGGATCGGAATGCTTTTCGAAGACCAGCTTTGCGCCGCACACACGGGCCGCCAGCGCTCCGATCGGCCCGGCGTCCTCCACGGCATGCACCACCGCGTAGCGCGTTCGGCGCGCCAGCCGCAGCGCGGCCCAGAGCAGGAACAGGTCCATCGCAGCCTTGGCCAGCGAAGGGCCGATGGGCAGGCCCCGCAGGCGCAGGGGATTCGGGGCGCGGTGCAACGTCACGCCGGGCATAGCGACGTCGCGCCCGCAGGGCATGGCCAGCAGGTCCACCGCCCAGCCCAGCCCGCTCAGCGCCCGGGCGTCGAAGCCCACGCGGATGGGCGAGCCGCGCCATTCCAGGAACGGCTGCGGCGTGATCAACAGCACGCGGCCGCGGTCGTTGCGTTGCGCTGCGGTGTTCACGCGGATGACGCCCGGGACCTAGCCCCGGCCGCCGAGGTTAGGAACGTTGTCCGTAATAGGCGGCCGGTCCGTGTTTGCGGGAGTAGTGTTTTTCGAGCAAGCAGTCGGGAATCCTCCGGCGCCGGCCGTCGAGCTGCAGCGTTCGCAAGGCCATCTCCGCCACGGTTTCCAGGGCCACGGCCTGGACCACGGACGCCGTCGCGTCCGGGCCCCAACTGAAGGGGCCGTGATGCGCGACCAGCACGGCGGGCATCGCGGCCGGGTCCAGCTCGCGAAAACGTTCCACGATCACGCGGCCGGTGTGGACTTCGTAGCCTTCCCGCACCTCGCTCGGCGTCAGGGCGCGCGTGACGGGCACCGGCCCATGAAAGTGGTCCGCGTGCGTCGTTCCCAGACACGGAATCTCGCGGCAGGCCTGCGCAAAGGCCGTCGCGTGCACGCTATGCGTGTGCGTGACGCCGCCGATGCTTTCGAAGGCCCGATAGAGCACGGCGTGTGTGGGCGTGTCCGAAGACGGGTTCCAGCGGCCTTCGACCTTGCGGCCTTCGAAATCCACCACCACCAGGTCTTCCACGCCCAGCCGGTCGTAGGCCACGCCGCTGGGTTTGATCACAAACAGCCCGGCGCGCCGGTCGGCGCCGCTGACATTGCCCCACGTCAGCCGCACCAGCCCGGACCGGTGCAAGAGCAGGTTGGCCTGAAAAACTTCCTCTTTGAGCGCTTCGAGCATGGTGTTCCGCCGCCCCCACGGCCGGTCGCGGTTCGCGCCGGCGCCGGCGCAGGCCTTGCCGCCGCCAGACGGCGCGCCGACCTGCGACGGCCCCTCAGCGCCGCCGCTGTCTTTCGCGGATGTCGATCAGACGTTTCATGACGTGGTTCAGCTTGCCGCTCCATTGCGCCGTGCCGAAGGCGTCGTGCAGCTCGCGATAGAGCGTGTACAGTTCGGCATAGACGGCCTGGCGTTGCGGGTCCGGGCGGTACACCTTGGCGCGCACGCCGCAGAGGGCGCGCTGCGCTTCCTGCACGCTGGCAAAACCGCCGGCGGCCCGGCCGGCGGCCACGGCGCCGAAAATGGCCGCGCCCACCGCGCAGGTCTGGTCGCTGCGCGCCACTTTCATCGGCCGGCCGGTCACGTCGGCGTAAATCTGCATCAGCAGCGGGTTCTTGACCGCCAGGCCGCCGCAGTTGACGATTTCGCGGACGACAACGCCGTATTCCTCGATGCGCCGGACGATGGTCAGCGCGCCGAAGGCGGTGGCCTCGATCAGCGCGCGATAGATCTCGTGCGCCTCCGTATGCAGCGTCTGGCCGAGGAGCAGTCCGCTCAGCCGCACATCCACCAGGATCGTGCGATTGCCGTTGTTCCAGTCCAGGGCCAACAAGCCGTGCTCGCCGGGCGCCTGCCGCGCGGCCGCGCGGGCCAGGTTGGCGAACTTCTCGTCCTGCGTGCGGCCATAGCGGTCGGGAACCAGGTGATTGACGAACCAGAGGAAAATATCCCCCACCGCGGATTGTCCGGCCTCGATGCCGAAGTCGCCGGGCCGGATGGAGCCGTCCACGATCCCGCAAACGCCGGGAATGTCCGGCAGCTCCCGATCGTTACGGCGCACCAGCATGTCGCAGGTGCTGGTGCCCAGGATTTTCACCAGCACGCCTTCTTCGATGCCCGCGCCCACCGCGCCCATGTGGGCGTCGAAGGCGCCGACGGCGATGGCGATGCCGGAGGGGAGGCCAAGCCGTTTGGCCCATGCGGGCGACAAACGCCCGGCCAGCCGGTCGGATGGCACCGCTTCATCGTACAGGCGGTCCCGCAGCGCCGCCAGCGCCGGATCGACCGCGGCCAGGAATTCCTTGTCCGGCAAACCCTGCCACTGGGCGCAGTACATGGCCTTGTGCCCGGCGGCGCAGACGCTGCGCCGGATTCTCTCCGGACGCGTATCGCCCGCCAGGAGCGCGGGCAGGTAATCGCAGTGTTCGACGAAGCTATGCGCCGCGGCGAAGACCTCGGGCGCGACCCGCTTGCAGCGCAGGATTTTGCTCCAAAACCACTCCGAAGAGTAGGTTCCGCCGCATTTCGCCAGATAGTGCGGCCGCAGTTCCCTGGCCCGCGCGGTGATTTCCGCCGCCTCGGCGTGGCTGGTGTGGTCCTTCCAGAGCCAGGCCATGGCGTGGAGGTTGTTCCGAAAGCGCGGCCGCAGCGCCAGCGGCACGCCCTCCGCGTCCACGGGCAGCGGCGTGCTGCCGGTCGTATCCACGCCGATGCCGACGATCTGCTCGGGCTGAAATCCGCGGCGCGCCCGCGCGGCCTGGCGCAACGCGCCGCGCACGATCTGGACCAGCCCGTCCAGATAGTCTTGCGGATGCTGGCGCGCCAGGTTCGGATCGCGCCGGTCGAGCAAGACGCCAGCCACACCGCTGGGATAGTTGTAAATCTGCGTGGCCAGTTCCCGGCCGTTCGCCAGGTCCACCAACACCGACCGGCACGAGTTGGTTCCGAAATCCAAACCGAGAGCATAGCGGCGCATGGGCGGCTCCTCCAACGGGGTCAAGCTGCTGGGGTACCATAGAGGAAGCGCACGCCGAGCGTCAAGGCTCGGCCAGACAGCCGCCGGTTCTCGATTCCAGGAGCACCGCGAAGAACGGCTCGCGGCCGGTCGCTAGGCTTCGCGCCTGGCGCGTGCCGCTTCCTGCTTCTGTTCGGCGCCGTCGTAGCCGAGAAACAGGAATCCCGGGGCTTGGGGAATCCGCAACGGGATGCGGCCATGCTCGCGGAGCATGACGTCGCGCCGGGAACCGTCGAGCAAATCGGTGAGCCTGATCCGCCCCGGCGGCAGTCCGTACAGGCGCACGGAATGCCGGGCGCAGGCATTGTGCAGTTCCCGGAACACCAGCAGGTACCCGCGGCGCTCCCCGGCGCAGCGGCACTGAAACCCCGTCCAACTGTGGTTGTTCGGCTGGGACCCGATCGGGTACACGAGGCCGCGGGAGAGCGCCTCGCGGTGTTGCCGATAGGCGTTCAGCAAGGGCTTGATCTGCGCCTTGGCCGCGGCGGAGTAGAGCTTTGTTTCGAGGAAGAAGAGCGGAAGGCTCATCAGGGCGATCGCGACGGCGTAGGCCTGCGAATGCAGGTGGGCATCGCTGCGCGCGCGGTCCACCAGGTCCACATTCTGAATCGTGCCTTGGATCTGGCGCAGATCGAGATAGCGGGCCGCCTGCCACAGATCGCGCAGGACCGTGTGCGGCCGGTAAACCACGCCGGGCGGATACGCCGGCTTGCGGTTTTCCAGGTAGAGGCTCCCGTATTCCCGCCCAAAGAAATACCCGCAGCGAGGCGCATTCTCGGTCACATCCCAATTGACGCGAACGCGGTGGCCGCTCCACGAGATGAAGGCCCGCACTTTCCCCATCAGCTCATCGATGTCCCGACGGCTCTTGAGGTGCGCATAGTCGAGCTTGTACTGCCGGAATCCTCCCGCCTCGCGGCTCGCCTGCAATTCCCGGAGGGTGATGTGCTGGGCGGCGGCCCAGAGCCCGAGGTTCACGCCCAGTTCCGCCGCGCGGCGGCGCACACGGCTCCAGCCCTGCGGATACCCTGCGGGATGCGGCTGCCAACCGCCCTCGCCGGGCTGCCAGGACGCGTGGCCGGGCGGCACCTGCCAGCCGTCGTCGATCTGCAACGTGTCGATGCCGAGCTCGGCGCAGATTTCCAGTTCCCGCAGCACGCTCGCCTCCGCCGCCGCGCGCCGGGAAGCTTCGCCACAGTCGCCGTTGCCCCAGGTGTTGGCCTGCAGAGAACTGTCGCGCGCGGGATCGACCGGAAACCGGAAGCGCTCGAACGTCTTGAACGCCGTCTGGCGCTCGAACTCAGCGCCGTTCCAGACCAGGCACCAGGTGGCCCAGCCTTTGGTGAACTCCGCGTCCGAAAGCTCGTTCGGCAACAGCCCCCAGCCCGTGCAGGCCAGCCCCGAGGCTGCGTCGCAAACAAAACCGCCCGTGGCATGGCCGCTCTGGTTGACGCACTTGTGCGATTCCTTGACCAGCGCGATACCCCCGGCGGCAGCCTCGAGGCAGGCGACACTGGCCCAATCGCACCATTCGCGGCCCCGCAAGGGATATGCGTTCACCGCTTCCTTGAGGAGGTCCAGATGCGTGTCGTTACGCTGCTGGGTGGCGTTGTAGTAGCCGAAGAAGCGGCGCACCGCGGCGGTTCCCCCTGGCACCCGGTCAACCCGGGCATCCGGCGCCGCCTTCGGCCCGGTCCCAGCCTGCCGCGCCGGCCGGGAGCCTGCCAGCCGGGCCGCCAACTGGGTTCTCACGCCGGGCGCTCCCGGATACACCCAGACGATCCACCGCAACAGCAGGCCGTCCTGGGGATAGAGCAACTCCGCCGTCAGACACAAGTGCTCGCTGGTAAACCCCTCGTCGCAAGCGGCATCGACGGCCAAAGACAGCAACCGGCCAGCGGAAGGCTCGCCCCCCTGCGGAAGCTGCCAATCGCAGCGTCCCGCCGTATCCTGCCAGCGCCGGTTCGCGGTCAGCTCCCGGACTTCCCGCGTGGCGAAGCCCGCGCCGGTCCATTGCCAGGAACGCGCCACTTGACCGGTGCTGACGAACAACCTGTCGTCCCGCGTGCGCACGCGGGCGGTACCCAGCGAGGCGTCCAAACGAGGCACTTCCATCATGGTCTTTCTCCCGACGGTTGGCCGCTTTCCAGCCGGCGCGCCCCATTTCTCCCGCGCCGCCGCCAAGGATGACGAGGCGAGCCGCCGGATGCCGCGCGCACACCCTTCTCGACGACCTCTCCCAACAGCCGATAAGCTCGCCGAGGTGTTGCGCCTTCTGGAATCAGAGGCAAGGTGACGTTGTCGGCCCAGCCATGGCCGTCGCCCGGTGAGGTCTTGCGCAGGCAGATCGTCGCGCGGGTCGCTTGTGGACCGGTGGTGAAGGCAATGGTCTTGCGTGTCCACTCCGTGCCCGAGTGCGCGACGGTCTGCTCCGGCATCCCGTGGTCTTTGACGCCCAGCACAATCGTCTCGTCCGCTCCGGAAACACGCAACCAGGCCGACAGTTCGTAGCGGATGTTGGGGCTGAGACCTTCAATGGCCTGTTCGACTCCGTCGCAACCGGGCCCGAGTTGCAATTCGAAGCGCGACGTGCCAGTCGGGTGGTTTTCCTTGCAGTCGCCGAACCCGACATTGCCCCAGCCGTTGCCCTTGCTTAATTGCGCCGTCCCGGCGTCGGTCTTTGTCCAGCCTTCGAGCGTTCCGAACTCGAAGCAGGCGTTGCGAACGGCGTTCATCCAGGCGATGCGCGGAGGCTCGTATTCGGGCAACGGGTCGGGCGGATTCTTCGGGTCCCAGCCGGCGCCCCAAGGTTTGCCGTCGGGCGCATACGCTCCGACCTCGGGATGGGCTCGCTGGACCGACTCCAGAAGCCGGAAGTCCAGCGCCTCGGGGTTCCGATAGATGTTCTCAAAACCGGGCTCGCGGGTGGAGAGGTTCTGGTCCACCGCAACGTGCGCCGGCAGGAAGGTCTGCCCGTTGTAAACATTGTTGAAATACCGGCAGGCAAACAGGTCATTACGTTTCGAGTGGTCAAAGGTCGCGAAGTTGCCGGTGTTCCAGCAGGAATTGTTGAACACGAGGTTGTTGTAGGCGGGGTTGTTGAAGCGGATCGGATCGGCGCGCACGTTCCAGATCACGTTGTGATGCACGATCGCGTTGTGGCTGAGATGATCGAAGTAGATGCCCAGCGGCGATTGCCGGGCGCGGTTGTCGTGGACAAAGTTGTAGCGGAACTCGGTATTGGCGAAGTCCGTGTTGTGCCCGTAGAGCATCCCAAGGTCATTGGTCAGCCAGCCGGCGTCGGAGAGGTCGTTGAATTGGACAAGGCTTTCCATCAGTCCGTGGGTGTTGACCAGGTCGCGGCCGGCATGGCGCACGGTGTTGTGGCTGAACACGATTCGCCGGCCCGACAGCACGACGGTTCCCTTCCACAATCCGGCATACCCGCCATGGTGCAGGTGGCAGTTGATGACGCGGTTGTCCTCCCCCTGCACGTGCACCACCGCCGCCGAGCTGTAGCCAATATCGCTGCTCAGCAGAAGGATGTGCTTTCCGTGGAGCAGCACGGCCCGGCTGCCGGCGTCTTTGTCGTAGCTGTGAGCGACGAAGCGCCCCGTCAGGTTTTTCAGTGTGATGTGGCTCGATTCGGCGTCGGTCTTCACGCCCCCGGCCTGAAACTCGAGGCCCTCGATCTCGATCCACGAGAGACCGGCGAGATCCATTACAAAATCGCGGCATTTGGCCTCCACCGCGCCCGCGGCCGGCGCGCCATCGTTCCGCGGGATCAGCAGCAGGCGTTTGCGCTCAGCGTCATAGAGCCACTCGCCGGGCGCATCGAGCGCCAGGCGGCAACCGCGCAGGACGAAGGGACTGCCCTTGCGTGGCCGGTACCACTTCTCGCGTTTGGGTTCAAACGTAAGCGTCTGTGTTTCGGGGTCATAGCCCGTGACGATTGAGGTCCAGCAGATCCACCCATCCCCGCCGGCGCACCACAGGCGGGCGCCTTTCCAGGCGTCCTTCGACCCGATAAGCTGATCCGATTTCAACGTCGTCTCGGTGCCCGCGGTTGCTTCGGCCCGCTCAGGCTGAAACAGGTGCGCCTCGCCGGGGTTGGGCCAGCAGGCCTCGACCAGCATCTGGCCGTTCAGGAAAACCTGATCGCCGTCCGGCATGGTCCACGGCATCGGCGCGGAGTAAACGCCGTCCGCTTCGCGCTGCCAGCCGGTAATGGGGTCAGCCCCGCTGAGGATGACCCGTTCATCGCGGTACCTGGCAAAGGTGATAGGCTTGCCGGGCACGCCGGATCGGGCCGGGCGAAGCACTTCGCGGTAGACGCCGCCGCGCAGGTAACAGGCATCGCCGGGCTGCAGGACGCTGCACGCTTTGCGGATCGTGGCGAAGGGCCGCCGCTCAGTGCCCGGCGCATGGTCTGAACCGTTGGGAGAAACGTAGTAGTTCACCGCTTCAGCCGGGGCGAGTAATCCTGCCATGACCAGACCGATGAGAAACCAAACGTTCATGGTCTGTTTCTATGCCCATCTCGTACTGTCCTGCGCAATGGTTTGGCGAAACAGAACCAGTTCAGCTTCGTCGTAAGGCGTGTGATCACCATGGAAGAGATCATGCTGCCACACGGCAGGCGCCGGCTTGCCCGGGCGCGCCCCCCAGGCGAGGTGCGTCTGGGTCTTGCCGTTGACGAGGCCCCAGTGCAGGCAGCCAACGTTGTTCCGCCGGAAGACCGGCAGGCAAGCGGCGACCGTCGAGCCCTGGTGGCGGCACAGCCATTCCGTGCAAACCATCGGGCGGTCTTGCCGCTTCAGGTCCTCCACGTGGGCCGCCAGCTTCTCCGCGCCCCGATAGTCATGAAAGGTGATCAAGTCGCTGTTCGCAAAAATGATCTCATTCAAGGCTGCGTTCTGATTCCACAGCCCGACGGTCAGCGGCTGATCGGGAGTGACCTGCCGGGCCCAGGCGAACACTTCCTTGACCAGTGGCAGCGAAGCATCGCCAAGCCCGCCGTTGGTCGGCTCGTTGTAGAGATCCCAGACCCACGCGCGCGGATCGGTCTTGAATGCGCCGATCACATCCTGCACGTAGGCGCGCAGACGCGGCCAGGTCCGCGGATCACGCACCATGCTGTGCCCCGGCGACGGCGTCCACCCATTGGCATACCAGCCGGGCAATACCTCCGGCTGTTGTCCGTACCACGGATCTTTCAACTTCTCGTTGTCGGCGGAGACACAGTCGTCAAACAGCGTGAACATCACCTTGATTCCGCGCCCGGCGCAGACTCGCAGAAAGTCATCCAAGCGCTCGACGAACGCGCGCGGATCATGCTCCCAGACGACGAAAGGCAACACCACGCGCAGACAGTTGAAGCCCACCGCCTCGGCCAGCGCCAGTTCCCGGTCAATCAGCTTCGCGTCGTAACAGTACGGCATCCACATTTCGGTGTAACTGATCGCGTTCGCAGGGATGTAGTTGAATCCGCACGGCCAGGGCTGGGCCGCGCGCCAGTCATGAATCTCTTGCCTTGTCCAACGGTTCATCGTTTTCGATCCTCCAGTTATTGGCCAAGGACCCGCGGACTGTAACCGGGGCACAAGCCGGCCATGGCCGCGATCTCGGGCTGGTCGGGTCGGTTGTTCCGCAGGGTGTTGCCTGCTGATCCGTTGCGTTCCTTGGCCTCGGCTGTGTTGTCCTGCACCAGCACGCCCGATGTGCCGTTGTCCAGATAGATCGGCGTGATGCCATTGCGGCCGGCCCATGGTCCGCGGGCGATGTCGTGGAGATGATTGCGCTCGATAACCGTACCCTTCTGGAACCCCCCCAGCGTGTAGATGCCGCCACCGTCATCATGCAATTGAACGCAGTGGTGGACGTGATTGAATCGGATTCGATTCTCGCCGCATCCGATATCCGCCCCCGCCGGCTTGGGCGGCTGGTTGCCGATCTGCATGCCGCTGTAGGGCATGTCATGGATGTGGTTGTGCTCGACAATCAGCCGCCGGACATTGTTGGCCAGGATACCGCCGCCGTTGGTGTAGTCTCGGCCGCAACGGGTGATCTCGTTGTTCCAAATGGCCACGTCGACGCTCTGCTTTTCCGGCGGCGGATTCCGCAGCGCGTGACAATCAATTACCATGCCGTTACCGGCAATATCGTGGATTCGATTGCCCTCGATATCGGCATCGTCCACATCCTCGACGAACTGAATGCCGGTGGCGCCCGCATGGCGAATGGTGTTGTGGCGCAGGATCAGACGGCGCGCGTGCTCGGCGCAAATGGCGCCCGGTGGGCACATCTTGTTCTCTTCCCCCTGTACCGGAATCGGCTGGGCGAACTGGGTGAAATTCATGCCCCGCAGACCGGGCTGGGTCCAGGTGGTGTCGGTAAAGGTCAGTCCCTCGAAGGTCAGGTGTTCAACGGGCCGCTCAGCGGTTCCGCGGATGGCCAGCAGGGTCTCCACAACAGGAACCGTAATGCTGAGGGCGTTGGGATCGGCGCCAGGTGGCAGTCCCACGTAAAGGTAGCCTTCCTGAGCATCATGGTGCCACTCACGGGGGGCGTCGAGAAACAACAGCGCGTTTTCGAGAAAAAACCATGAGCCGCGGTAAAAGCGCTCTTGTTTATTGAACTTGCCTTCCTGATGGAGGGGTTGAATGCGAACGGTGTCTCCGGCGGCAACGATCCTGCCGACCAGGAGACGTTGCTGGTACCAGTGACTGAGCAGGACGACTTCGACCTCGGAGGCGCGCGCCAGGCCCAGAAGAGGTTTGCCGTGCTCGGCCTGAACGACGAGGCTCCATGATCCGCCTGTGCTCTCCTGCTCCGCATTGGCCGGCCAGTAGGGACCGAAGGTGTGGTCGCACTCCCGGTTCGGCGTCCGCGCGCGGATCGCGCGCTGCCCGTCGATGTACACCTGACGGAACACTGCCTTGCCTGCCGGTGCGCGCCAGACGACGACCCGTTCGCTCTGTCCGTGACGTTGCCAGCCGGTGACCGCGCGCCCCCCGGAGAGGACCGGCTTGGCGCCCGGCGCGGCCCGGTAGATCACCGGATGGCCTGCGCTGCCGGAGTCTTCCGCCGTGAACATCACCGGCTCGGTCAATCGGTACAGGCCGTCATGAAGCGTAACCGTCACGTCGGCTTTCAACGGCCGGCTGATTCCGCGAACCGCATCCCGCGCCCGTGCCAGGGAGCAGAACGGCCGGCTCAATGTGCCGGGATTGGCATCATCTCCCTGCGGGGACACATGGAATTCCTCAGCTATGCTGCCGCATGACCAAACGGTGGCCAATACCATGATGGTTGCAATGAGTTTCATTGGCGCTGCGCGTCAACCCGATGATTCACCATTGCCTCGCTCGTTCGCCGGTGCCGGTCGTAGATTCGCAGCACAGAATTTTACCTTTGAAAAACGGCGCGAGCTTGAGCACGTCAGACCCGTTGGCGTCGTCGAGCTGCGGATCGCAACAGCCGAAGCCGAATCGCCGCGCCGCCCTCGCAGGGCTGGCTGTCCACGACAAACGCAAGGCTTTGATGAATTCGATCTCATCTGACCTCTAACAGCTTTAACAGCGCCTGCCCCAGCGCCTCGCTGACTTCGAGAATTGTCTCGGCATGGTTGCCGAGAGTCCGGGGATCGCCGCCACGGAAGAATGGCTGGGTATCCAGGACGGTCACGTTCCCGGCAAATTCGGGATACTTGGCCGGGTCGCCCACCGCCCGTTGGGCGTCGTACACTTTGCCGTCGCCCATTTTCAACGCCGCCACCACCACCGGCATTTTCGGCGCTTTGAGATCCCGGCGCAGGTCGCGGATCAAGTTGGCGAGGTTCTTTTCGTACGCCGCCGAGTGCGCCGGCGAACCGCTGTCTGCAATCCCCTGCATCCACACCAAGCCGGCAATCTCGTAGCCCTGGTTTTGGTAGCCGGGCAGGAAACGCGGCAGTTGCGCCAGCGAATCGTTCACGCTGTTGACCAGTTCGAGATACTCCTGACCGTTCTGCAGGTAACGCTTGAGGTCGAGCCACTCATCAATCTTCTTCAAGCCGGTCCACGTGCTCTCGGCGTTGCCGGGATTCTTGAACACGGCCGCCTCGCCATCGAGGCTTTTCATCACCGCCTCCTGGTACGAGCCGGTAATCGAATCGCCGATGAGCAACACCCGCGGCAGCGGTTTGGTTTTCTTCGGGCGATTCGCCAGCGCCTCACGGATGGTCTTGATCACTTGCGGCGCGAGGTTGCCGACGGCGTGAACGTTGGGGTCCACCCAACTGCCGGTGCCTTTGGGAACGAGCGCGTTCAGGTCGTCGATGATCACCCCGTTTTCTTTCATCACCTTTTCGGCCACCGCGTTGTATGCGACCACGTCGGCGTTCGGTTTTCCCGGCTCGCCTTTCCATACCGGCGTCACGCTGGCCCAGATCAACGTCGCGCCGGTCTGCTTCATCCGCGCCACCAAGGTCCGCAGATTCTGCTCGAAATCAGCTACGGACGTCGTGTTCCCGTGGCCCTGATAATATTTCGATGACTTGTCTTTCCACCCGGCATCCCACACGCCCCAGTTGAAGTGGATCACGTCCCAACTGCCCTGCAAATCCGGATTGCCCCCGCTCGACGGCGGCAGGTAATCGTGGCCGAGCGACCGGCTGCCGCGCAAAAACCAGGTCGGATGCCGCGTCGCAAACCGCAGCAGGAACACCGGCTCGTCAAAGTGATTTCCCAACACGTTGCCCAGCATCAGCTCCGGCCCGACCGCGTTGGTCACTGCCAACGGCCGGCCCGGCGCGCGGGTGTTGTTGTGGATCGGATGGGCGTCGTACAGAATCACGTCGTCGCGTTTGAGGTCCTTCAAGAACGCATACTGCTTTTTCTCGGCCATCACCGTTTCGAGCGTGCCGGGGACGTTGATCTGGGGCGCTCGAAACTCCGTCCCCGGCTTCTTGAAATACACCGTCTCGAACGGATACCGTTTCTTTGCCTCCAGTGAAACGGACGTGACGGTCGGTGTTGCCTGCCCGATCTCGTGCCGGTAAACCTCTTTGCCTTCGACCGTGGTGACGTTGAACGCCGAGTCCCCCGCCCCCGGCCACACTTCATACTGGCCCGAACGGGGCACGGAAAGAAAACCGCGCACGACCGTCGTGTAGCCCTCCTGAAACGCCAACTCTGGAAACACCGGCCAGGGCCGCGCCTGCTTTTTCTTCCGCGGCTCGCCCATGCCAACGTCCCCGGTTGCGGCCACCGTCGCGCCTTTGCGCACCTCGTAGTGCACGATGCCGGCCACTTCATCCTTCGCCGGCTCGCCCGTCAGGAACAACAGCACGTCGCTTCCGTCCGTGCGCCCGGCCACCGGTGCCTGTTCCAAACAATTCTCGTCGCCGGCGAGGATGACCACCTTGACCGGCCGTTTCACCTCCGCCCCGGCGACCACGCCGGCACTCAATAGACCCAAACATAAAAGCAACTTATTCATCACGCCTCACAAGTAGTTTTTGTCGTTCGCCGCTCGAAGATGATCGGGGTGAATCTTGTTATCGGCATTGACCGTCCTGGTGTAGCGATGGGAACGCTGCGGACCCGGTTTCACATCGGCGCCGTTCGTGCTCGTGGGCCGGGTAGTGGTAATCAACCAGTTGAGCAAGTCGGCTTGCATTTCTCTGACCCGATCCTGCTGGTCGGCGTCAAAGTACCGGTTGTTCATTTCCCACGGATCATCGGCCAGATTGTAAAGCTCCCCGAACCCCGTCGGATACTCCTCCCGGAACATTTCGCGCGGGTAATAAACAAACCGCCAGTCGCCTTTTCGCACCGACTTGCTCCACGCGAACTCGGTCACTGCGATGCTGCGCACCTCGCCTGTTCCTCCCTTGAGCAGCGGTGTGATGTCCTTGCCGTCGCTGGTCTCCAATGCCGGGATGTCGCACAGTGAACAGAGGGTTGCGGACATATCCACCGTCTCCACCAATTCGTTCGCCACGTGCCCAGCCGGGAAGCGATTGCCCCACCGCCAAATAAACGGTATCCGCGTAATCGCGTCGTGGCAGATGCCGGGGGCCTTCTCCATAATCCCGTGTTCTGCTGCGTAGTCACCGTGGTCCGAGGAATAGACGACAATCGTGTCCTCCCCCAACCCGCTCGCCTTGAGAAATCCCATCAACTCACCCACGGCGTGGTCAATGTGGCTGATATTGCCGAGATAACCGTGGAGTTTCCGCAGCCGGGCCGCCTCGAATGTCCTGGGTTCCAGCAGCGGCCAACCGGCTTTCTTCCAATTCTCAACCGTCTTCACCAAATGCGGCGCGCGATTCGGCCCCTCGAAGTCGGCGTTGGGCGGCAGTGTTAACTTCTGCTCATCGTACAAATCCCAGAATTCTTGCGCCGGGGTGTAACACTGATGCGGCCGCGGAAACGAAACATGCAGCAGGAACGGAACGTTGTCCTCCTTCGCGTGCTTCATGAACTCGATGCCCTTCGTCACGCTCCAACCTTCTTGGCTGTCCCGGTAGCTCGTCTTGCTGGGGCGTCCGTCGCAAGTCTGACGACCTTTGCGCCCGAATTCCTGCCAAGCAGCGTGGTCCTCGAGGTGTTCAAGGTTTCGATCTTGAAGATACCGGGTGTATTCCCGGCTGCGACCGCCGATGGAACTTCCGTTGGTGTCGTGAAAAACGTCGCAGTCATCCTCCACCCAATATTCGGGACAGTGAATCTTCCCTATCGCGCCCGTCCGGTAACCATGCCGGCGGAAATGGCCGAAGATGGTTGGCAACCCCGGTGGCTTCGGGCCCGACAATCCGTAATAGCCGTGGTTGTGCGCATACTGCCCGGAGATGAAACACATCCGGCTCGGTGTGCAGATCGGATTTTGCGTGATCGCATTTTCAAACCGCACCCCCGAAGCCGCGAGCGCGTCCAAATGCGACGTCTTCACGTCCGGATGCCCCTTATGCCCGAGGCATTTCGCGTTGTGTTGGTCCGAAAGGATGAAGAGTATGTTTGGTTTGGTCATGGTGACGATCTATGGGGAGTTGGTGCCGGCGACGGTTTCATAACGCGACCAGAAATACTTCCCTTGTTCATCGGCAAATGGATAAAGAGTATTGCCGTCGTTGAAGTTCACTCGATCCTGTCGCAGAAGTTTTCGCAACCTCGTCAACTGACCGGCATAGGCTTTGTCTTCGGCGAGGTTCTGGGTTTCGTACGGGTCCTTGAGTAAATCGAAAAGCTGGGTCTGGCGCTCGGTGCCGACACAATACTCGATCAGTTTGTACTGCCGGTCGCGAATCCCGCGTTGCCACGACATGAAGGCAAAGTAGAGATGATCCCACGGTTCCGCCGCTGGGTCTTTGATGGCCGCGTTGAGACTCTTGTATTGAACCGTCTCCGGCACCTTGATGCCGGCGCGCTCACAAAGCGTCGGGTAGATGTCGTAGATGTAGCACAGCGCATCGCGCCTTTCGCCCTTGGCGATACCGGGGCCGGTGATGATCAACGGCACGTGCACAGAATGATCGTAGATGTTCTGCTTACCCATCAAGCCGTGGGCGCCGAGGGCGAGCCCGTTGTCGGAGCTGAAGACGATGATGGTGTTATCGCGTTTGCCGGATTTTTCCAGCGCCTCCAAGATGCGGCCGATCTGGGCGTCGGTGTGCGTGATGGTGGCGTAATAGTCGGCGAGGTGTTTGCGCACCGCGCTTGCGGTTCGCGGAGTCGCCGCCAACTGCTCGTCGCGAATCTTGAGCATACCGTTGTCGAACGGATGTTTCGGCAGGAAAGCAGCCGGCAAGGGCAGTTCCTCGTCTTGGTACATCGCCCGGAACTCGGGCGGACACTGGCGTGGGTCGTGCGGCGTCTGAAACGCGATGTAGGCAAAGAATGGCTGGTTCGTTTGGGCGTGCGATTCGAGGAATTGGATGCACTCGTCCGCATAGACCTCCGCCGAGTGTTTGCCGTTCCGCTGGATTTCCGCCCCCTTGGGATATTTACCGTCCGGGGAAAAGTCGCACAGCGGCAGGTTGAATTGGCTCCTGGTCATGCCGCGGAACAGAATTTTGCCGCCGGTACTGAACGACCGGCCAAAGGCGCCTGTCCGACCGGGATCATTCTTGCCGGTAGCGAAAGTCACATACCCGTTCTCGCGAAAAACTTCCGGCAAGGTTTTGTTTTTTTCAGAGATCTCGTAACCCCACATCCCCTGGCATTCAATATTCCACAGCGTCCGACCGGTCATCAAGCAAGCCCGCGAGGGCAGGCAGACGCCGGGCGAAGAACCGCCCATGATGTACGCATTGCGGAAGGCCACGCCCTGACCGGCGAGCCGGTCGATATTCGGCGTGCGAATGGCCGAGTTACCGAGCGCATGAATGGTGTCGTGGCGTTGATCATCGGTGAACAGGAACAGCACGTTGGGTGGCGACGGTTTTGCCGCCGCCCTCACCGGTGTCAGACCGCATATCTCTGAGATCAAGAGCATCCAAAACAGATACCAACCGTTGAATCGTGTATTGTTCATTGTTGTGTTTCCAGTGTTTGTCCGCGCGAGAATAATCGTGCGATCATTCGGGGCGACCATTCTCCGCGGGTTTGCGACCTTCGATGAGGCTCTTGGCTTGGCGGACGTAACGTCGACCAAGAAGTTCGTAGCCTTCCTTGGTGTAGTGGAGGTCGTCATTATTTCCCTTGTTGTTCAAATCATCACAATCCACCCACGCACCGCGAGGATCGGCTTGCGCGAGCGCGACCTGCGCTTGGCGCACAGCTTCCCAGGGTTTGTTGTCGGCTTTGAGGTGGTCACTGATCCGGCCGATGACGAAGTTCATGTTTGGCTGCTTCAAATCCCGGCGCAAGTTGGCGATCAATTGTTTCAACGCGTCGCCGTAGGCCGCGTTGAGTTTTTCCTTCGCGTCCCGCTCGCCCTGCATCCAACAAAACGTGACGGACGCCGGATTGGGGTGCTCTTTCAGCAACGCCGCGAACTGGTCGAGGATGGGCTGATAGTAAATGGCGCCCTTGTTCTTGTCCTTGGCGCGAGCCTTGGCCGGATCGAGACCGTGTTTCTTCGCGATCTCATCCCACTCGGCCACCCAATACCGGATCGGTTCGCCGCCCTTCGCGACCTTGATGTAAGCCACGTTGGCGTTCGGGAACAGCGCCGCGGCTTCGGGTTCGAACCCGGTCTGGGGATTCATCCCGGCCATATTGGACTGGCCGGAAAGAATGAACAGATGCACCTGCTTGTCGGCAGCAGCAGCCAACAGCGGCGTGGATAACAAAACGGCGAGAACAGTGGTGTTTGTGTATTTCATATGGGGAACGTTCCTTTCGTTAGTTAGTCGTTGCGGAATCCGTGCGGAACGGATGCGCCGGCAGGTTTGCGCCGTTCACGAGATTCACCGTGGGCTTACCGGCAAAGGCGTAACGCACGTAAACTCCGGTTTCGGCGAGTTCCACCGTCGACCCCTGGATGGTCGCCGTGACGGAACGCCAGAGCTTGTCGTTGCCGGCCACTTGGAATCCGGTCGGCGACGCACCATCGGTCTTTTTCAGGCCGGTCGCGTTGTCGAACTCAATCACCATGCGATTGCCTTTTTACCATCGCACTCTTGAAGACCGGTCCCTGCGCCACAATCTTCTCACCGTACACATCCCGGCGGGCGAGCAACGCCAACCGCACGCAGATCGGCGCTTTGTCGGCGGGATGAATGTTCTTCTCGTCGCCGAGATCAATCGTGTTGGCGACGGACGTGAGCGGTGTTTTCAGGATGCCGAGTTGCACCTCGCGAAACTCCGGCCACAACTTGCCGTCGTAGCCCGGCAGTTTGCCATCTTGGGTCATCTCGCCGACCCCGGCCTGGTGGGCGTAAAGCCCGGTTAGCAGCGAGGCCCGGGTCGGACCGCAAAGGCTGGTGTTGTAAAAGCGGGTGTCGCGCAGGCTGTTGGCGGCGAGGCGGTCGAGCGTCGGGGTCTTGATCTCGCTGGCGTAGCAGCCGAGGTTCGAATAGCCTATGTCATCGGACAGGATGACCATGACGTTGGGCCGGAGGGCGTTCTGAGAATGCACCAATGGAGCGACCCAGCCCACCAGGGTCGTAATGCTGAGAACGGCGAGACGGTGACAGATCGGCTTGTTGATCATATTGTGGGCCGTGAGTTTTTCCTAGGTAAAATCGCCAAAATACGGCTCGATGGAGGCAGGTCAAATTCATGTCTCCTCGGTATTGACTCGGCGGCCACCACGACCGTCTTCATCAATTCACGCCGGGTGGTGGTCATTGCTTTCCCTCCTTTGGCATTGGGAACGGCTCCGCGGTCTGGCTCATCTCCGCTTCCCATTGGTCGAGCAGTTGACCGAGCGCCGTGGTTCGTTCGGGATGGGTTGCCGCCAGGTCGTTCGCTTCGGCCAGGTCGGTTTTCAAGTTGTAGAGCACCGTGGAATAGGTGGCGGCGAACCTGCCGGGAGCGATTTGTTGATATGTCCGCAGGAGCTTCCAGTCGCCCTGACGCACCGCCGATTGCCAAATGGAATTCAGTCCCTGCCAGGCCACCACGAATCGGCGGCGGAAGAAGAGCGGGCGCTCGGCGGCGAGCGTCTGCTGGCCGGTCAGGGCGGGCAAAAGATTGACGCCATCGAAGGGCTTGTCGGCGCGGGGCGTCGCGCCGCCCGCGGCGGCCACGGTCGCGGTCAGGTCCAGCGCGGTGACCGGCGCGGAGAAAACTTTCCCTTGGGGCAACACGGCGGACCAGCGGAAGATGAGCGGCACACGGATGCCGCCCTCCCGCAACTCCTGTTTTGCGCCCGCGAGCGGAAGGTTGCGGGCAATCTTCGGCTCACCGCCGTTGTCGCTGGCCACGATCAGCAGCGTATTCGTGGCGATCCCTTCATCATCGAGCGCCTGAAGAACGCGGCCGATCTCCCGGTCAAGCCGCTCGATCATCTTGACCAAGGTGGGACGATTGGCCGGATTCTTCTTGTCGCGAGGCTTGTCGAAGGGCACGTCCGGATCCTGAATCGGATCGTGGGGCGCCTGGAAAGACAGGTAGATGAAGAACGGCTTTTCGCTTTTCGTCCGGATAAAGCGGATGGCCTCGTCGGCAAAGATCGTGTCCGACCAGACGCCGGGCCGGTCGAAGGGCTGGCCGTCCCGGAAGAGGTCGTGCTCGCCGTTGGCGATCAGTTTGTGCGTGTAGAAATCGTGATTGATATGGAAGCCGACCCAGGTATCGAACCCGTAGTTATTGGCGCGCCGGCGGTTCAGGTTGGCGACATTCCATTTGCCGAAACAGGCCGTTCGGTAGCCGGCATCCTTCATCATCTGGCCGATGGTCGGATGTTTCTGCGGATCCAGATCGGGTGACCCCGCGCCGTGGTAGTCCTCATAGGTCGAGCCGTACCGGGCGGGGTAACGCCCCGTCAGCAACGCCGACCGCGAGGGCGAGCAAACGGGAAAGGCGGCGTAACCGTCGGTGCAGCGCACGCCTTCGCGGGCAAGCCGGTCCATCACCGGCGTTTTTACCGGGCCGCCGTAACATCCCAGTTCGCCATAACCCAAGTCATCTGCGAGGATGAGGATGACGTTGGGTTTGCGGTCCTCACCCGCTTCTGCTTGTGTCGCTGAATTGGGCAGACAGGCGAACGCGATCGCTGCTGTCGTGGTCGCTGGGAACAAATACCGGCTGATGCTTCCTCTCGGTTTCTCACTCATCTCTGCGGATCCTTTGTCATCGGGCTCGAAGTCGCCTTCTGGACCGATGGACTCGTTGGCCCAAATACCTCCTGGATACCCTCCAGCATCATGTACCCGTGGCCCTTGGTCGGCGCCACAATGCCGCCTTCGCCAAACTCATTCCACGCATAGATCGTGAAGGCCGGTTGGACGCCGCCGTTCGGCAGTGGAAAGCCGTACACACCTTTCTCCAAATCGGCCTTGAGCTGTTGGAGCGTCTCGGTCCACTCGGCGCGGGTGGGAAACGCGAAACAAGGGCGTTGGTCGTCTTGCCACGGCCGCGGATTCCACCCCGCCGCGATCGTCGGCACGGTGGGTATGGCGTCGTTCGTGTGGCCCGCGCGCCACTCCCTGTGGTACTGGGCGAGCATCGCGTAAGGAAGGTCGGCTTCCGTCCGCTCGATGTTTGGGACGGCCATGTACTCGTTGTTGTAGTCCAGTCGTTTGAGCATCCAGTGGTCGTCACGAAACGGCTCCGGGCCGTTTCCGCCGCTCCCGATCGTCAATTCGCCCAGCCCGGCCTCGCGCGCGGCGCTGCGGAGGATGCCCAGAAAACGATCCACACCCTCGGCTGTCCTGCCAACCTGTTCGTAGAACTGACCGGCGCCATGAATCTTGAAGACAGGGCGGCCGCCGACCCGCAAGTACGAGGGGTGCTGCATGCACTTGACCCAGTACGCGACGCATGTGCGCCAACGCTCGAGGGAGGTAATGCCGAACGGCGGGTGGTTGCAGTACTCGATCACGAATTTCAGGCGGCCCGCATGGGGCGACTTCATGAACTGTTCCACTCCGCGATTCAGGAGGGGTTCATTCTCGCGTTCCTCATCAGCCCCGTACCAAAGGAACTGGAAAAAGGCGATCCCGTGGTCCGCGGCCGCGATGATCTCGCGATCCATCGTCGCCTGCGTGTTGTACTCGCCCAGCAGCGGGCGACGGTCCGGGTACAGCGGGCGCCAGTCCTTGTTGCCGTGATGCCACTTGTTCGGCTGCTTCTCCCACCACCCGGCGAAGTAGTTGACCCCGACCAAAATGTCCTTTTGGGCTGCGCGCGCAGTCGGAGCACAGGTTGCCGCCAAGGCGACGCCTGAGACAAACAATGCGACCGATCCGGGGAGGCTCACTCTTGTTTTCGCTGCGGCTATCTTGGCATTCTTCAGCACATTCCACCTCAGCGCCGTGAGGAGGGGCCTCGGCGACCGAGAGCTGCGCCCGACCCACAGCTTCCCAAGGCGGGCTTACGCCCGCAACCGAACGAACATCGAACGCCGAACATCAGACTTCCGAACTTCCACGTTGGACGTTCGATGTTCTTCCGAAAATGATGCACGCTATTGCGTATCATGTCTCGCCGAAACGGTCTCAGACTTGGCTTTGTGATCATCCGGCTGGAATCAGTCATGGCGCGGCTTTAACGGCCGGGGATGGCCCCGAGCCGATCAAGGCCAGGAGTTGTCGTTTCAGTTCCGCTTTCTCCACCTGCTGGTCCGCGCGAGAGGCGAGGTTCGTCCATTCGTGCGGATCGTTGCGGTGATCGTAGAGTTCTTCCGCGCCATCCGCGCACAAAATGTAGCGGTGTGTGCGGGAGCGCGCCGAGAAGTGTTGCCGCGCCGTGGGCGCGGGGGTGTGGGGAGGGATCGGCTCCCGCCCGGGGCAGCAGGTTAGCGCCACCGCCGGCCCCGCCCACTGATTGGTGGCGGGATTCTGGAGAAACGGTCGCAGACTATGGCCATCCAACGGCCGACGATTCCCGCCCGCATTCGGATCCGCCGGCAACCCGCACAGATCGATCAACGTCGGATACAGGTCAATCAGTGAAACGGGATGGTCACAGGTGCCCGTGGCCAGCCCGGGACCGGCGATGACCAACGGGATCCGCGCCGTTTCCTCCCACAAGGTGGTTTTTCCCCGGTGGTCTTTCTCCCCCAGATGCAGACCTTGGTCGCTGGTGACGATCACAATGGTATTGCTGGCGTGCGGACCGCTCTCCAGGGCATCCAGAATGGCGCCGATCTGGTCGTCCACAAACGCGACGCAGGCAAGATAGGCTTGGATGGAACGTTTCCAGAGCGCCTCCCCGCCCACCGCCAGCAGGCGGGGCAACGCCTCGGCCTCAGGCAGACGCGCGCCGGTGGCGGGGTCTTGCCAGAGAATCCTGGCGCAGTCCGCCAAGTCATCCTGGCGGTAGGGCGGCAACAGGATCGTCTCCAACGGAAACAGGTCGAAGTATTTCTGGGGCGCATAACAGGGCACATGCGGACGATTCATCCCCACGATCATCAGAAACGGTTTCGGCTGAGGCCGGCGGAGCCGTTCCGCGGCCCACGCGGCATTCAACTCATCCGGCATCCGATCGCGGTCCGTCTCGCTGACGTAGCGGAACGGCCGATCCCCCAACCGCCATCCCGCGTAGCCGGGAATATTTCGCGCCGGATCCGCGGGGATGACCGGAACATCCGCCAGCGAGCCGAAGCTGCCCCAATAGGACCGGTTCAACGGCGGCGGCATGGACGGATGCCCGTTGCCCGCCGGCCCTGCCCTGTGCTTCGCGCCGTCCCACGGAGTCGGCCCGAACGACGGCCGCACGCCACTGCCCCCGACCCCGGCATCGTCAGGACTCCACACGCGGTTATCTTCGTGGCCGTTATGAAACACCTTGCCGGTGCCACCGACCAGATAGCCGTTGGCTTTGAAATGTTCCTGCAGCGTCACCGCATTCGTCATGGCCGGAAAACGGCGCCAGTGGTTGGCTTGCTGGGCGTAACCGAAGTAACCGGTGGTGTGCGGGTACAACCCGGTCCAAAGGCTGGCCCGCGACGGACCGCAGATCGGCGCATTGCACTGCGCGTTGACGAACCGCACCCCACGCGCCATCAACCGCTCGATGTGGGGTGTGCGGGCCTGCGGATGCCCCCCCATGCCCGCCACGGCATCGTTGAGATCATCGCAGATCATCAGCACCACATTCGGACGCGCCGGCAACTCCGCTGCGCGGAGCCGTATTTCCAACACCAGCAGGGCCGCCAAAAACACCAGAGCCTGTGTCCATTTCCTGAGAGCAGACCTTTTGCGGCTTATGGCAGGCCCGGTCGCAACCCACCGCCGGTGACGTTTCACTTTTGTAATCAACTTTCCCCTGTTCATGATTCGATCTTTCCCGTCTCTGAAACCACGCGGGATGCACCCTGCGGCACGGTCAGCTTGGTGGTGACGGCTCCGTAGCGCACCGCACACTCGCCGGTCGGACTCGACACGTTGCGGATCACGGCGCGGACCAGCTTGCCGCCCTTCCATTCCATATCCACCTCGAATCCGCCGCGCGCGCGCAGGCCTTTGACGGAGCCGGTGGGCCACGCTTGGGGCAACGCCGGGAGCAAATGAATGCAGCCCATGTGAGACTGGAGGAGCATTTCGCCCACGGCGGCGGCGTAGCCGAAATTGCAGTCAATCTGGAAGGTGTTGTTACAATTTCCCCAGAGATTGGGATAGAGGCTGCCGATGAATCCGCGAAGGATCGAGTAGGCGCGGTCGCCATCGTGAAGCCGGGCCCAGATGCAGGCCCGCCAAACCATCCCCCAGCCCGTGGAACGGTCGCCGCGAGCGTTCATCGAGACTTTGGCCGCTTCCGCGAGCTTCGGCGTAGTCAGTGGGGAAATCTGCCGGCCTGGATGCACGGCAATCATGTGCGAGAGGTGCCGGTTCTGATCCTTCGGGTCATCGAGGTCCTCCGCCCACTCCTGCAACTGACCCCATTTGCCGATTTGCGGGCCGAGCAGCCGGTCGCGCATCGCGGCGACTTTCTTCCGATAATCCGCGTCCACGCCCAACGCCTCCGAGGCCTCGATATAGTTCGTGAACAAATCCCACACCAACTGTTGCTCGTAGGAATTGCCCTCGGCGAACGGCCCGTGTTCCGGCGACTGGCTCTTCGGAGCGACCAGCTTGCCGGCGGCATTGGTCTTCAACGAGTCTTCCCAGAATTCGCAGAGTTCCTTCAGCACAGGATAAGCCAGCGTTCGGAGATACTCCTTGTCCTGCGTGAAGGCGTAGTGGTCCCACAGATTCTGCGCCACCCACGACGCGTCGCCGGGCACCCAGTGATACGTCGCGCCGCCGAAAATGCCGTTCTCCGAACGCGTCGCCCAGCCGCGCACGCCAAACTCCTTCTTTGTCGCCTCGCGCCGCACCTCGCGGATCGAGTTGACCCATTCGGCGAGCGGCAGAAAACATTCCGACAGGTTCGCCTGATCCACGAACCAGTAATTCATCTCCACGTTCACGTCGGTGTGATAATCGGAGCGCCAGGGCGGATGGTTGAAGGGATTCCAGACGCCCTGCAGGTTCGCGGGCAGGTCTCCGGGGCGGGAACTGCTGATCATCAGATACCGGGCATATTGAAACAAC
>Ga0101944_10003088_pt1 | contig 24352 bp, 24 predicted proteins | sample DewCreD2012metaG_FD_75245 | JGI IMG/M metagenome (GOLD analysis project Ga0101944, IMG submission 75245) | Hot spring sediment bacterial and archeal communities from British Columbia, Canada, to study Microbial Dark Matter (Phase II) - Dewar... ... | reverse complement strand
AGGGACCGGATGACTCTGGCGACTGTTTCAATGCTGGGGTACATCTCGGCATAGACCTTGTCTTCGCCGGATGGGAAGTAGGTTGTCTGGGACAAGCTGACGATCAGCCCGCGCGGTTCCAGGTTCAGCTTCACTTTGCCGGCGCGGATCTCCCGCTCGAGTTCCCGGGACAGGTACTCCAGCGAGGCGGTGAGCTCGGCGGGAACGGCCTGGGGCGCCTGTTCTTGCCGTTCGGGCCGTTCCGCTCCGCCGGGTCCTTTGCGCATGGCGTTGCCTTGTCCTTTGTCGAGCACGGTTCCTCCCAAAATCGATGAAATTTTGGGCATGATGTGGCCGTTCTCCAGGGCTTCGCGAACCGATTCGGACACGGCCTGGGCGCGGGCTTTGTCCTGGTTCGAAGAGGCGAACATCACCACGAAGAAGGCGAATAGCAACGTGATGAAGTCGGCGTAGGAGACCAGCCAGCGCTCATGGTTTTCGTGCTCGCCGCCGCTCTTCTTTCTCGCCATATCGTTTTCAGGCGCCGGAGGGCGCGGCCTTAGGGGCTTTGCCGGCTTCGGACGCGGCCGGTGCTCCTTCTTTTCCGGCCTTGGCGGGCTTGGACTCTCCTCCGTGGCGCGAGTAAGCCTCCAGTTTGCTGCGAATGAGTTTCGGGTTCAGGCCCTCCACGATTCCGACCACGCCCTCCAGCATCTGTTCCCGGAGGTGGATCGTGCTCTTGAGCCGGGCCTTGATCTTGTTGGCCGCCGGCAGGAAGAATATGTTCGCCGAGCCGACGCCGTAGACCGTGGCGACGAAAGCCACGGCGATCCCCTTGCCGACCTCCTCGATGTTCTCCAGGTGCTTCATCACCTGGATCAAACCAAGCACAGCGCCGATGATGCCGATCGTGGGCGCGTAGCCGCCCGCAGCTTCGTAGACCTTCGCTTCGGCCTCTCCCCGCTGCTCCTCCAGACTGATCTCGAGTTCCATCATGCCGCGCAATTCGTTCAGGTCCATGCCGTCGATCGCCAGTTCGAGGGCCTTTTTCAGAAAGGGATCCTGAACCGCGGCGGCGTCGGGCTCGAGAGAGACAATGCCGCTCTTGCGGGCCTTCGTGGCGTACGCGATGATCTCCTCGGTCACCGCCGAGGCGCTTTCGTGCCGGTCCAGGAAGATGAGCGGCAATTTCTTGGCGGCGCTGACCAGGACGGACACCGGGGTTGTCACCATAACCGCGCCGAGAGTTCCCCCCAGCACGATCATGGCGGCGGTGATCTGCGCGACGTCGCGCAGATTGCCCCCTTCCAGCAGCAGCCCGCCCAGGATTCCGCCCAGCGCCAGCAGGAGACCGCAACAGGTCGCCAGATCCGGCTTGACCGCCGCCTTTTTCTGTTTCGCCCCCGCTTTTGCCGCCATGAACCGTGGACCTATTCCTCTTCCCGCGGCGGCGCCCCGTCCTCATCCGGCCCGGGTTTCGCGGCACGCGGCTGGATTCCCTCAAGAACGCTGCGGCGGAATTGCAGGACCCGGTCCACGATTTCCTCCGCCGACTCCAGAACCATGATCTTCTGGCCGGTTGTCAATGAGATGACGGTGTCGGGCGTAACTTCGATGTGCTCGATCAGGTCCGAGTTCAGCACCAACGGGACGTGGTTCAGGCGTGTGAGCCGGATCATGCAGGGCCGCCAATCTTCATATCGGCGGGCGGCCGGCGGGTTCTACGGCCGCGGTTGATTTCTCAAAGAACCGGACGGAACGCCGATGAGAGGCGGGTATGAACGGCGTCACGGTCTGTTCCTCAACTTCGCGGCGGGCTGCGCGCTTGTGGCGCTGTCTCTCTGCGGGTCTGAGCGCCGGGGAGATGCATTCCCGGGAGACGTCTGCCTCAAGCCGGCGCGGCGGTTCGGCCCTGGAGGATGAGCGGCAGGAATTGCTCGAGGCGATTGTGGAGTCGCTCCGGCGGAATTACGGAGGGCCGTGCCCGGAGTCGCACCTCCAGCTCCTCAGCCATCTGGCGCACCCGGCGCGCGTCACGGTCCGGCATCGCTCAACTCCCTCAGAACGAAGGCGCGCTGGCGCCCTTGGCTGACCACTTCGCCACGGAATTTCGGCTGGCCCTCCACCAATCCTTCGAGGGGGCGGCTCACGGGATAGTCGAAGGTCAGCGCGTCGCCAGGCTCGAGGGCGAGCAACTCCCGCAACGGGAGCGCTTGCCCTTGCATGCGGATGTCCAGGCGCAACCTCGCTCTGAGAACCCGCCCCAGCATCCGGGACTGGTCGGATTCGCTCGGTTTCCCCTTGCGTCCCGGGCCCTGATGCGTGAACTTGTTCCGCATCATTTTGATGATGAGGGAAGGAATGGCCAGGTTCATCATACCGATGGCTTCCCCTACGCGCACCTCGATTCCCGTCGCCACAAAGGCCTCTCCGGGGTCCAGCACCTGGAGCATCTGGGGGTCCGTCTCCATGGAGTCCACCTTGAAGTCAATGGAGGTGATGGTCTCCCAGGCTTCCTTCAGATCGCGCAGGATGATGCGGAGCAGACCTTCGAGAAGATTCCGCTCGATCTCGGTGATTTCGCGATCCAAGGGCCTGCTGGTCTTGCTTTTTCCACCCATGAGCACTTCGAGGATCGGGAAAGCCATGCCGGGATTCAATTCCAGGACGGCGGTGCCGTCGTAAGGCCGCAGCCCCAGGCAAACCAGGCAGGTCGGGGAGCTGAGTCCGTCGAGGAACTCGGCGTAGGAGAGTTGCTCCACGCTGACCAGATTGACCGCCAGGTAAGTGCGCAGGTAGGCGGAGAGGCTGCTGGCCAGGTTGCGCACGAAGTTGTCGTGCAGCAGGCGGATGGCCCGGAGCTGGGACTTGGGGATGCGGTCCAGGCGGCGGAAATCGAAGGGCGCGGCCTTGGGCCCCGCGCTGTCGGGTCCCCCTTCCTGCTGTCTTTTCCGGAAAACAGCGTCGATTTCCTGCTGGGTGAGCTGGCGGGCCAACGAGCGTCCTCCCGTTCCTCCATCGGCCGCGCGCAAACAGACTTTATGGCGCGGCGCGGGACGCCGCCGCCGGCGCTCGCCTCCGGCAGGCCGCGGTTCGCAGCAGGGACCGGGCGTTGAGCTACGAGCCGGCAGACCCGATGGCGTGTGCTACCGAGCCGACTTGCCCATCCGGCGCAGGCGGCACAATAGGCTCGCCCGCCGCGCCGTCAGCGCAGACCCTGGCCGGGCCGCGAAGGCCAGGGCAGGCCCTGCGTGGCGCCACCGCCCCCCGTCGGTTTGGCGCCAGCCGGCGCCGGGGGCATGGCGGGATCCGGGATGTTCCAGGGGCCGGGAACCGGAGGATACATTTCCTCGATGCCCTCCTTGAGTTCCACGCCGAGGCCCGGTTTCTCGGGCACCGTGAAGTAGCCGTCCTTGACCCCCCACCACTCCTTGAAAAGACCTTCCTTGAGGGGGTTCGGGGTCATGTTCGATTCCAGATAGTGACGGTTGGGAACGGCCGCCATGAGGTGGGCGTTGGCGACGGCGACCAAGTTGTCCTGCCAGTTGTGGGGGCAAATGAGCTTGCCGCGGACGTGGGCCATGCGCGCCTGATGCCAGCACTCCGTCAGTCCGGCGTCGTCGACGCCGGGCTGTACGACGTCGTAGGCGCCGCTGTCCATCCACTCGACGAGTTCGTTTCTGGTGGCCACTGTCTCCCCGCCGGAGATCTTGACGGTTGGCAGAGCCTTCTTGAGGGTGAGGTAGTTGTCGATGTTCTTGCGCATCGGTTCCTCCCACCACAGGGCCTTGATTTCTTCGATCACGGGCGCGATCTCCAGGCACTGCTCCAGGCTCCAGCGCTGGTTGGATTCCTGGATCAAGTGGAAATCCGGGCCGGCCAGGCGGCGCAGCTCGCGGAGGTAAGGGATCCAATCCTTGATGCTGGCGAATCTTTCGAAGGCCGCGCCCATGCGGAACTTGTAGGCGGTGTAACCGGCGGCCTTGAAAGCCCGCACCTCCTTGAGCACCTGCTCGGGCCCGGGGAAGCGGGAGCCCTTGTGCCAGGTGAATTCGCCGGCGCTGGCGTAGGCGCGGATGCGGGTTACGGGCTCGGTGTCCGTGGCCAGGATTTTGTAGAGGGGGAGCCCTTTGGCCTTGCCGATGATGTCCCACAAGGCGACGTCCACGCCGGCCCAGACTCCTCTCGGCCCGCCGGCGGCGATGCCTCCCGAAAGGTGTTCCACGTCGAAGGGGTTTCGGCCGACCAGCGCCGGCTTGACCACCTGCTCCAGATAGACCTTCATCCCGGCGGGACCGTTGTAGCGGCTGGCGGCGCCGATCCCTTTCAGCCCCGCGTCGGTGGAGACTTCTACGATCACGGATTCGGTTTTCCAAATGACGTTCCCGTTGCCGCCGTCCGGCCACTCCTCTTCCGGTTTGAGGCGGTATCCGAGGCTGATGAGCCTGAGGTCCTTGATCTTGATGTTCTCGCGGGTCACGCCGTCCAGCGGGGAGACCCGGCCCTTGGGCAGCGCCGCCCTCCGCGTCTGAGAAGCCATTCCGGAAGCGACGGCCAGACCCGCGACCGCTCCTATGAATCCACGTCTTGTATTCGACATCCTTGATCTCCTTGTTTGATTGCCGCACGGCGGCGTCCTAGCGCGGGGCGCGGACACCCCGCCCCGCGCTTCGATGCCGGTCGCCTTGCCGCCTTCGATTCTATACCCAATTGGATCTTGCCAGACTGCGCCGCCGGTTGGCGGTCCGTCCTGGCGGCGGCGGAAGTTTCGAATCCTGAGGCGGAGGAAGAGAGTGAGAGAGCTCCGGAGCGGCGCGATGGAGGAGGAGCGGAGACCCGCCGGGCCGGTCAGCCGTTGCCGGATCTCACTTCTTCGAGCAGGGAGCGGACCAAGGCGTCGATCTGGTCGCGGACCTTGCGGTAGGACTTGACGGGCTGGCCGATGGGATCCTCGACGTCCCATCTTCTTTCGCGGTCCGCGAGTTCGGGCGGGAGATCGCAGCCGCTGATGTTGATCACGATGTCATAGGTTTCAGGCTGCACCCATTCGAGCGGCTTGGGGAACTGATGCTCCAGATCGATGCCCTTTTCTTCCATCACCTGCCGGGTGAGCGGGGGCAGATTCACGGCGGGCATCAGGCCGGCGCTCTCCACCTCCCAGGCGCCGCCACCATAGGCGCGGGCGAATCCTTCCGCCATCTGGCTGCGGCAGGCGTTGCCGAGACAGACGAAGAGGACGCGCTTCACGCCACACCTTCCGCTGAGGCGGCCGGGGCGCCCAGTTTCTCGAGAAAGCGGCGGTGCGCCAGAGGGTCCGCGGAAAGCTCTGGGTGGAAGGTGGCCGCCATGTGCAAGCCCTGCTCGACGAGGACCGGGTCCGGGCCGTAGCGCGCCAGCACGCGCACGCCGGGACCGGCGCGGCGGATGACGGGGGCGCGGATAAAAACGGCCTCGATGGGACCGGTTTCGGACTCGATCCGGGCGACGCGGCTGTCCAACTGGCGGCCATAGGCGTTGCGCTCGACATCGATGTCGATGAGGGCGAGGCTTTCCTGCGCGGGGTTGAAGACCCGCGCGGCGAGGAGGATGGCGCCGGCGCAGGTGCCGAAGACGGGGCGGGTCTGTCCAAAGCGGCGCAGCGCTTCGAACAGGCCCTCGCCGCGCAGCAGCTTGAGCATGGTGGTGCTCTCGCCGCCGGGCAGAACGAGCGCGTCCACCGCATTCAGCGCGGCGGCGTCGCGGACCTCGACGCTGCGGGCGCCGAGCGCGGCGAGGGCCTTGCGGTGCGCATCGAAGTCGCCCTGAAGGGCGAGAACACCGATGATTCCGGAGCCCATCACCAGCCGCGCGTCTGGAGCAGTTCGGACTCCTGAAGCTTGGAGACGTCGATGCCGGGCATGCCCATGCCGAGATCTTCGCTGGCCTCCAGAAGCTTGACGGGGTCGTTGTAGTAGGTGGCGGCCTTGACGATGGCCCGGGCGCGGGCGTCGGGGTCGTCGCTCTTGAAGATGCCGGAGCCCACGAAGACCGCCTCGGCGCCGAGCTGCATCACGAGAGCCGCGTCGGCGGGGGTGGCGATGCCGCCGGCGGAGAAATTGGGCACGGGCAGCTTGCCGTGGGCGGCGACGTGCTCGACGAGCTCGAGCGGCGCCTGAAGCTTCTTGGCTTCGGCGGCCAGTTCGTCCTTGCCGAGAACGGTGAGCTGCTTCATCTCGCGCTGGATCGTGCGCATGTGGCGGACGGCTTCGACGATATTGCCGCTGCCGGCTTCGCCCTTGGTGCGGATCATGGCCGCGCCTTCGGCGATGCGGCGCAAGGCTTCGCCGAGATTGCGCGCCCCGCAGACGAAGGGGACCTTGAAGCCGCGCTTGTCGATATGGTGCTCTTCGTCGGCGGGCGTGAGCACTTCGCTTTCATCGATGTAGTCGACTTCCAGGGCTTCGAGGATGCGGGCTTCCATGAAGTGGCCGATACGGGCCTTGGCCATGACGGGGATGCTGACCGCCTTCATGATCTCGCGGATCTTGGCGATGGGGGCGGCGCGGGCGACGCCTCCCTCCTTGCGGATGTCGGCGGGGACGCGCTCGAGAGCCATGACGGCGGCGGCGCCGGCGCGCTCGGCGATGAGCGCCTGCTCGGCGTTGGTGACGTCCATGATGACGCCGCCCTTGAGCATCTCGGCGAGTCCGACTTTAACCCGGAATGTGTCATCCAAATACATCGTTGCCTCCCATGCTGGTATGCCAATCTAAACCATAGCCGGAGCCGGGCCGTAGGCGCCGGCTTCCCGGTGTCTTTCGATCTCGCTTTGGAACAGGCGGCCGAGCGCGGCGACTCCCTGACGGATCTTGTCCGGGGCCAGGCCGGCAAAACTCAGCCGCAGGCCGCCCGGCTGGCGGTGCGAAACTTCGAAATATTTCCCTGGCGTGTAAGTCACGTTCTCGCGCTCGGCGCGGGGAAGGAGGTCGGCGGAATCGAGGGGAGCGGGCAGCTTGACCCAGAGATTCATACCTCCCTGGGGGTGGGTGAAGCGGGCGCCGTCGGGGAGGAAGCGTTCGCAGGCCGCGAGCACCGCGGCCAGCCGTTCGGCTCCGGCGGCGAGGATTCGCTGGCGGTGGGCGGCGAGGTCGCCGGTCTCGGTGAAGCGCAGCAGCACGGCCTGGGAGAGATGGTCGGTGTGCAGGTCGGTGAGCTGCTTGATCTCGGCGAGGCGCGCGATGAGGGGGCGGGGGGCCAGGATCCAGCCCACGCGCAGGCCGGGGAAAGCGATCTTGGAGAAGCTGCGCAGCAGAACGGTGTCGCCCGAGCCATCCAATTCCTTGAGCGAGGGCAAGGAGTCGCCGTGATAGCGGAGCTCCCCGTAGATGTCGTTCTCGACGACGATCGTGCCGGACTGGCGCGCGCAGTTCAGGATGGCGCGCCGCTCGGCGAGGGGCAAGGTGGCTCCGGTGGGATTCTGGAAGTTGGGCGTGACCACGAGAAGGCGCGGGCGCTCGCGCTGCAAGGCGTTCTGGAGCTGATCGATGTCGATGCCCTGGGGGCCGACGGCGAGGCCGATGAGGCGGGCGCCGGCGCGCTGAAAGAGGTTCTTGACCCCCGGATAGACGGGGTCTTCCAGCAGCACGGCGTCTCCAGGCTGCACCAAGGCGCGCTGCACGAGATCCAGGGCCTGCTGGCAGCCGCTGGTAATCAGCAAGTCGTCGCCGTCCCGGGCCAGAAGGGCGCCGCGCGCGGCCTCGAGCAAATATTCGCGGAGGGGCGGATAGCCGCCGGGCGAACCGAGCTGGAGGATGGCCGGGGCTTGTGGCCCCGAGAGGACGTCGCGGCAGGCGGACAGGACCCTGGCGGTAGGGAAGAGGTCCTCCGAAGGGCGGGCGGTGGCGAAGCTGATGACGGGGTTGCCCGGGCCGGCCGGGAGGGAGGGGCTGGCGGGCAGGGAAGGGGAGGGCTCCAGAAGGCGGTCCCAATCGAGGCCGGGACTCGCCAGGCTGGCGGGGGCGGTGACAAAGCTGCCGCGGCCGACCTGGCCATGGAGGAGGCCCTCGGATTCGAGGAGGGAGTAGCAGGCGGCGACGGTAGCGCGGTTCAGGCCAAGCAGGCCAGCCAAGCTGCGAGTGCTGGGGAGGCGCTCCCCCTGGCCCAGGCGTCCGGTTTCGATCCAGTGACGGAACTGGCTGTGGAGCTGCCTATATAGGGGGACTTGAGAGCCGGGGTCCAATTGCGGCAGGGGAAACATGAGCTTCTCGCCAGTCCCTACCATACCATATTGGCTGGCGATTGACCAGCCAATTGTTTTCCGCGGCCTTCTGATACAATCGACTGCGAAACCTCATGCGGAGCCTATTGAGGGCGGTGTTGGGGGCGGCGGTTGTGCCGGCGGTGGCGCTGGCGCAGGGGCCGGAGAAGCAGGACAAGAGGGATCTGCTGCTGCTGGAAAAGGACCAGCCGCAGGTTCGGGAGGCGGCGCGCGATCTGCCGCCGGTGGCGGTTGCGGAAGCGGCGCGGCTGGTGTTCTTGCAGTCTCCGCTCTCGGCGAAAGGGCTGCTGAGCGAGCAGACCTCGGACGCCGTGGACGCGGTTTTGCGCCAGGCCCGGGGGGCGGCGGTCGTGCGGTTGCGGGCGTTCGTGGCCGGCACGGGGGACACGCGCCGGGTGCGGACGATCGTGACGGAAAAGTTCACGCAGCGGAGGCTGCCGCTGCCGGTGCTCACGGTGCTGCAAACGGGAGGCCTTCCGGGCGTGGGGGTGCAAATCGTGATGGAGGCCACGGCGGTTTCGGCCCGCGAGGAGAACCCGCGGGGGCTGGGTTTCGTTTCGGCGCGCGACGAGGCCACGGAAGGATATCCGATGCCGGCGGCGCCGTTCGTGCGGCGGGCGATCCAGAAGTGGAAGCAGGCGGCGGCCGCGGCGGGGATGGAAGGCAAGGATGTGCTGCGGGTGACGTGTTTCGTGAGCGCGCTGGACGACTATGCGGAGACGCGCAGGATTCTGGCGGGGGAATTTCCCAAGGCGGTTCAGAACGTGGTGCAGCCGCTGCGCGCGCACGCGCACGGTCTGGCGGTCTGCGAGACGGCGGCCCGGCTGCGGACCGCGGGCCCAGAACCGTTGCGGCTGCTGAGACAGTTTCCCGGCGGCGAGGGCGGCGGCAGGGCGGCGGCGCTGGTGCATTCGGGACGGGTGGCGCTGAGCGGGAGCCAGATCGGGTTTGGTTTTCGGGAAGAAGATGCGAGCCTGGCGTTTCAGCGGCTGACGCGCGCGCTGGCCGAGTACGGGGCGTCTCTGGAGGATGGCGCCTGGCTGTCGATCTACGCGCTCTCGGACCGGATGGGGCAGGAGGCGGCGCGCATCGGGGCGGAGTCGTGGCCGGGCCGGCAGGCGCCGGCGGCGACCGCCGTCACGGTGGAGGATCTGCCCGCGCTCGACGCCAGCTTCGCGGTGGATGCGCTGGCTGTTTTACACTGAGCGGAGAGGAGACATACTTCATCATGACCAAGCCTGTGGTGACTTTCGGGGAGATCATGTTGCGGCTGGCGCCGCCGGGATTCGAGCGGCTGCTGCAAACGCCGCAGTTCGTGGCGACGTTCGGAGGCGGCGAAGCCAACGTGGCCGTGAGCGTGGCGGGATACGGCGTGCCGGCGCGTTATGTGACCGTGCTGCCCTCGAATCCGATCACGGAGGCGTTTATCGGCGAGATGCGGCGTTTCGGAGTGGATCCGTCCTGCATCGTGCGGGGCAAGGGGCGCTTCGGCATTTACTTTGTCGAGCCGGGCGCGAACCAGCGGCCGTCGAAAGTGGTGTACGACCGCGAGCACAGCGCGATTGCGCAGGCCAGGCCGGGCGACATCGATTGGAAGAAGTGCCTGGAGGGCGCGGGCTGGTTCCACGTGACGGGGATCACGCCGGCGATCAGCCAGGGCGCGGCGGAACTGGCGCTGGAGGGCGCCAAGGCGGCGCGCGACATGGGCCTGACGGTTTCCTGCGATCTCAACTTCCGCAAGAACCTGTGGAAGTGGGGAAAGACGGCGAAAGAAGTGATGCCCGAGCTGTTCAAGCTGACGGACGTGGGCATCGCCAACGAAGAAGATTGCCAGATGGCGCTGGGGCTTCAGGTGGACGTGGATGTGGAGAGCGGCAAGCTGGAGGTGGAGCAATACCGCAAGCTGACGGACCTGGCGCTGTCGCAGTATCCGAACCTGAAGATCATGGCGGTGACGCTGCGCGAGTCCTACAGCGCGTCGCACAACGGGTGGGCGGCCTGCCTCAACGACCGCGAGGAGTTCCTGGTGAGCCGGCGCTACGACATCACCCACATTGTGGACCGGGTCGGCGGCGGGGACGCCTTCGCCGGAGGGCTGATCTACGGGCTGCTGACGATGTCTTCGCGCCGGGAGGCGCTGGAATTCGCGGTGGCGGGAAGCTGCCTGAAGCACTCGATCTACGGCGACTTCAACCGCTTCACCACGGACGAGGTGAAGAACCTGCTGAAGAGCGGGGGCTCGGGCCGGGTGCAACGATAGCGTGCGGGAAGCGGACGGGAAGGGGGCCGCGGCCTCCGATATAATCGCAGGTAGGGTTGCGTTATGAAGGTTGGCTTGCTGGCTGGGCTGGTCGCGGTCTCCGCTCTTCTGATGGCGCAGGCTCCGGCGCCGGAGTCTTCGCCATTGCCCCGCTTTCGCGGGCAGGTGACGGAGGTGATTGTGCCGGTCACCGTGACCGACGAGAAGGGGCGGTTCGTCAGCAACCTGGAGGCCTCCGATTTCCGCATTTTCGACGAGGGCAGGGAACAGAAGGCGGTGTTCTTCAGCCGGGAGCGGAATCAGCCGGTGGTGGTGGGTTTTCTGCTGGATCTCAGCAACGAGAGCACGCGCCACTGGGACAAGTTCCAGGAGGCGGCGCAGGATCTGGTGTTCAACCTGCTGCCGGGGGACAAGCGGTTCAGCGGATACCTGATCGGGTATTCGACCGAGCCGGAGCTGCTGGTGAACACGACGCCGGACGCGGAGAAGATCATGGAGCGGATCCGGAAGCTGAAGCCGGGCGGCGGCGCGGCTCTGTTCGACGCGATCTACAAGGCGATGACGGAACGCACGCTGGTGCAGGGCGAGCCGATCGAACCCCGGCGCGTGCTGATCATCATCGGGGACGGCCATGATTCGGCGAGCCACAAGAGCCTGCGCGAGGTGCTGGAGCTGGCGCAGAGGAACCTGGTCACCATCTACGGGATGAGCACCAAGGCCTTCGGGCTTGACGTCGACGGGGACGGCAATCTCCGGAAATTGTGCGAGGAAACGGGGGGCCGGGTCGTGTACCCGCTGGACGAGAACCTGTACTCGGACGTTTCCGGTTATCTGTCCAATCCTTCCGACGAGGGCAACTACGCGTACCGCGTGGGGACGGGACAGTACGCGAACGCGCTGGCGCAGGGGATTTACAAGTCGGTGGCCGCGCTGGCCGGCGAGGTGACGACCCAATACATCCTGCGCTACATTCCCGACGTGGAATCGGCCGGCAACCGGGCCAGGGAGTTGAGGGTAGTGGTAAACCTGCCTGGGGCGACGGTGCGCAGCCGGCAGTATTATTATCCTGAAATCAAGTAGGCGAGACGGCGGAGATGCGGGGCCGGGGGCGGGGAGGAGGATTGGTGTGCAGTCCGGCGGGGAAAGGGCCGATGGAGGAGGAGGGTGAGAGAGCAGGAAGAGGCTGTGGACTGCGCCCCAGGGCTTCAGTTCACTGAGGGAGAAGGAAGAGGCTGAGGGAGAAGGAAGACCGAGGCGGCAGGAAGAGGCTGAGGACTGCACCCCAGGGCTTCAGTTCACTGAGGGAGAAGGAAGAGGTCGAGGGAGAAGGAAAGAGGCTGAGGCGGCAGGAAGAGGAGGAAGTGGGAGGAAGCAGTACGGGGAAGGGTATTCTTGCATGGATGAGAATTTCCGACCGGGGTTGAGCGGACCTCGCGGCGGGGGAGCAGGACGGTGACGGCCGTTTCCTTGAGGAGCGCGCGGAAGGCGGAGTTCTGCCTCCTGGAGGCGGAACTTCCTGGCGGCCCGAGGTTGAAGGCCGGTGTGCTGCTGCTGGACGGGGAGCGGGATGAACTGAGGGTGCGGCTGCGCGCGGATTGGAGCGGCGTTGAGGAGGACGACGCGGAAGTCCTGGAGAGCCTGGAAGAGGACTTGCGCGAGTGGAGCCGTCGGGAAGGGGGCGCGGCGGTGCTGTCGCAACTGGAGGACCGGCTTTCGAATGTCCTGCGAATTTCGGAGCGCGAGGGTGTTGTGGTCTGCGACCTGGCGAAGGCCCTCGACCGGCTCTACGCGGAACACGTGGAGGGACTCGGGCGGTCCGGGGCGTCCGCTCGGGGAGAGGGGCGGCGGGTGCCGGTGTACTCGCTGAAGGCGGCCGCCGGCGGGTTCGGAGCGGATATGGAAGTGGAGCCGGAAGGTTTTGTGAGGGCGCCGGAGAATTTGCGCCGCACGGAGAATCTCTGGGCGGGCCGCGTGGCCGGCCGCTCGATGGAGCCCCTGATACCGGACGGGAGCCTGTGTTTATTCCGCCGGCCGGTGGAGGGAACGCGCCAGGGCAAGCTGCTGTTGATCCAGCGCCAGGGGGCGTCGGAAGGCGGCGGCGAGTTCACCGTGAAGCGCTACACCAGCGTGAAATCGTTGAGCGGGGAAGGGTGGCGGCACGAGCGGATCCGGCTCGAGCCTCTGAATCCCGAATACGAGGCCTGGGACCTGGAGCCGCAGGAACTGGAGAACGGTCCCTATCGGGTCTGCGGCGAGTTTGTGCAGGTGCTGCCTTACGAGGAGCAGTAGATTCGCGGGCGGGTATCGGGGCGCAACGCGGTGGGAGTCTCAGGAGGCACGCGAGCGGACTGCCCCGCCGGTATCGGTACCGCTTGACGCGCTGGACTGTATGCCCGCGGGGCGAGAGGGTTTCGCCTGGTCCGGTATCGCCGCCGCCGAGTCCGGAGAGGACCGTCCACCTGCCGCCGGCGAAGCGGCCCGCCGGAACGTCTTCCAGCCCCACCTGAGTCGGCCGGGGTGTGTTGGGAGTCAGCGCGATGCGGAGGCCCGTGGGAGCGGCCATGCAGAACTCGTCCGGCGCGGCGGCGCAGTTGCGGCGGCGGGCGGGGCGCCGTGGGTTATCCTGGAAGTCTGACGCAGCACAGGAGAGCATGAAACCGGAGCAGGAAATCAGCGAAACGAGTTCCCGGACCTTCGATCCCGGGCGGGCCGCCGAACGGGCCGAAGAGTTGTTCCAAGGGGGGTGGAACTGCGCCGAATCGGTGTTTTTGGCGGTGCATGGGCAGGCGGGGCCGGGCGAGGCGCCCGTTCACCTGGTGACAGCGCTGGGCGGAGGGATGGGCAAGAAGAAGACCTGCGGCGCGCTGACGGGCGGGATCGTGGCGCTGGGCCTAGCGTTTGGCCGGCGCCAGCCGGACGAGGCCGCGAAGAAGGAAGCCTACGCCCGGGGCGCCGAACTATACCAGGATTTCCGGGACCGTTTCGGCTCGGTGGATTGCTGGCAGCTCACCTGCCACTATCAGAGCGCGCAGGAGAAGAAGCGGGGCTGCTCGAGGCTGGTCCGGATGGCCGCCGAGAGAGCTTGCGCCCTGATTGCGGAACGAAGGCGGAATCCGTAACGGCTGCGCCGGCGACCCTCGCAGCGGGGCCAGCCGTCAGCGGATCTCGAGCTTCTGCGAAGCCTCCAAGTCCTCAGGTTCCGAGCAGACGATCCAGCCGCGCGCCGTGTACTTTCCGGGCGGCAGCGGTTTGCCCTCTTCGCCGGCGAGCGGGAGCTGAATGCGATAGACCCGGTCGCCGGGCGGGATGCTCTCCTCGGCGATCACCATGGCGAAGGCGCGGCCATCGGACCACCTTGCCGCCGGGCCGCCGGAGACGCTGCGGACCTCCAGATCGAAGCGCTGGCCGCTGGGGAAGGTGAGAAGGACCGGATCGCGATTGGGATTGTGGAGCGTGATCTGCGCCTGGATCGAAGCGGGGCTGCGGGAGTCGTACGGGTAAACGGCGCGGTCGAGCTTGAGGGTGACCGTCAACGGCCTGGCCTGGGCGGCGATCCGCGAAGGAGCCGGTTCGGCCGCGAGAGGGAAGCCGGCCAAGCATAGAAGGCCGCCCAGAGCGCAGGCCTGCGCGGCTCTCATGACCGGCCGGAGCGGGATGGCCAACGGCATAGGGCGGTTCCTCTTCGCACCAGGCGGCCGCTTCATCCCGCCAGTTGCCGCAGAACATAGGGCAGGATACCGCCGTGGCGGTAGTAGTCGGCCTCGCGGGGAGTATCCACGCGGACGGTGACCTCGAAGACCGTTTGGGCGCCGTTCGCTGCGACGGCGCGCACGCGGGCGCGCCGCGCACCCTCGAGAGCCTGGCGGATTCCTTCGACGAAGAAGGTCTCCTGACCCGTGAGGCCGAGAGACTGACGGGTTTCGCCGGCGGAGAATTCGAGCGGCAGCACGCCCATGCCGACCAGGTTGGAACGGTGGATGCGCTCAAAGCTCTCGGCGATGACGGCCTTGACGCCCAGGAGCGCGACGCCCTTGGCCGCCCAGTCGCGGGAGGAACCCGAGCCGTACTCCTTTCCGGCCAGGATCAGCAAACCGGTTCCTTCCTTCTGGTAGCGCATGGCGGCGTCGTAGATCCACATCTTCTCGCCGGAAGGAATGTGGGTGGTCCAGCCGCCTTCGGCGCCGGGGGCGAGCTGGTTGCGCAGGCGGATATTGGCCAAAGTGCCGCGCATCATGACTTCGTGGTTGCCGCGCCGCGCGCCGTAAGAGTTGAAGTCCTTAGGCTGCACGCCCAGACCGATCAGATACTGGCCTGCGGGGCTGTCCACCGCAATCGAGCCGGCCGGCGAGATGTGGTCGGTGGTGACCGAGTCGCCGAGCATGGCGAGGACTTTCAGTCCGGCAAGGTCGGCGGGGGGGCGGCTGGGGTCGCCGAGCGTGTCGAAGTAAGGCGGCTTCTTGATGTAGGTGCTGGAATCGTCCCAGGCGTATTGCGCGCCGGCGGGGACGGAGATGGCCTTCCATTGCTGGTCCCCTTCGAAGACCCCGGCGTACTGCTTCTCGAACATGGAGGCGTGGACGGAGCTTTCCGCGGCGGCCTTGATCTCCTCGCTGGAGGGCCAGAGGTCGCGGAGGTAGACCGGCTGGCCGGAGGGGTCGCTGGCGAGGGGCTCAGTCTGGAGGTCAATGTCCACGCGTCCCGCCAGAGCGTAGGCGACCACCAGCGGCGGCGAGGCGAGGTAGTTGGCCTTCACCAGGGGATTCACGCGGCCTTCAAAATTGCGATTTCCACTGAGGACGCTGGCGACGACCAGGTTTTCTTTCTGCACGGCCTGCGCCACGGGCGGGGGCAGCGGGCCGCTGTTGCCGATGCAGGTGGTGCAGCCGAAGCCCACCAGGTGGAAACCGAGTTGTTCCAGGTGTGGCAGCACGCCGGCCTCTCGCAGGTAATCCATGACGACCTTGGAACCCGGCGCGAGGCTGGTCTTTACCCAGGGCGGGGTGCGCAGCCCGCGCTCGACCGCCTTCCTGGCCAGGAGGCCGGCGGCCAGCAGCACGGCAGGATTGGAGGTGTTGGTGCAGCTTGTAATCGCGGCGATCGCGACCGAGCCGTCCTGGATCTCCGCCTGCGCGCCGTTGAAGCGGATGGAGACACGGCGCGGCTCACTGCCCAGGGTGGAGAGGAAGTTCTGTTTGACGGCGGGAAGCGCGAGGCGGTCCTGGGGGCGCTTGGGCCCGGCCAGGGAGGGTTCCACGGTTGCCAGGTCCAGTTCCAGGGTGTCGGAGTAGAGCGGCTCCGGCGAACCTGGAGCGCGGAACAGGCCCTGCTCCTTGGCGTAGGCCTCGGTCAGGGCGATGACTTCCGGCGGGCGGTGCGTGAGGCGCAGGTAGCGCAAGGTCTCGTCGTCGATGGGGAACAGCCCGATGGTGGCGCCGTACTCAGGGCTCATGTTGGCGATGGTGGCGCGGTCCGCCAGGCTGAGCGCGCCGAGTCCTTCGCCGTAGTACTCGACGAACTTGCCGACGACGCCCTTCTTACGGAGCATCTGGGTCACGGTAAGCACCAGGTCGGTAGCCGTCACGCCTTCGCGCAGCCGGCCGTAAAGGCGGAAGCCGACGACGGGCGGGAGGAGCATGGAGACGGGCTGGCCCAACATGCAGGCTTCGGCTTCGATGCCTCCGACGCCCCAACCGACGACACCCAGGCCGTTGATCATGGTGGTATGGGAGTCGGTGCCGACCACGGTGTCGGGGTAGACGGCGGAAGATCCGTTCCGCGAGGACTGGAAGATGACGGGCGAAAGGTACTCGAGATTCACCTGGTGGACGATGCCGGTTTCGGGCGGGACGACACGAAAGTTCCGGAAGGCGGACTGGCCCCAGCGCAGGAAGGCGTAACGCTCGCGGTTGCGTTCGAACTCGATCAGGGAGTTCAGGGAGAAGGCCTCGGGGGAGCCGAAGTGATCCACCTGGACGGAGTGGTCGATGACCAGGTCGGCGGGCATGAGCGGGTTGGCGAGGGCGGGATCGCTTCCCATGGCCTGCAAGGCGTCGCGCATGGCGGCGAGGTCGACGACCACGGGGACGCCGGTGAAATCCTGAAGCAAGACGCGGGCGGGCATGAAGCTGATCTCACGGGCATCGGGCCGTCCGTTCCAGGCGGCGAGGTACTCGATGTCGGAGGCTTTGACGGTCTGGCCGTCTTCGTGGCGGAGCAGGTTTTCGAGCAGCACCTTGATGCAGAAAGGCAACCGGGAGAGATCGCCCAATGCATTCAAACGAAAGTACTTGTGAGTGTGATCGCCAACGCGCAGAACGGCGGCCGAAGCGAAAGAATCGAATGTGGACATGAATCGCACCCTCCCCTAGTATCGTAACAGCTTCGCCGGCAACCCCAAAAGAATTTTCGGAACGGCGGCTGTGGAGCGACGCCGCCAGACCCCCGGCGGCACGGCCAGGGAGGGCGAAGCTTACATATACTCCGGGACTTCGATGCCCAGGATGGCCAGGGTCTGTTCGAGCTGGCGGCGGAAGTAATCGGTCAGCCAGAGCAAGAAGGTCCGGCGCTCGCGGTCCGGCTCGTGCAGCACCGGGTAGCTGTGGTAGAAACTGTTGAAGCTCTGGGCCAGTTGGAAGGCATACTTCGCCACGTGGGCGGGTTCTCCGGATCCGATGGCCCGCTCCAGGGCGCTGCCCGCTTTCGAGACAGCCAGGACGATTTGCCAGAAGTCCTCGGATTGAAGCTGGCGGCCCATGGCGGCGGCGTCCAGCTCCCGGCGGAATTCGGGCAGCGCTTCGCCGCGCTCTTCGAGCTTGCGCAGGATGTTGCGGGCACGGACGGCGGCGTACTGCACGTAGGGGCCGGTGTCGCCTTCGAAGCTGAGGGCTTCCTGCATGTCGAAGGCGATCACGGCGTTGCGCGTGAACTTGAGCATGAAGTAGCGCAGCGCGCCCGCAGCGATCTGTTCGCCGACCCGGCGGCGCTGTCCGGCGGGCGCCTCGGGGTGCCGCGAGTCCACTTCCCGGCAGGCCTTCTCGATGAGCTTGTCGATCAGGTCGTCGGCCTTGACGCCAAGGCCTTTCCGCCCGGAGACCTCCACGTAGGGGCGGCGGCTGTCTTCCTCGGACAACTCGATGCCCAGCTCGGCGCAGGTGCGCGGAGTGAGGGCGACCATCTCGTAAGAGAAGTGTATGGAGCGCCCGGCCTGCCCGGGGAAACCGAGGGCGCGGAGGCCGGCGGCGACCACGTCTTGCAGGTAGGACTGGCGCGAGTCGATGACGTTGTAGACCCAGTCCCCGCGGCCGAATGCGGGGGCGGGCTCCGGGGAAGGCTGGCCGGTGGTGACCCAGAGCCGGCGCCCGCTGGGGTAGGTCATCAGGGGGCTGTAATAAAAGTCTTTCCCCAGAAGTCCGAACTTCCAGAGCTGGTAGGCGATGTCCTTGCCGACGTAGGTGACGGTTCCGTTGGAGCGGACGATGACTTTGCTGTCGTCTTCGGAGGCGCTGCCGGAGAAGGCCGAGCCGGGCATCACCCAGCAGCCCGCGTTCTTGCCTTCGGTTTCCCGGTAGATTGCGCCGCGCTGCTTCAGAAGCTCGAAGGCGGTCGCCCAAAACTGGAGGTGAAGGATCTCGCTCTCGCGAGGAAGGACGTCATACTCGATTCCGAGGCGCAGCATGGTCTTAAGATGGCAAGCCACGATGGCGTCCGCGACCGTGTGCGCCATCTCCGCCAGGTCGCCCTGGCCGGCCTCGATGGCGTGCAGGGCCTGGTGACGCCAGTTCAGGGCGTCGGGATTGCCGTGATAGTGGGACGAGGTGCGGGCGTACAGATCCCAGCAGAGATAGTCGAAACGCACGGCGGGATCGGCGGCCAGGCGCGCGACGCCGGCGGGTGACATTCGTTCCAGAAAATGAAAACCCACGACGACATCGGCGACCTGCACGCCGGTGTTGTCGATGTAGTTCTGCACCTCGACCTGACGGCCGGCGGCCCGGAGCATCCGGACGAAGGTATCGCCCAGCACGGCGTTGCGGAGGTGGCCGATGTGCGCGGCCTTGTTGGGGTTGATGTTGGTGTGCTCGACGATCATCTTGCCGGAAGCCGCCGGGGCGGGCCGCGCTTCGGCGCCGGACAGCAGGGCCGCGCCGAAACCGGCGCGGTCCAACCGGAGGTTGATGTAGCCGTTGCCGGCGATCTCGGCGGCGGCGACGCCCTCCAGGGAGGGCATTTCAGCAAGGATCCCGGCGGCGATCACACGCGGGGCTTTCCGAAGCTGGCGGGCCAGCCCGAAGGCGGCCGTCAGGCTCAATTCCCCAAAGCGCGGATCCTTGGCCTGTTCTACAACCGGCTCCATTTCAAAGCCATAGCGGGCTTTCAGATAGGCGGAGACACTTTCGGCGATGCGGGTTTCGATTTTGTGGAACACAAGAAAACGAGTATAGCAGCCGCCGGCAGACAGCCCCGAGTTTGGACGGGCACGATACACTGAAGGCAGAGCTATGTTGGTCCTGGCGACAGCGTTGGCGCTGGTCTGGATGCAGGCCGCAGACCCCTCGGAGGCCGGGCTGAAGGCGCTGGAAGAGGGGAAGCACGCAGAGGCGGCGGCGTTCTTCGAGAAAGCCGTGGCGGCGGATCCGAAGGACTACGCCGCGCACTTCCACCTGGCGCTGGCGAACAGCTTGCTCGGAAAGACGGAGGAGGCGATTTCAGGCTACAGGACCGTGCTGAGCCTGAAGCCCGGGCTTTACGAGGCGGAACTGAACCTGGGCATGGTGCTGTTGCGCGCGGGCAAAGGCGAGGAAGCGATAGAGCCGCTCGAATCGGCCCTGGAGAAGAAGCCCGCGGACGCGCGGGCGAATCTCTACCTGGCGGAGGCGCTGGAGGCGGCCGGCGCGCTGGCGAAGTCGGAAGCGTATTACAGGGCCGCCGCCGGGGCCGATCCGGCGCTCCGGGAGGGACTGCTGAAGCTGGCGGCGGCGTTCGAGGCCCAAGGGAACCTGGCCAAGGCCGTGGATCTCTACCTGGAGTTTCCCGGCAACGTAGGGGCGCGGGAGAGAGCGGGCGTACTCCTGCTCGAGGCCGGCAAGGCCGAAGAGGCGGTCCCGCACCTGGAGTGGGCCGTGTCGAAATCTCCGACCGCCGCGAACCGCGCGGCCCTGGCGGCGGCCTACCAGAAGACCGGGAACCTCGAAAAGGCGGAGGGGCAACTCGCGGCGGCGGTGGCCGCCGCTCCGGACGACGCGGACCTGCGCCTGCGTTACGGGAGGGTGCTGCGCGATCAGAAGAAGTACCAGCCGGCCGCGGCGGAGTTTTACCGCGTGACCCTGGCGAGGCCGGCCTCGCTGGACGGATGGAACGAGCTGGCAGGGATGCTCATCCTGCTGGAGAGCTACCCGCAGGCCCTGGCGGCGCTGGACCGGATCCGGCAGATGGGCGGGGAAAGCCCCAGTCATCTCTATCTGCGGGCCATCATGCTGGACAAGATGAACCAGTTCAAAGCGGCGCTGGAGAACTATCAGAGGTTTTTGGCGCTGAGCGGCGGGAAGTTCCCGGACGAGGAGTTCAAGGCGCGGCAGCGGGTCCGCATCCTCGAGAAGGAGACAGGGAAACGATGAGGCGCGTTTCAATCCTGGCCCTCCCGGTCCTGGCCTTGCTGGCTTGCCTTCCGCCGCTGCTCGCCGACCTGAGCCGGGCGCGCGCCGAACGGAACCTGGAGCGCCGCGCGCGGCTGGCGCTGGAGAACGCCAGCGGGCAGGTCAAGCTGGCCTCCAAGAGCTACGGGGCGGGGAATTGGGCGGCCACGCAGTCGGCGTTGGAGGAGGTCCTGGAATCGGTGGAGCTGGCGAGCGAATCGCTGGCGGCGGCGGTGAAGAATCCCCGCAATTCCCGGTCCTATAAGAATCTGGAGGTGCGGACCCGGGAGATTCTCAAGCACCTGGGAGCGCTGGACGAGCGAATGTCGTTCGACGAACGGCAGAAGGTGGAAGAGATCGTGGAGCGGATTCGAAAGCTGCACGACGACGCTCTATGGGCTGTGATGGGAGGCAGTCCGGGGAGGGGCTCGAAATGAGGGCGATCACGCTGTTGATACTGGCGCTGGGCGCAGGACCAAGCCTGGCGCAGAGGGATTTTCTGCGGCCCGACGAGGTGGAGCTGATCCGCGAGGCCCAGGAGCCGGACGAGCGGCTGCCCCTGTACGTGAAATTCGCCAAGGAGCGCATCCGGCTGGCGGAGCAACTGGCGACGCAGCAGAAGGCGGGCCGGGGGGCTCTCATCCGGCAGGCGCTGGAAGAGTACACGCGGATCATTGAGGCCATGGATACGGTTTCAGAAGACGCCCTACGCCGCAGCCGGCCGGCGGCGAAAGGGATCAGCGCCATGGTTTCGGGGGGCAAGGAGATGCTGGCGTCGCTCGAGAAGTTCGCCCGTATCGAATCGCCGGAGAAGGCCGTGTACCGCTTTGTGCTGGAGGAGGCGCTGGACGCCACCCGGGACAGCCTGGAGCTGGCGAGCGTGGATTCGAGAGCGCGGGAGTCCGACGCCCGGGCCAAGGAAGAGATGGAGAGGAAGCAGCGCGAGGCGACGATGCGTCCGGAGGAGATCGAAGCCAGGCGCGCCGCCGAGAAACAGGAAGAAGAACAGAAGAAGAAGGTCCCGACCCTGCGCCGGCCGGGGGAGACCGTCCCGCCTAAGAAATAGAAACCATGACAACTCTGTACCGCGCCGCAGATTTGCGGCTGGGCCGGGGTGCGCCCGCTGAGGCCGCCGCGGTAAAGCAGGTGCAACGGGACCTGCGAAGTTTGGGGTACTTGCAGGCCGGAATCGACGGCACGTTCGGACGAAAGACCGAAGCCGCCATCCGGGCGCTGCAATACGACTTGCTGCACAACGACGGGAGGGGACGGGACGGGGCCGCGCCGGTCGCCGTCCGCGAGTTTAATCGGGGGAGGGTGACCGCGGTGAGCGGCGTGTTGGACGCGGGGCTGGGGGCGGTGATCGCCGATCTGCTGGCGGATGCGAGGTATCCGCGAATTCCTTGCAGCCCGAATCCGGCGGAGGAAAACGCGAAGGTGGCGGCGGCGATTGAGGCCCTGGCGGCGCCGGGCGTTCCCGTGCCTTTTCTGGTGGCGGTGCTGAAGCAGGAGAGCGGTCTGAAACATTTCTGCGAACCCACGGCATCCGACGAAGACAATTTTGTGGTTGTCGGTCTGGACCGGAATTCGACCGAGAAAGACGCCGTCACCTCGCGCGGCTACGGAGCGGGGCAGTTCACGCTGTTTCACCACCCGCCCACGCCGGACGAAGTTCGGACGGTGATTCTGGATCCGGCGGGCAACGCGCGGCAGGCGGTCCAAGAGCTGCGGGACAAGTTCCGGAGATTTGTGAACGGGGAGACTCCCGGGACGGCCGCCGAGGAGCGCGTGGAGGAACAGGGGCGCGGTCCGCTGCGTGTGTGCAAGTACGAGGCCGGCGATCCCCGGCATCTCGCGGACTGCCGCAACTGCCTTGCGGCGGCCGGAACCGCCGACGTGCTGCTGGCGCCGACGCAGTATCACCGGAGGGAAGAGTACCGAGGCGTGCCAGTGCGGAGGAACATCGGCTGCGACTGGCCCTACGCCGTGCGCCGCTACAATGGCGGCGGGATCAACTCGTATCACTACCAGGCGCAGGTGTTGCTGCGCGTGCTGAACGGGTAAGATGTAGGGAACACGCCATGCGAACGGTTCCTGGATGGGACGAGTACTACCTGAACATCTGCCGGATGGTGGCGGCCCGCAGCAAGGATCCGAACACGCAAATCGGGTGCGTGATCGCCGGGCCCGCGCACGAGATCCGCTCCACCGGCTATAACTCGCTGCCGCGGGGCATCCGGGACGACGTTGCCGAGAGGCTGGAACGGCCGACCAAATACCTCTGGATGGAGCACGCCGAGCGCAACGCCATTTACAACGCCGCCCGGTGCGGCACCCCGCTCGAGGGCTGCACGCTTTATGTGGAGATCATGCCTTGCATGGACTGCGGGCGGGCGGCGGTGCAGGCCGGCATCAGAGAGGTGGTCATCTCGCGCGAGCGGATGAGCGAGTATTCCAGCGAGTACTTCGAGGAGCACTTCCGCCGGGTGGTCGAGCTGTTCCGGGAGGCGGGAGTCAGAATCCGCCAGGTGCCCGAAACGGCCGCCCTCTGAGGCGCGCTACGGGACAAAGTGCATCTCCCCGAAGCGTTCCGGGACGTGGGGGTTCGGCCGTTGCGCGAGGGGATCGGACCAGATGGTCATCCGGCGGTTGGGCTCGACGCCGTCCCAACGATTGAGATTGAACGTCCAGACCGTGCCAGGCGCGGGCCGGCGTGACAATTCCTCGAAGTTCACCCAGGGAATGGCGACTTCCAGAGACCAGCCGCGGTCCTGATCGCCGCGCGCATTGAGGGTGCCGTCCATGTGGGTGGCCAGCTTGACGCCATCGAGGTTGAAGCGCTTGAAGAAGGCTCGGGAGCCGGGAGCGACGCCGACGCTCAGGTAGTCGTAGAGTACGCCGCGGGCATTCATTTCGAGACCGATATAGGCTGTGGTCTGCGAGGGGCGGGGGTTGATGAAGATCTCGGCCGCGTCATCCCGGTAGGTGGGATCGTCCCTCTGGGTGAACTGGGCGGTGATGTCGGAATCCTCCAGATCGAACGACACATAGAGGTTGTCGTCGTCCCAAAGAAGCCGGGCGGCGGTCCTGTGTTTCGGGCCGGTCTGGGATTCCCAGGTGACGGCGAGTTCCGCGACGTTGGCGGAGGCCCAGGCCTTGTCGTCGAGTTTGCCGTCAATGACGATGGGGGAGGCGGCGCGCCTGACCTCGTACTTCGGAATGGGGGGCGCGGGACGGGTCTGGGCGCACAGGATGGCGGCGGCAGCGAGGAGGAGAATCAGAGGTCTCATACGTTCTGAGTATATTGGAAGATCGGCGCGGAATACATGCGGGATCGCGGGAAGACGGAGAACCTGGTTTCGCTGGCGATGCGGAGCTTCCGCAGGCGGCGGATGAGGCGTTTCTTGTCCCTGTTGCGCGTGACCGCGGAGACGCGGGTCCTCGATGTCGGCGGCACGGCTTGGTACTGGACGCTGTGCGAGACAAGGCCGCAGGTGACGCTGCTCAATCTCCCGCGGGCCGCGGAGGCGTTGCCGCCGGGGTTCCGGATGGTGTTCGCCTCGGGGTGCGAGCTGCCATTTCCGGATAGGGCGTTCGACGTGGTCTTCAGCAACTCGGTGATCGAGCACATTGCGGGAGCGGGGGAGCAAAGGCGCTTCGCGGAAGAGATTCGCAGAGTAGGGAAGAGCTATTGGGTGCAGGCTCCGTGCCGCAGCTTTCCGGTCGAACCGCATTTGTTGACGCCGTTTGTGCACTGGCTGCCGGCGGGGTGGCAGAAGCGGCTTGTGCGGAGATTCACGGTATGGGAGCTATTGGAGCGGCCCACGGAGGACCGGCGCGATTACTACCTCAACCATTACCTGGGGAGCATCCGGCTGCTGAGCGCGCGCGAGATGGCGGAGCTGTTCCCGGAGGCGCGGATCGTGCGGGAGCGATTCCTGGGGATGACGAAATCGCTGATCGCGGCAGCCGGCCGCCATTAGCGGACGGCGGCTTCGGCCCGCCTGTATCCCGCGAGGCTGGGCAGGACCCGGACACTCGAGGGAATGCGCTGAAAGTCCCGCGGCCGCCGGCGCTGCCCAAGCGCCATAGGACGCGCGCGCAGCCTGAGAGCGCCGCTGCCGGTCAGGAGGGGCTGTGTGAAGATGTAGTGTGCCAATGAAACCGAAAGACGGCACGCCGTCTGGCGCGGGGCCGGCCGGAAGCGCCAGCGGCAGAGACAGA
>Ga0101944_10003085_pt1 | contig 24370 bp, 22 predicted proteins | sample DewCreD2012metaG_FD_75245 | JGI IMG/M metagenome (GOLD analysis project Ga0101944, IMG submission 75245) | Hot spring sediment bacterial and archeal communities from British Columbia, Canada, to study Microbial Dark Matter (Phase II) - Dewar... ... | reverse complement strand
AGGCCTGGCTGGCCTGCGCGGCCAAAATGGCAGCCGCGGGCAAGGCAGCCGCCGGGCCGCTCTATGGAACCGCGTTCGGTCGGACAGTCCTGGGCCGCGGAGCGGGTGGGGACCGCACCCTAGAGGTCGACCGCGCCTGCGAGACGGTCATGCGGGAGGTCTTGGCGCAGGAGGCGCCCGGGCCCTTTCTCTTGGTCTCCGAAGAGGCGGGGACGGTGGGCGAGACAGGGGCCGCCTGGCGCGTGGTCATGGATCCCCTTGATGGCAGCCTCAATGCGAAGCGAGGGCTGGAACCGTTCGCCGGTTCCATAGCGGTGGCCGACGGTCCGACCCTCGACTCGGTGCGGATCGCTTACGTAGAAGACTATGCCCGCTCTCATGTCTTCAGCGCGGTGAGAGGAGCCGGGCTGTATGAGCCCACGCTGAGCCCAGACCGCTACGCGCGGCGCTTCGTCGAGTTGGTTCTCATCGAAGTGGGGCGTCCTGATCGCCACCACTTTCGGTACCACGATCTAAGTGCGTTGGGCGCGGTAGGCCGCAGCCGCGACATGAGGGTGCGGCAGATCGGGTCGTTGGCGCTTGCCCTGTGCTATGTCGCCGTGGGCGTCGCGGACGTGCTGCTGGCGGCTGTCCGCTCGCGGTCGGTGGACGTGGCGGCCGGTCTGAGGATACTGGCGGAATCTGGCGGTGGGGCCGCTGCGTTGGACGATGCTGACCTGTGGGCGCAGCCGCTTGACTTGGAGAAGCGTCACCCGTTCATCGCATGGCGGGCTGGACTGGACGGCGAAGAGATTCTGGCGCGGATCGAAGAATTGCGGCTGGAAGTCACGCGCCGGGTATAGCGGGCCAGTGCTGCGTAGCCGTTGCCACGTGGCCGGTGACGCCTGACGGGTGCCACCCGGCCGGTGCAGCCTGACCGGTGCGAGTCTCACTGGGGCGGGGCAGGCCGGTTCTAGTCGGCGGTCCCTAGTAGACGTTCCGCCGTCTCCAGCGCGTAAAGCTGGATCTCCTGGTCGGGATCGTCCAGACAAGTCCCGAGCGCGCTGAGCGAGGTCGGGCTTGCGATGTGAGCCAGAGTGTCGATGACGGCACGCTTCACATCGGTACTGCGGGTGGCCTGAAACACCGCTGCCAGTTCCCATGGCTCAAGGAAGGCGACCATCTCCACTTGCTCCTCCTCCGGCAAGCGGAGAACGTCTACCGCTGTTCTCACCGTCACCCGGAGCTGGGATAGCGAGTCGGATTGCTCCGAAGGCGTCAGAGTGACCGCCCCTGCTTCGGGAGAACCGGCTGCCGCTTGCTCGTCTTCCTTCTTGGCCTCGGCGGCAACTTCCTCGGGTATCCCACTGACCTCCGCCTCGGCGGTGGCCGCTAAGTCGTAGGTCTCCAGAGTCGGCTCTTCGGGGACTTCCGTGGCGATGGGCTCCTCCTGGAGCTCAAGGGGAGCGGCTTCCCAGACGGTTTCCGACTCGGCCCAGAAAGACTCGATGTCAGCCAATGCCTTGCGTCCGAGCGGTGGCTCCTCGGTGGTCGGGGATGTGGCACTGAGGCGCGTACTCTCAGTACCTTCAGTGGCTGGAAGCACTGGCTCAGTGGTTACGGTCGGCTCAGGCTCGGAGGGCACGAACCAGAACCTTTCTGGCCCGGCGCTACGCGGCAAGACGGGAACAGTCTCGGCAGCCGTGTCTGTGGTGGGACCCTCGGGGGGAGCCTCGCCCCTCGCTTTCTCGGCCTCCTCAGCCACCGTCTCCCCGCTCGCGAACAGCTCTGAGTCGGCTGCGGTCCGAGGGACGGCGGCCACTCTCAGACGTCGCTCCAAGTCGCCGGCGTACTGTCGCAACTGAGTCAGGCGAGTGCGGGCGTTCTCACTCGACTTGGCTTTGGGTAGCTCGATGGCGCTAATGGCCGCGATGACTCTCTCTGGCCGGAAGACCTCAAGTCTGCGGGTCTCTTCGGTCGTCAGGTCGCCCCATCCCTGTAGCAGGTCGTTCAGCACCACGGCGAGGGGATCGCTGACGGCCGGGGGCGCTGCCGGTTTGGGCCGGGCAGACGGGGCGCTAGGGGTGGGGGCGGGGGCAATAGCGGCAGCCGTTTCGCTCACCACGTCGGCACGCGTGAGCTGGGCCGCGGCTGCCGCAACGGCTGCCTCGTCGGTTGCTGCGGTCACGGTGGCCTCGTCGCTTCTCGCGGTGACCTGCTCGGCCTTGACGAGCTTCGCCTGCTTCTTGCCTTTAGGACCTGCGGTCGAACGCCTGCGCATCGCCAGCAGCACAAGGAGCGCGACAAGCAAGGCCACCACGACTATGAGTGGTAACAGGTAGTCTGTTCCGAACAGCTGTGGCATATCGCTCCGTCCTTCCGCTTTCCCGCTCAGCTCCCTCTTACATAGTATCCACCTACGGGCGAGCGGTATATAGTCATTGTCGGCCTCGTGCAGCATCAAGTTGAGAGCGGCCGACGCGGAGGACGGAGGCACCCAGTGGGCCGTGCGGCCAGCAATGTCTCAAGAGCCAGGAAGCGAGCATTCTTGTGATAGATACGCACTCCCATCTACTGCCAGGGGTGGACCACGGTTCGCCCGACTTGGATACCTCGTTGCGGATGGTGCGCGACGCGGTGGCCGCAGGCACGACCGAGGTAGTCTGTACGCCTCACCTATATGAGTACGACGTCGGTCTGTTGCAGCGGGCGCGAGAGGCGGTGACCACCTTCAGGGCGGCCTTGGCCTCAGAAGGACTTGATCTCGCCATACGGCTTGGTTTCGAGGCCACGTTGGAGGTGGTGACGGCCGCTGGCTTGGAGGACGACTCCGGTCCGTTGCAGTCGTTGGTGGTGGAAGGGACGAGCGCGGATGGAAGCGGGGGAGTGCTCATCATCGAGGTACCGTTTCACGGCTGGCCCGTCTACTTTGAAGACACCGTATTTCGTCTGTCGACTCGCGGCTTCATCCCGGTGCTGGCCCATCCCGAGCGAAACGACCGGGTGCAGGTCGACCCGGGGGTGCTGAGCCCTTGCCTTGAAGCCGGGGCTGTGCTTCAGGGTACCGCCGGAAGCCTCAGCGCTCTCTTCAGGCGGGATAGTGCACGGGCGTTCCACGAGCTTCTCGCGCGGGGTTGGTATTCGCTCTTGGCGTCTGATGCGCATGCCGATACCGAGTACACGTACAGCCTTGCCCCTCTCCTCGCTGAGCTGGTGAGTAGGGTCCCCGTGCCGACCCTGGATGCCCTCGTGCACGAGAACCCCCGCCAGCTCCTGGCTGGCGAACGGCCGCGTCCGCCGCGGATGGCAGGTCAGTCATCCGGTGACCGGAGCGGGCGACCACGCGCGCGCTTGCCATGGTGGAAGAGACGATAAGACCTCCGCAACCGACGTCCAAGTCACCGACGTCGCAGCCCATGCGGCGGATGGATCAGCGCCGGGCTCGTAGGCGTTCCTGGAAACGATGGCTTGCCAACGCCATGATCATCGGTGGGGTGCTTGTTCTCGCCTATCCTTTCGGTACCTGGGCTTATACCTGGTTCGTGCAACGGGGACTACGGGCGCAACTTGAACAGGCCGACCCGCGTTTTATGGAGACCTCGGAACTCCTGGACGCGGGCGGCCTCACCCTGGTGGAAGTGCCCGCGGGGGCGGCTTCCTCTCCGAGTCAACCGGACGTGGCGCCCCAGAACGCCTCGGACCCCGCTTGGCTCACTGAGTTGCGCGCCCTGAAAGCCGCGGCCACAGCCTTCGCAGACTCGGTGCGAGGCCGGCCTGGCACTCCTATCGGGAGGATCGTGCTGCCGGCGATAGGTCTGGATGTGGTCATGGTCGAGGGAGTCGAAGGGCGAGATCTTCGCGAAGGACCTGGCCACTGGCCGGAGACGCCCTTCCCAGGACAGGGAGGTCACTTCGTGGTCTCGGGACACCGGACCACCTATGGCGCTCCCTTCCTGAAGCTCAACAAGGTGCTAGTGGGGGATGACATCTACTTGGTGTTGCCGTATGCCGTGGTGAAATACAGGGTCACCAAAGTGATCGTGGTCAACCCGCGGGACATGAAGGATGTGGCCACCTCCGATAAAGAGATGGTGTCTCTCGCTGCTTGCCACCCGCTTTACAGTGCAAGACAGCGCATAGTGGTCCAGGGGGAGATGACCGGTTTCGCCCTGGCCGCTGACGTGCTTCCGAATTGACGGCAGTCAGGAAGATCGCTCGCGGCTAACCTCCCCGCTGCTTGTGCTATCGTCCCTCGCATGGGAGGGGACCTTTTCATCAAGTATCTGGCGAGCGTCACGCCGCAGATCGACAGGCAGCTACAAGGGTATCTGGCGGGTGTTCCCGAAGACAGCGCTCTGTTCCGGTACCTGTACTCCATCCTGGGCGAGTTCATCGGGCGGGGCGGGAAGCGGGCACGGCCGGCCATGGCTATGTTGGCCTGTGAGGCAGTGGGCGGGGATCCGATGCGGGCTCTTTCCAGTGGATGCGCCATCGAGTTCTTCCATGCCGCCGCGCTCATCCACGATGACATCATGGATGCCAGCCTGCTGCGGCGGGGTCAGAAGTGCGCGCACATCCTCCATGGGGCACCGCTTGCCATCAATGCCGGCGACTACGCTCTGGGGTTGGTGTGCACCATCGTGGTGCGTGACCCCGGCCTGGATGACACGACCAAACTGGCGGTGCTGGACGTCATAGGGGAGATGAGCGCGCGCACGGTCGAGGGTCAGGCCTTGGACGTGGGTTGGGTCCGTGACGACGTCTACGACCTGACTCCGCAGGACTACCTGGAGATGGCCTTGGGCAAGACCGGGTACTACAGTGGCATCGCCCCTCTTAAGGTGGGGGCGATCATCGGGGGGGCCGGTGAGGCGGAGACGGCGGCGTTGGTGGAGTTCGGAAAGGACTCCTCCATCGCCTTCCAGATCCAAGATGACCTGCTCAACATCCTGGGCGACGTGGACACCATGGGCAAGGACTACCTCAGCGACATCTTCGAGAGCAAACGCACTCTGATGGTGATCCATTGCCTGTCGGTGGCCGGCCCGGCTGATAGAGAGCGGTTGGTGGAGCTGCTGCGTCTGGGCCCGAGCAAGAGTCTGGAGCAGGCGGCGGAAGTCGTCGAATTGCTGCAACGTTGCGGTTCACTGGACTATGCACGGCGGGCCGCTAGGGGGCTGATCGACAACGCGGTGAGGTGCTTGGAAGGTCTACGTCCCTCGACGGCACGGGAGGTACTGGCGTCCATGGCCGACTTCTTCCTGGAGCGGGAACGGTGAGCGAGCGGCGGTGATGGACGAGCAGATGCGGAAAACACTCCGGGCCCTGCCGTCGGTCGAGGAAGTGCTCAGCCACGCGACGGTCGCGGCGCTCTTGGAGAGGTATCGCCGTCCGCAAGTGGCAGAAGCGGTGCGCGAGGTCCTGGAGAGGACCCGGCGACGCATCTTGGGAGGCCAGCTTGCCCCCGGAGTGGCCACGGAAGGCACGGGCCCGGTGCGCGAGGCGGTCTTCATGGACTCGTTGGCGACGGAGGTGGCCGGTCTTCTTGCTGCCTGGGAACGACCGGGGTTGCGCCGAGTGCTCAACCTGTCGGGGGTCATCATCCACACCAATCTCGGGCGGTCACGGTTAGCTGAAGCCGCGGCCGAGCGGGTACTAGAGGTGGCTCGCTCGTACAGCACTCTGGAATACGACCTCGAGTCGGGAGAGCGCGGGGCTCGAGAAGTCCACGTGGAGGCCCTGCTCACCCGGCTCACCGGGGCCGAAGCCGCCTTCGCGGTGAACAACAACGCCGGGGCCGTCCTGCTCTTGCTCATGGGTCTGGCCGCTGGCCGGGAGGTCATCGTCTCGCGGGGTCAGCTGGTCGAGATCGGGGGCTCCTTCCGGCTCCCGGACATCATGCGGGCCGGGAGCGTCCGCCTGGTCGAGGTGGGCACCACCAATCGCACGAGGTTGGCTGACTACGAGGCGGCGATCACGCCGGACACCGCTATGCTGCTTCGCGTCCACACCTCGAACTTCCGCATCCTCGGCTTCACGGAGGAGGTCGCCCTGGCCGACTTGGTGGAGCTGGGCCGGCGGCGAGGACTGGTGGTCGCCGATGACCTGGGGAGTGGGGCGCTCACCGACCTGGAGGCCTACCACGGTGAACCCTCGGTGGCAGCCTCGCTGCGGGTGGGCGCCGACGTGGTCTGCTTCTCGGGCGACAAGCTGCTGGGGGGTCCGCAGGCAGGTGTTCTGGTGGGGCGGCGAGAGGTCATCGACCGTCTGCGCAAGCACCCGGTGGCGCGAGCGCTTCGCCTCGACAAGATGACGCTAGCCGCCTTAGAGGCGACCCTCCAACTGTACCAGGACCCGGACCGGGCACGGCGAGAGGTCCCCACTCTTCGCTACCTCAGTCGCTCGACAGAAGAGACCGCAAGGCTGGCTGGGCTGCTTCAGGCGGCGATTGAAAGTCGGTGCAACGAGAGGCCGGCTGCCGGGTTGCTGGTGGAGGTCGCGGAAACAACCGCCCGGGCAGGAGGGGGGTCCATGCCTTTGGTGGAGCTTCCTTCTCACGCGGTCCGCATGCGCTTTCCCGAGGTCCCGGTGGAGACTCCGCCGGGCGGAACGGCCCGGCCGGCCGGAGCCGCCGGGGGGCCGGGCGGCTCGTTGGAAGTAGAGGTCGTACCTGCCGGGCGACCCGACTTGACCGCGGCCGCTGTGGAGGCCGCTCTGCGGCGTGCGCCGGTCCCGGTGGTGGCCCGCATCTCACACGACTGCTTGCTCCTCGACGTGCTGGCGTTGGAAGAGGAGGAGGTGGAAGAGGTGGCGGCCAGCGTGGCCTGGGCGCTAGGCGAACTGGGGGTGGCGGAGTGACGGCGGCGCCCCGAGGTATCGAAACGGCAGGTGACGCGGCTGGAGAAACGCCCCTTCGTCCTCTGACCCTGGGGACGGCCGGACATATCGACCACGGAAAGACCACCCTGGTCAAGGCGCTGACCGGCCGCGACACCGACCGTCTCAAAGAAGAAAAAGAACGCGGCATTAGCATAGAGCTAGGTTTCGCCGAGCTGGTGTTGCCCAGCGGGCGTCACCTGAGCGTCGTCGATGTCCCGGGGCACGAGCGGTTCGTCAAGACCATGGTGGCCGGGGCGACGGGAATCGACCTCTTTCTCCTGGTGGTGGCGGCGGACGACGGGGTCATGCCGCAGACTCGTGAGCACTTACGCATCATCGAGCTGCTGGACATCCCGGCAGGGGTGGTCGCGCTCACCAAGATTGATATGGTCGAACACGAGCTGGCGGAGCTGGCTCGAAGCGAGGTGGAGGAGTTCATGGCCTCCTCCCGGTACCCTGACGCGCCCATCGTGCCAGTCAGCGGAGTGACGGGAGAGGGGCTCGCGGAGCTGGTGGCCGAACTCGAGCGAGTGGGAGCGAGTGTGCCGGCGCGGGCTGCCTATCCAGCCACCCGGATGCCCGTGGACCGGGTGTTCTCGCTCAAAGGTATCGGGACGGTGGTGACGGGGACGCTATGGTCCGGAACTTTGGCGGCCGAAGACCTGGTAGCGGTCCTGCCAGCTCGTCGAGGCCGCTGGCAGGCCGTGCGGGCGGTCAGTCAGCGGGGGGCTGGCAGTCGCGCGGCCGGGGGCCGCTTGGCCGTCGCTCACCCCGGAGCTCCCCGGACCGGGTTGGGCATCAAGGAGATCCGAGTCCGCAGCGTGCAAGTCCACGACCGCGAAGTGTCAGTGGCGGTGGGTGGGCAACGGGTGGCTCTCAATCTGACCGGGGTCGACCGGGACGAGGTGGCCCGGGGACAGTGGGTGGTCAAGGACCCGGTCATCGAACCCACTTACCTTGCGGACGTACGCTTGCTGCTGCTGGCCGATGCGCCTGAGCCACTGCCTCGGGTCGTACGCGCCCGGGTCGATCACGGCACTGCCGAACTGCTGGCCAAGGTCGTGCTCGCCGACCGGGAGAAACTGCCTCCCGGAGAGACCTGCTACGCGCAACTTCGCTTTGACGAGCCGGCTCTGCTCTATCCCGGGGACCAGTTCATCTTGCGCTCGCTTACCCCGGTGACCACCATCGGCGGAGGCCGGGTCATCGATCCCGCTGCCCGCAAACACGGTACGGGTGTCAAGTGGCACGAGCGTCTCCTGCTGTTGGAAGAGGGGGAGCCGGCGGCGGTGGCGCATCTGCTTTTGGAAGAAGCCTTCCCCTTCGCTCTCTCGCGGCGACGTCTGGAAAGCAGCCCCTATCTCTGGCGCTCGAGCGAAGCTGCCGTCAAAGCCTCCATCGCACGGCTCCTCAAAGAGGGCCGAGCGGTAGCGCACGGCGAGACGGGCGGTGGAGACTCGCGGCTCTTCCACGGGGCCAAGCTGCGCGAGCTTGAAGAGGCGACCATCGCCGCGGTCCGAAGACGCGCTGACAGCGACCCGCTGGATCCCTATCTGACCGTGGGCGACCTGCGCCGGGAGCTAGCGGCCGGCCGCGAGTCACCGGCCTTAGAAGTGGCGCTCGACGAGTTACAGAAGGCTGGAGAACTCGTGCGTACTGAGCATGGGTTCCGCTGGAAAGAAGCCGCTGCCCTCCCGGAGGCGGGCGGGGGGGCGGCAGTGCAGCGTCTGCTGGAACAGTTCGCGGACGCCGCCCCGGGGCAGACCGGGCCGACGGCAGAGACTCCCAGTGTGGCCCAGGCCGCCGCTGCAGTGGGAATAGGCCCACGGGAAGCTCAGAGGATCATCGACGCGCTTGTCAAGCAAGGGCGCTTGGTGAGGGTCGGCGAAGACCTCTACTATCCGCCGGCTCGCCTGGAAGCGTTGCTTGAGCGTCTTGTCGCCACCATGGAGGCGGCTGGGCAGCTCTCTCTGGCCGAGGCGCGGGACCTCTTGGGTACCTCGCGCAAGTATGCCCAGGCCTTGCTGGAGCACATGGACTCCGAAGGTCTCACTCTGCGCGTGGGCGACACACGGCGTCTGCGCCGCCGGCGCAGGTGAACTCAGCGGTGCGAAGCCTGGGGGGATAGGTGCCCTTCGACGCTACGGGCTAAGATATCCGTGGAGCGGCGCTCGGTCTGGTGGCCGGCCTGGTCTTCAAAACCAGTGTTGGGCGGTGGTCCCGTCCAGGGTGGGTTCGATTCCCATGCCGCTCCGCTCCCCCGGCACCTTGTGGCGACCAAGGCGTTGACGTTGAGGCCGCAAGCCGGTGCGGCCCAGACAACCCGTTGGGGAGTCGCGCCAAACTCAGTGCCTCCGCTGCTTGAGCGCTCTTCGGATTCGTTGCACTGCTGAGTGTCGCAAGCCTCCGAAACCCGGGTACCTATTGAAGGGGATGTTGTCGAGAACCGGCAGCCGGGTTGACACTATTGTCCGGTTGAGCCGCTCTTGCTTGTAGGCAAGGGGGAGACTGAGGACAAGCTCGAAGATACGGCGATGACAGAGCGGGGCCAAGTTCATCTGGAACGGCGCGGCGCCATAGAGATGCGGGGAGGCCCAGCAGCCCAGTCGATGTTCGATGTAGACGAGTTCGAGTACGGTCGTCAATGGAAGGTCGGCAGGCAATCCTTCAAGCCACTCTCTCATGGCCGCGCAGAAGAAGTCCGTTACCGGTAATCCCAGGCGGTCGAGCAGCTGTTCGGGAGCAGCAGCGCTGGCTCGGTGATCCTGGTCGCGCCAATAGCTCGCTCGCCATGCCTCACCGCCGAATCCGGGGATCCAGGCGGCCGAGAGGTCGAGGTGGTCTTGGCAAGAAAAGTAGAAGTCTCGGGCCTTCCCCGACCCACCAGCGAATCCGATGCGGCATAAGTACTCGAGCGAGATGGTCGGCGGGACCTGTTTGGGCACCCGGAGCACGTTGTGCTTAAGCCCCAAGACTCGGGCGATTTCCTTGGACAGCGTGAGGTCGACGCTGCTGCCTGTCGGGGCTCCTGTTCGACCGCAGTCAAAGGTGACGTACTCCATGCGGTCATGCAGGCCGACCGAGCAAGCCAGCAACGTCCGCGAATCACGGCCACCCGTCAGCGGCACGTAGGTTCGTGGTGCGGCCGCAACGATCGCGGAGACCTGTCGCCGGACGAGATGAGCGATCTCATCCGCGACCAGGGGGGTGTCTTTGGGCCTGATCGGGTGGGGGGCGTGGACCGGATAGTGACGAACGGCTTGCCACGTACGTAAATCCAGGTAGTGGTTCGGAAGCAGCCTGTGCATTCCGGGATCAACGGTGATGCCCGCAGGGTAATACTGGTTCGGCCGGTCGTCCGGAAAGACGCCCAGACCCCGCGACCACAGAGGATGCCCTGGCTGATCCCAGAGCAAGGCGGTCACCGTGGAGCCGACCCGTCTTTGGGCGGGTGAGAAGACTGTTCCTAACGTAGCTCCCGCATCTACATACAGCCGTGCGGGTCCCTTTCCCGCAACAATGAAGATGAAACGCCCGCCGAAGCCGTAAATCCAGTCTTCCAAGCGCTCGGTGTCATCGAAAGACACTCCCGGGGGCAGGGTCAGGTCTTCCAGGGTCAGCGACCCCTCCTGGGTTATGAGCCACCCTGCTGCGAGGCCTACCGCTTCTCCGCCCGTATCGACCAAGCGTCGCACAGGTAGAAGCTTGTGGGCGTGGAAGAAAAGCTCCCCGCATGGGTAAGACAGCCATCCTGCCCAAGGCGGGTGTACTTGGTCGCATAAGACGAACTGGCCGGGTAGATCGAAGTCGACTCCTACCGATCCCATCGTGAGCGAGGTCGCCTCTTCTTTGGGAGCGTGGTCTGGTCGCTCCAATACCACCTCTCAGTCAGTATCTCTTCTAGGACGCCGTCCAACGGCTCATGTCTTGTCGGTTGTCTGGTCCAAGTCCAGGGCGGCCCGGATCTCGTCTATTCGCCTTCTGAGATGACCGACTTCCTCATCGTAGCGGCGGACCGTAGAGGCTGACAGATGGACCCCTGTCTGCCCCAAAACGAACATCCTCTCCTCCTCGAGGTCCTCCAGGTCCGCTTCGAGGATGGCCAACCGGGTTCGCAGCTCCTCTGCCGTCAGTGAGGAGACATCGAGGCCAGGAGGCGTGTTCGCCAGTTCGGCCGGTGATTCAGAGGGCTCGTTTGCGCCTCGCTCATTCATGGCCATACGTTTCAAGGATAAGCCTGCCCTCCACCAGGTCAGCGCTCCGCAGACGGGCGGTGAACTCCTCCGTCTGTCCCAGGATGGTGGTCAGCCTTACCCGGTCCCCCTCGATGCTGACACGGGCCACGTTCTCCAGCACCAACTCATCCTGTCCGCCTCGGTCTTCGCCAATGCCCGTCCTGACATAGGCCTTCGCTAGGCACATCCTCAACCCCCCAACTCTGCTAGAGCCGCTTGCAGGCTCTTATTGGACTGGTGAAGCAGCTCCACCCCCCGGACGAGGTGCTCGTGTACCCTAGGCTTACCCAGGCTCTCGGCCCGGGCTGCCAATTCGAGGATCTCTCCGGCGTGGTCTGCATTATGCTTGACCAGGTACTCCAATAGCGCCTGTAGTTCGCGCATCGCCTGTTCTGTCACGGGTCCTCCTTTCGCAGGTCAGCCCTGCACCACTTTGATAGCACCCTGAGGGCACACCCGGACGCAGTCACTGCAGCCTTTGCAGCTTCCCGCGTCAGTCAGTGGTGCCTCTCCTGGCGCCTCTTGATAAAGCCGCTTCTTGGTGCAGGCCAAAGCCGCCACGCATACACCCCCTGCGCACTTCGTGGGGTCGCATCTGCGATAGTCGACCAGAACTCGTTTCCCGGCCACTGTTACCGTCAGACCTCTTCTCCGCGCGGCCCTTGAGTGGCGTCTTGCTGCCTGTCCCCCTGTTTGGTATGGAGCTCACCGTCGGCGGTCTCCGGTCCGGCCGACGCGGCTCTGAGCTGCTCCAAGGTGCTCTCCAGCTCCTCCAACTCCTGCCACATGCGCGGGGGCACCGAATGGGAAGGCCATCTGCTCTCTAGCTCGGCGATCTTCGCCTCGAGGCGTGCTATTTCGTCAGCCCTGCTCGGTGCCATAGGCTACCCCTTGATCAACACGAGTGAGCTCATCATGGCCACCGACCACAGGATGTCGGGCGGCAGATGCAGTTCACAGGTCTCGTCGAAAAGCAGGTAACACCGCGCCGGGAACTCTTCGTCCGCTCTCCACAGGATTACCGTGATAGGGACGCGAGCAAACGGGAGCAGCTCGAGGGCGGCGTCGCCATAAGCACGTGGCTGCGCACCGTAGCGAGCGCCCTGGCGGAAGAAGCCCTCCGGGTCATCCCCGAAGCGACCGGCGATGGCCTCCAAGGGCAGCAGGTGAGAGCCCTTGAGGTATATCTGGCCGCTTTTCAGCTCGGTCGGCTTGAGCAGTCGTCCGGTCGGTTTGATGTTCTGCGCGTCCAGCAAGTAGCGAAGGATAGATAGGCGCGAGAAGTAAGCCGTCCTGGTGAGCACGAACTGAGCTTCGGGAGAAGCGCCGCGCAAGACGTGGTCCTTCAGGTCCACGGTCACCGGGTGACCGAAGACCGGCACCACGTAGCAGAGCTCGGCAGGGAGGTAGGAAGCACCTGTACGCGTGCAGACCTCCTGCGGATCAGACTCTGCAAGCAGATTCCAGGCGTGTTCTTCCCCCTGCATAACCGCAAAGTATACTCGCCGCGCTCCTCCTCTCGCTGGTGGTGCTAACGCCAGCCTACCGTGCTAATGTTTGCAGGTCACCAGCAGGCAGAGCTCGCAGAGCGAGTTGCTAGTCATGAGACCAGGGGGGAAGACGTGAAGATCAAAGCCGCCGTCCTCAGGGAGATCAACAAGGGCTACAGCATCGAGGAGCTCGAGCTCGATCCCCCAAAGGAAGGGGAAGCTCTAGTCAAGTACGCCTACACCGGCTTCTGCCACAGTGACCTCAGCAACACCAAGGGCTTCACCAAGATGAAGCTGCCCATGGTGGCGGGACATGAAGCGGCCGGTGTGGTGGTAGAGGTGGGGCCGGGGGTCACGCGTGTCAAGCCTGGCGACCACGTGGCCAGTGCCTGGATGTGCCCGTGCGGCGACTGCCCGGAGTGCCGCAAAGGCCTGGGCAACATCTGCTCCGGCACGTTCCCGCAGTTCGTCGGCGGCACCATGTTGGATGGCACCAGTCGCATGCGCGACGCCAAAGGCGAGGTGGTCCTGCACGGCAACTTCGTCTCCGGCTTCTCCGACTATACGGTGGTGCCCGAGGGATCGCTAATCCCCATCCGTAAGGACTTCCCACTGCAGTGGGCAGCGCTCATGAGCTGTTGCGTGCCCACGGGCTGGGGCACGGTCACCAAACTGGCGAACGTCCAGCCGGGTGACGCGGTGGCGGTGTGGGGCCTCGGCGGAGTGGGGCAGAACGCGTTGCGCGCGGCCAAGATGCGGCAGGCCAACCCGCTTATCGCGGTCGACCTGGAAGAAGCCCGGCGCGAGAAGGCCATGAAACTGGGGGCCACCCACTTCATCAACAACTCGAAGGAAGACCCGGTACCCATCATCCAGGAGCTCACCGGCGGCGGAGCCGACACCATCTTCGAGTGCAGTGGCGACCCCGGGGCCACAGTGCAGGCTTACTGGGCGCTGCGCCCGAGCGGGAAGCTGATGCAGGTAGGCATCATGGGCGAGCATGAGGTGGCGGCGCTGCCCCTCACCTACCTGGTCTTCGGGCAGAAGTCCATCATCGGTGGCCTGTATGGCTCTATCTCCACTAAGGACGACATCCCCAAGTACGTGGAGATCGCTGCCAACGGGGACATGATGCTCGACACCATCATCGAGGGCTACTTCAAGTTGGAAGAGATCAATGACATCCGGGAGAGAATGGAGCGGCGCGAGCTGAGTGGCCGCTGGGTCTGCAAGTGGGACTAGTGGAGGAAGTGGTGGAGACGATGAGCACGTTCTCGGGATGCGTAGGCATCTCTTCGGCGATAGTGGAGCCGATCGCGACGTCCGCGGGCGTCGGAGTGGCCACAGAAGCGGATGAGTGCGCCGGCGAGCCGGCCATCCTCGAGGAGATCGAGGTGGAAGAGCTGGCCGTGGACGGCATCTGTGGAGTCTATTGAGTACCTGGTTCCCGACTGGGTCCGCGTAAGGCGCGAGAGCTTCGGTCTGCTTTTCTACGACACGAGGTCCACTCGACTGACATTCGTCCGTTCGGGCGACGCCTTGGAGCCCCCGGCCTTCGTGGGCGGGGACCGACGCCTGCGGCTGGTCATGGCAGAGGGAGGGGCGGGGGCCACGCCGGGCCCAGCCACGGTGGCGGTGTCGCGTGCCACCGCGGACCGGACCGCTCTGGCCCGACTGCTTTCCGATTTGGTCGCCAAGGGGCTGCTCGTCGCCCGAAAGGCCAAGCCGGACCCTTCTCCTTTTTCTGGTGATGCCGGCCAGACTCAGTGATATCCCGCTCAAGGCCCCGGTCAACGTCACCTGGGAGGTGACCCGGGTCTGCAATCTGCGCTGCGCGCACTGCTTGTCCGCCGAGCTGCGAGCCGCTAGTGACGACGAGCTGGACTTGGCCGCCTGCCGGACGCTGGTCGACGAACTGGCACGCATGGAAGTCTTTCAGGTCAATTTCGGGGGTGGGGAACCCTTCTTGCGCGAAGACTTCGTCGAGCTCCTGGCTTACTGTCACGAGCGGGGGCTTACCACTTGCGTGAGCACCAACGGCACGGTGCTGGACGATGACCTCGTCGCCCAGCTTCTCGCCCTGTCTGCACCCGTCTACCTCCAGGTCAGCCTCGACGGGGCCCGACCGGAGACCAACGACGCCCTCCGCGGCACCGGCACTTTCGCGCGCATCTTGCAGGGGGTCGAGCTGCTAGCCACTCATCGCTACCCCGACTTCAGCCTGAACATGGTGGTGACCCGTGTGAACGTAGGGGAAGTGGCCGACTTCGACGGACTGGCTCGCCGCTACGGGGCGAAGACGCGTCTCTCCCGATTCCGGCCGTCGGGGGCCGGATGCGGGGCCTGGGCGGACCTGCGCCTCACCCGGCGGCAACTGCTCGAGTTGTCCGCCTTCCTGGGCGAGCACCCGGAGATCTTGACCGGCGATTCCTTCTTCGCGCTCACGCCGGCCGAGAGGCGGACTGCCGGTCTTACCCGCTGTGGTGCCGCCAAGATGACGTGCGTCGTGGCTCCTGACGGCAGCGTGTTCCCTTGTGCTTTCCTCTCGGACCCTGCTTTCTTGGCGGGGAACGTGAGAATCGCCCCACTTTCGACCATCTTTCGGGACTCACCCGTGTTCCGCCGCTTCCGCGAGATGGAGCCCGCCGCTTGCCGCAGCTGCGACCGCTTCCCGGTCTGCCATGGGGGATGTCCAGCGGTGGCTTATTTTCTGGCACACTCGACCGGGGCCGCGGACCCGGAATGTCTGCGAGCGGTGGAGGCCGATGCAACCCTCGAGGAGGTGCTTTAGATCATGCAGTTCCCCCACCTTTTCAGTCCGCTTCGCATCGGACGGGTCACTGTTCCCAACCGCATCTCCTTCTCGGCCCACTTGACCAACCTGGCCGTCGACGGTCTGCCCACCGAAAGACTCACCCAGTACTTGGTAGCGCGGGCCCGCGGCGGGGCGGGGCTTATCATCACTGAGGAGCAGTCGGTGCACCCCACCGATCGGGCCTACGAGCACCTCATCGAGGCTTTCAGGCCCCAGGTCATCCCTGCCTACAAGCAGCTCACGCGGGCCATCCACGCCTACGACACCCGTATCTTCGCGCAGCTCAATCACAACGGACAGCAGTGCAGCGGCAGCCTGTCCCGGCTTCCAGTATGGGCTCCCTCGCCGGTACCCGACGTGCTCTACCGGGAGACGCCCAAGGCCATGGAGATCGAGGACATCAAGGAGGTCATCGAGTACTTCGCTCGTTCGGCTGTTCACGTGCGGGAGGGCGGCTTCGACGGGGTGGAGCTCCAATTCGGCCACAGTTCGCTGGTACGCCAGTTCATGTCCCCCCTCACTAACTTCCGCGACGACGAGTACGGGGGGAGCTTTGAGAACCGGCTGCGCTTCGCCTTCGAAGTGGTGGCCGCGGTGCGGGCGGCGGTGGGGGACGACTTCACGCTGGGGGTGCGGCTGTGCGCCGATGAGCTCATCCCTGGCGGTCTCAACTTGGATGATGCCAAAGAGATCGCCAGGCGGCTGCAGGCGACCGGGCAGCTCGACTTCTTCAATCTGACGCTCGCCACTTTTTACAACCTTTACATGGTGGGCGGGCCCATGCACGTGCCGCTGGGCTACACGGTGCCGCTGGCGGCCGGCATCAAGGAGGTGGCCACGCTGCCCGTTTTCGCCACGGGGCGCATCAACGACCCGGTCCTGGCAGAGCGAGTGCTGGCGCAGGGGCAAGCCGACATGATCGGCGTGGTGCGCGGACAGATAGCCGATCCGGATTTCGCCCGCAAAGCCCGCGAAGGTCGTACGGAAGAGATCAGGTACTGCATCGCCTGCAACCAGAACTGCTACGGCCGGGTGGGGCTCAACAAGACCATCGGTTGTGTGCAGAACCCGGCGGTGGGCGCGGAAGCGACCGAAGGGGAGCACCATCTTAAGCCGACCTTGCGCAAGAAGCGGGTCATGGTGGTGGGTGGCGGACCGGCCGGGATGTGGGCGGCCAAGATAGCGACTATGCGCGGCCACGAGGTCACCCTTTTCGAGCGGGGCGAGGAATTGGGGGGCCAAGTACTGCTGGCTGCCAGGGGAGCGGGGCGCGAGGAGTTCGGGGTCATCGTCCGCAATGAGCGGAATCAGTTGGCCCGGCTCAGGGTGCCGGTGAGGCTGGGAGTGAAGGTCACACCGGAGCTGGTGGCGCAGGAACAGCCGGATGCGGTTATCGTGGCCACGGGTTCGCGGCCCAAAGCTTGCCCGGTGGCGGGAGCGGACGGGCCGGGCATCTTCAACGTCTGGCAGGTCCTGAGCGGCGAAGCCGGTGACCGCCTGGGGGAACGAGTGCTTCTTATAGATTACGACGGCCACCATCAGGCCACAGCGACGGCGGAGTTCCTGGCCGAGCTCGGCAAACGGGTGCATATCGTGACCTCTAGCCTGTTCGTCGGAGCGGAGTTGGGGCCGTCGCAGGACCTATATCTGGCGCGGCAGCGCCTGCTCACTAAGGGGGTGACCTTCACCCCCGACTTCGCGGTGATGGAGATCAAACACGGCGAATCGGGGCCGGAAGTCCACGGCTTCAACGTCTACTCCAACCAGTGGGACGTCTTCTCCGGCTACGACAGCATCGTGACCGCCATGGGCAACGACGCCGACGACGGGCTGTATTTCGCGCTGAAGGAGCTGCGCGACGGCCTGCCTGGGGTGCCTGGGGTCGGGGCCACGGCCGGGATGGCGACCAGGGCCGGGGCCGGGATGGCGACCAGGGCCGGGGCTGCCGCCGGTCCTCTGGTGCCCGAGTTATATCGGGTGGGTGATTGCGTGGCACCGCGAAAGGTCGACATGGCCATCTATGAGGGCTATCAAGCCGGGAAGAGGGTGTGAGCGGCAGTGCCGACCGCGAACGGACGATGAGCCAGGCGAAGAGCCAGGCGATGAGCGAGGCGACGGGCGAGGCCACCCGGGGTCTGGTGCTGGCGGTCCTGGACCCTGCCGCTGAGCCGGCCGGGAGGGCGCTGGCTGCGGAAGCTCGCCGACTTGCCACCCGGGCTGGTTGGGAAGTGCGGTTTGTGTCGTGGAGAGCCCCCGGGGCTGTGGACACGGTGAGCGAGGTGGCCCCGGGGGTGGGCGAGGCAGTTGTGTCTGCGCGCCCCTTCACCGAAGACATCGTGTCCGTTTTGGCCGAGCGGTGTGCGGCCGTGGCGCCCGAAGGTGAGTCGTCCTTGGTGGTGCTGCTGGCCGACACGACGCGAGGCCGCGAAGTGGCTGCTTTGCTCGCCCATCGCCTTGGCTGTGGGGCTGTGCTGGGCTGCAGCGACATACGGCCGTCGACTGGCCAGCCGGTGTTCGTGAAGCCCGTCTACGGAGGCTGGCTCGAGCGAGAGTGCCGGCCGGCTGACGGAGACTCCGTGGTCGCCACCCTGGATATGGCCGGCCTGGAAGAGACGGCGGAGGCCGCCCCCCTTGAGGTGGAGTGGGTGGAGGTCGCTGCCAGCGCGGTGGGCCGGGGCGGCGACGGACAGGCGGTCGGGCAAACGGCTCGCGTCCGCCGGTTGGAACTCCTCCCACCAGACCCTCGCACGGTCGATTTGACGCACGCCAAGCGGGTGGTGGCGGTAGGGGCGGGAGCGGCCACGGACCGGCTGCTGGGGGCGGTCCGGGAACTCGCGGACCTCTTGGCTGGCTCTTTGGGTGCCACCCGGCCGGTAGTGGACGAGGGCGTTTTGCCCAAGGAGCGCCTCGTAGGCCAGACGGGCAAGTCGGTCGGTCCTGACCTCTATCTGGCCCTGGGGATCTCCGGCTCGCCGCACCACGTGGCGGGGGTGCAACGGGCCGGGCGCATCATCTCTATCAACCGTGACCCGCGCGCCCCTATCTTCGGCCTTGGCGACCTGGGATTCGTAGCAGATTTGGAGGGGGTGCTCCCGGCACTCGTGGAGAAGATCAAAGCCTGGCGGGAGGAGCAAAAGGCGGTGACCTCGGCGGAGGGTGGCGATGGGCCAGCTTGACCAACGTGCCGGGCTGCAGACAGCTGGCGGGGAGATCAGGGCAAGCGGGGTCAGGCACGCCGGTGGCCCGGCACTCCCCGACGAGATCACGAAGGCTGGTGAGACCGCCTGGGCGGGCCAGCCCGCTTTGAGGAGTCGGTCCACCCCTGCTTCGTTCGACGCCATAGTGGTCGGAGCCGGACCGGCTGGCACCACCGCAGCGCTTGCTCTGGCTCAGGCGGGGAAAAGGGTGTTGCTTCTTGAGCGCGGTGACTACCCGGGGGCCAAGAACATGTTCGGCGGCATGGTGGCGTGGTGTCCTGCCCCGGAGAAGTTGCTGCCGGGCTTCTGGAGCCAGGCGCCGTGGGAGCGGGCGGTCACTAAGCGGACGCTGTCCATAGCGGCTGCTGGGTCGACGACGTCTTTGATCTTCCAAGCAGCGGCGGAGTCCGAGGCCCCAACGATCGGCGGTGGCGCCACTTCTGACCGGTCGCTCACTGGACTTACGCTGTTCCGCCCTCACTTCGACCGCTGGTATGCCGAGCAAGCGGTCGCTCACGGGGTGACCGTGCTTTGTGGCTGCCGCGTGGAAGGCCTGGTACGGCGTGGGGGCCAGGTGGTGGGGGTGCGGGTGGCCGGGCCGGATGACATCGTGGAGGCGCCACTGGTCATCGCTTGCGACGGGGCCTTGTCGCTGTTGGCGGCCGAAGCGGGTCTTCACTCGGGGGTGAAGGCCGAGAACATGGCGCTGGGAGTGAGGGCCTTGTACGCGTTGAGCGAGGAAGAGATAGACGCCCGTTTCGGCCTCGTGGGGCGAGAGGGAGCGACACAGGAGTTCCTCGGTTGCACGGGGGGTGTCCGGGGAGGTGGCTTCATCTATACCCAGACGGAAGCCTTGTCCGTGGGCCTGGTGCTCCACCTCGACTCATTGAAGGCGCAGGGGGTTGCGCCATACGAGCTCCTGGAGCGCTTCGTCGCCTCTCCCCTTGTAGCGCCCCTACTGCGGGGCGCGCGGCTGGTCGAATACTCGGCCCACTTACTCCCCGAGGCGGGGCTGCGGATGACGCCCCGATTACAGACGGCGGGGCTCCTGGTGGCCGGAGACGCGGCAGGGTTCTGCTACACCAATGGCCTGACCCAGGAAGGGATGAACCTGGCCATGACCTCCGGACTGCTGGCTGGCCGGGTGGCGGCTGAGGCCCTTGAAGCGGGGGACGTGTCGGCTGCCAGGCTCGCCCGCTACAGGAGGGCGCTTGAGGAGAGCTTCGTGCTCCGCGACCTGCGCACCTACCAGAAAGCCATCGACTTCTTGCATCACGACCGGCTGTTCACGGTGTATCCGCGGGTGGTGGGAGCCCTGATGGAAGACCTCTATCGCTCCGACGGGCGGCCTAAGGAGAAGATCCGCCGTTTGGCTCGGCGCGCACTCAAGGGAGAGCTTTCTGTAGGCCAACTGGTCGCCGACATTTTCCGGGCGGGGAGGGCGTTCGTATGATAGTGGATGACATCTTCGACCTGGTGAGTTATCGGGTGCACCCGGAGCCTCACATCAGGTTGAACCAAGACACGTGCCGCGGCTGCACGCACCGGGCCTGTACATTCGCCTGTCCCGCCCGTTGCTACACGTACAGCGAGGAGCGGGAGCGCGTCGACTTCGCTTACGAGGCCTGCTTGGAATGCGGAACCTGTCTACTCGTTTGTGACCGCGGTGCCCTGGACTGGAGCTACCCTGTGGGAGGATGCGGTGTACGGTTCCGGCTTACCTGACAACGGGAGGTTCCGGTCGTGAGGGAGCGGGCTGAAAGCGTGCCAGCCGGCACGGTGCCCTGCGTTGAGGTGCCGGTGACTAGAGTCCTCGTTCTCTTGGGCTTGGGGCCGGATGTCGCGGTAGCTCCGCAATTGGACATGCGGAGTGGTCGCGTTCGCGAAGACTGGTCGGTGCATGACCTTGATCCGGCGTCCGGGGCGGCGCTTGATTTGGCCCTCGAGTTGAAAGACCTGTACCCGCAGGTGCAAGTCACGGCTGTCCACCTGGGGCCGCGGGCGGCCGAGGTGTGGTTGCGCCGGGCTCTGGCGTGGGGCTGCGACCGGGCGGTGCGGGTGTGGTACGGGCAGGAGAGCGAAACAGCAGGGGCGGAAGGCGCCGGTGATGCGGACGGGCTGGGCCTGGTCACCGCCGCGGGCAAAGCCGTCATCTTGGCGGCCGCGGTGGAGGCCTGCGGCTTCGATCTGGTTTTGACGGGGGCCCGGGGTGTGGTGGAGGGCAGCGGGCAACTCGGCCTGCGGCTGGCCGCCGAACTGGGGGTCCCCTGTGTCACCGGGGCGGTGGCGCTCAAGGTAGAAGAAGGCTGCGATGGGCGCACCGTGGAGGTCCGGCGACGCTTGGAGCAGGGGTTCGAGGAGCGGATAGAAGCGATTTTTCCGCTGGTGGTCACGGTCGCGCCGGGGGACGGCCTCTCGGGTCTCTCTTCCCGGGTGCCAAGCGCGGCCACCCTGCTGGCAGCTCACACCGCCGACATCCCGGTGTGGACCCTGGCCGACCTCGGAGTACCGGAAGCGAAGGTGCGCCGGGCCGAGGGTCAGCTGGTCTGGGGTCCGCCTCGCGCGCGACGGCCTCGCTTGATTCCCTTACCTGCTCCTGACCAGAGCCTTCCTGCTTTTGACCGGATACTGAGACTGATCGAGGGTTCGGTGCGGCACCGCGAGGGCCGGGTCGTGCGGCTTCCGGCCGACAAGGTGGCGGACGAGGTGTTTTGTACGCTGAAAGAAGAGGGCTGGCTCGATCATTTGCTGGTCGAGGCTCGGGCGCCCACCGCGACCGACGGGGAGCGCCCCCAGGAATCTCAGAGACTGGGCGGACAGCAAGCCCCTCCGTCGGGCGGTGGCCGGGCGTGATCCCGCTCCGCTACCGGCTTCGCGAGGGTGTGCGGCTGGAGCCGGGCCGGGATGGTTCATGGCGAGTCATCTCTCTGTCGCCGCTCTACGTGGTGCGAGTCAACGTCGCTGCTGCCCGCCTTCTCCAACGGACACGTCGCTGGGCTACAGTCCCCGAGCTCGCCACTGCCTTCCGGGTTTCGGAAGAGCGCATCTTCAGCTTGTGCGAACGGTTTCGGGCTCGCGGAGTGCTGGAGGTGAAGCGTGCGGACGTGCCGGCGGTATCGGTTCCCGGCCGAGCGCTCGGGTCGGCTCCCGGGGGGCCGCCGCGCGTCTCGGTAATCATCCCGACGTTCGACCGGGTTGAGGAGCTCGAGGAGTGCCTGCGCTCCGTCGCAGCTCTCGACTATCCTGCCGACCGGCGCGAAGTACTGGTGGTCGACGACGCCTCGACTCGGTCGGCGGACCTCGCGGCTGTAGCGGCGCGGTACGGGGCACGCTTGCTGGTCAACGAGCAGAATCGCGGCCCCGCCTACTCCCGCAACCGGGCGGTGGCTGCCAGCACCGGCGAACTGCTGGCTTTCGTCGACAGCGATTGCGTGGCAGAGCCTCGCTGGCTTGCGGAGCTGGTCCCCTACTTCGCTTGGAACAAGGTAGGGGCGGTGGGTGGACGCACCCTCAGCTACTACCGGGAGTCGTCGCTCGACCGCTACGAAGAAGTCTCGTCCCCGCTGGATATGGGCCCGTGGCTTCACATCGCGGGGCCTGGCTCGGACACCTTCTACGTGCCCACCTGCAACCTCTTGGTACGGCGATCGGTCTACCAGGCGGTCGGGGGCCTTCGTGAAGACCTGCGCGTGGGCGAGGATGTGGACCTCTGCTGGCGTGTGCGGGCCGGTGGCCACTACTTGGTCTACGCCCCTGAGGGAGTCGTGAGACACAAACATCGGGACCGTCTTGTGGCGATGCTGCGGCAGCGGGCCCAGTACGGGACCTCGGAGGCGGTCCTTCATCGCCTGCATCCTGGTAAGCGGAAACGCTTCCCACTGCTTCCGGCGCCCCTGGCCACGGTCGCTGTGCTGGCGGCGGCCACGCTGGGTCTGGCGCCACGCCTGTTGGCAGCGGCGGCCGCCCCGTTCCTGTGGGATGGCTTGAGCCGGACCGCACACCTACGACGGGAGGGCGTCCAGGTGCCAGCGGTGCGGGTCTGGACGGCGGTGGCCCGCACTCACCTGGGGATGCTCTACGTGGCCTACTTTCACCTGCAGCGCTATTACCTGTGGCCGCTCGCCGCTCTGGGCTTTGTCGCGCCAGGGGCGTGGGCGCTGGCGGCGTCGGCGGTGGTGTATGCGGCCGGGGTCGATTACGCGGCGAGGAAGCCGCGCCTGGGCTTCCTTCCTTTTCTCGCCTACTATGCCACCGAGCACCTCGCTTACCAGACCGGGGTGGTTGCCGGCTGTGTGAAGGAACGGACGTTCCGCTCGTACCTGCCGGTGTTTTGGGGCGATGCCGCTGCGACACGGTCCATGGTGCCGGATGTGGCTAAGGGTGCCGGATTGCAGCCCCGGGTCAGCGACAGTCAGGGAGGACGCTGATAATGATCAAGGAATACGACCTGCCGGTCCCTATGCGCGACGGCACCATTCTGCGCGTCGACGTCTACCGCCCGGACGCCCCGGGCAAGTTCCCCGTTCTTTACGCCTGTGCAATGCACAACAAGGACCTCCAGCGGGTCGAGGTGGCGGAGAACCTCAAGGTCGGTCAGCCAGCTTGGTCGACCCAGTGGTACGGGATTCTTGAAGCGGGCGACTCCAAGCGCTTCGTGGCCAACGGATACGTCCACGTGATCGGCCAGGTGAGGGGAGGCCACAAGTCCGAGGGCCGGCTCGGCGTGGGGGACGACTGGGACCACTACGACACCATCGACTGGATCACCAAGCAACCCTGGTGCGACGGCAACGTGGGCATGGTCGGTCTTTCGGCCTACGCTGCCGAGCAGTGGCGAGCGGCAGCCCAAGGGCATCCCGCCCTCAAGGCCATCTTCCCGCTGGATGCCGGTGGTTGCTACGGGGGGCTCGAAGGCTTCCGCGACCAACACCCGGGGGGCGTCATCCAGACGATGCCCTATCACATCGGGCTCTTCAACAGTATGCACGGGGGGATCGATACCCCGCCCGAGCTGCCGCCCGACGTGGAGGCCGCTTGGCAAGAGGCCATGCGGAACCCCGACTACATGATGTACGTGAACCTGTACAACGTCCTGACCCTGCGGGGGCAACGTGACCCCGGCATGTTCTATCCCCTGCTCTTCCCGTTTGAGCGACCGGGGACCATCGAACGCACCGAGGAGATGCTCAGAAAGATCAAGATCCCCTTTGTGACCGGGGCGTTCGGTGGGGCCTACACCTACAAGATGCACTGGCAGGGAGCGCAGCACTACTTCTACGGCGTAGATGTGCCGCACAAACACCTCTTCGTGACCCCGCCTGCTCACGCCGAGCGGCCCTTCCATGAGTGGCACGACGAACTCCTGCGCTGGTACGACCATTGGCTTAAAGGGATCGACAACGGGGTCGACCGGGACCCGGCGGTGCGGGTCTGGGTGCAGGGCGAGAACAAGTGGCGGACCTTCGCTGGCTGGCCGGTACCGGAGACGCAGTGGACCAAGTACTACCTGCACAGCTGGGAGAAGCTCAGCACCCGGGGTCACCTGCCGTCTGCCCATACCTTCGTGAACGAGCCGCCCGACGCCTTCGTGCAGATGCCACCCACGCAGACCAACAAGATCGAGCGCTTGCGCTACCTGAGCGAACCTCTGGCCGAGGATACCCTGGTGGTAGGGCCTATCTCGCTCACCTTCTGGGCCTCTCTCGACCAGGACGACACCAACTGGATCATCATCCTCAAGGACGTGGGGCCGGACGTCTCGGTGCAGACGGCGCG
>Ga0101944_10003084_pt1 | contig 24372 bp, 21 predicted proteins | sample DewCreD2012metaG_FD_75245 | JGI IMG/M metagenome (GOLD analysis project Ga0101944, IMG submission 75245) | Hot spring sediment bacterial and archeal communities from British Columbia, Canada, to study Microbial Dark Matter (Phase II) - Dewar... ... | reverse complement strand
GCCGAGCTCAGGCATCGCCACCATCTTCAGCCCCAGCAACTGGTGGCCATCGAGTGGGATGAAGAAGGCCGATGGTCGGCTCCCCTGGACTTCTTGCTTCACTTGGCCGACGAGACTCCGGTCTCGCTCCTGCCACACCTCTCCGATCTGCCTCCCGCGGTGGCGATTCAGTCCATCGAGGGCTTCATCGACAAGCGCGGCCAGCCGGCGGTTCGGATGGTCATCCAATTCTCAAGCTTCGCGGATGCGCGCCGGGTCTTCGAGCGGCTGCTTCCCGAACGTGTGACCATTGAGGACTACCGAAGAGTGGGGACTTATCAGAAACTGCCCGGCCCGGGCAGCGAGATGGCCAGTCCCTGACGCCAGGGGCGAATGAAATTGACCATGGGGCGGCAAGGACCAAAGAACGCCAGCTCCAAACAGTTCCTGGTTCCGGGTTCCTGGTTGAAGCCCCTTTTCGTCGAATCGGGTGGCCCGGAGGGGCATGGTGAGCTGGTCGTGATCGAGAGAGTCCGCATGGGCTGGCTTCGCCCGCCCCACGACACCGTTCCCGGCGCCGGTCAAAGGCTTCGGGCCAACGGCAGGGTCTCCAGGAGGCAACCGCGGGCGGCGGGCGGTCAGTGCAGGCAACGATCCGCCTGAATTCCGGACATCATCCCCTGAAACAACTCCCGCAGGCTCTCCTGCCTCATGCCGGCCACTTCCGTTAGAAGGAATTGGACCCAGATCCCGCACATGAAGCTGAACATGTGATCCCCCGAGACCAGGACCTCCTCAAGAACGCCGGGAGTATCCAGGGCTTCCACAGCCGCGTTGAGTATGAGGCTGCGCAGGGTCCCCTCGTCCATGGTGCGCAGCGCTTTACGGTACAGGGCGGAAATGTCGTCGATCCGAAGAACGACCGCCAGCGCCCGATCACTGGACGAGATCAAATTGGGTTGAGATGGGATCGAGGATGGAGCTCTTTTCATATCTTGGTGCAGCCTCGTCATTATATTGATTTTTGTAAAGATTGGTTTATTCTCTTGCCAGTGTCCATCAGCACGCGAGCCCGCCATGAGAATCAGGTTCCTGGCACAACCTGCTGTGGATGACTATTAGAGCGGATCAATAACCAAACGAAAAGTGGCTGCGCTCGTCCGCGGCCGAGAGAAAGGGAATTGCATGAATCTCCGATCCAGGCGACTCGATGTCACTTCATTCCAGGCATTTACGGCTTTGGTACTGACCGTGACCTGTTTGTTCACACTGTCATCCCCCGCGGCCTGGTCCGCCTACGCCAAGGACGGTCCGCCTTCCTTCGCCGACCTGTCGGAACAGGTGAAGCACGCGGTCGTGAACATTTCCACCACGCAGGTGGTCAAGGAAAACCCCATGCAGCCGTTCATGGCGCCCAACTCGCCGTTTCGCGAGTTCTTCGGCGACGAGTTCTTCAAGCGATTTTTCGGGGACACCCCATCCGGCAGCATGAAGACCCATGCGCTGGGCTCCGGCATGATCATCGACACCGAAGGCCTCATTTTGACCAACAACCATGTGGTGGAAAAGGCCGATGAGATCAAGATCAGGACCGATGCCCAGAAGGATTACGACGCCAAAGTCGTGGGACGGGATCCAAAAACCGACCTGGCCCTTATCCGGGTCACCCCCGACAAGGATTTCCCCAAGCCGGTCAAACTGGGCAACTCGGATGCCATCCGCGTGGGCGACTGGGTGATGGCCGTTGGGAATCCGTTCGGCCTGGGCCACACGGTGACGGCGGGCATCATCAGCGCCAAGGGCCGCGTCATCGGAGCCGGCCCCTACGATGATTTTCTCCAGACCGACGCGGCCATCAACCCGGGAAACAGCGGCGGGCCCCTCTTTGACATGAACGGCGAGGTGGTGGGCGTCAACACGGCCATCGTGGCCCAGGGACAGGGAATCGGCTTCGCCATCCCGATCAACCTGGCCAAGGAGATCCTCGTTCAGCTGAAGACAGGCAAGGTCATCCGCGGATGGCTCGGCATCATGATCCAGGACATCACCCCCGAGCTGGCCCAGTCCTTTGACATCCAGGAGACCAAGGGGGTCATCGTGGCCGACCTGGTGGCCGACGGCCCGGCCGAAAAAGCGGGGCTTAAGCGGGGAGACGTCATCACGCGGCTGAATGGCAGGGAGGTGGAGAATGCGCACGCCCTCTCGCGCATGGTGGCCTCGACGGCGCCGGAAACGACCGTCACGCTCCAGGTGATCCGGGACGGAAAGAGCAGGGAGATCAAGGCCGCCATCGGCACCATGCCGGCGGATGGCGCCGAGGCCGCACCTTCCAAAAAGGAGAGCACCTGGGGACTCACGGTTCAGAACCTGACGCCCGAGCTGGCTCAGCGCTTCGATTGGGACGCCACCGAGCACGGAGTGGTGATCTCCAATGTTCAGCCGGGCAGCCCCGCCGCAGAAGTCAAGCTGCGCCCCGGCGATCTCATCAAGGAGATCAACCGCCAGAAGATCCAGAACCTGAAAGATTACAACCAGGCCCTCCAGAAGATCAAGAAGGGCGAAAGCCTTCTGCTCCTGGTCAAACGCGGCGACAGGACCTTCTACGTGGCCCTCAAGGCTCCGGCGGATCAGTAGGGAGGAAGGGACGGCGAGGCATGACGTTCTGCGGTGACGAATCCTATTTCCTGGTCAGCATCTCTCCCAGGGTTCTGAAGAGGGAGAAGGAGAAGGCCAGAGAGCTCCGGCGGACTCAGTGGTGGCAGCGGCAGCTGGCCCGCGGCCGATGCCACTACTGCAACGGCTCCTTCGAAGCCCAGGAGCTTTCCATGGACCACGTGGTGCCCCTCATCCGCGGGGGGCGGTCCACCCGCGGAAACGTCGTGCCGGCCTGCAAGGAATGCAACAATCGCAAGAAGTACCTTCTCCCCATCGAATGGGACGAATACATGCTCACACTGAAGGGACCGGCTGACCCGGAAACGGGGCGAACCGCGCGCGGGTCCGAAGGTCAAGGGTAAGGCGATGGAAGAGTGCAAGACCTGCGAGCTGGCGATCTACTGCTATTCCGAATCCGGAACCTGGGTTTTTCGCACCAAGCAGGAAATGGAAGAAAAACGGGAGGCCATGGACAAGTGCCCTCACCACGGGAAAGTGGTAGAGTCGCGATCGCAGTGCCCAAGGTCCGGGTCCCGCTCCAATGGCTGAGAGGAGGAGCAGGGAGCGCGGCGGGATTCCCCCCCGGACCCGCTTCGAGTCCCTTGGCAACGGAGCCATGTTTACTGGTTAAAGGGTTGAATCTTACTTGCCCAGATTCACCGCAAAGGCACCAGGAGCGCAAAGGAAGACCGACATGGGCCCTGGACCCTTTGCGACGGTTGCGCCTTGGCGTTGAGAAAGGAAGGGATATCTACCCTGGCGCATGGGATTAGGGCGGCGACTGCCGGAATCAGCCGACTCCCAGGGGGAGCCCGGGAGCCGGCGAGGTTTTCGGAACCTTTTTTCGACCGCGATTCGCACTGAAGGACCCGTCGCCGCTTCAGCACGGCCTCTCTCAAGTGAACATGTTGATTTTGCAGCTTCGAGCGTGCTTGAGGTAGTCTTCGGCAGTCTGAATCTCCACGCCGTCGATGAAATCCTCGGGCTTCAATCCCATCATGTCCATGGTCATTTTGCACGCCACGAATTTCACTCCCTCCAGCTGGGCCATCTCCATGAGATCTTCCAGCGTCGGGATGCCGGCCTGATCGATCTGCCTTTTCATCATCCAGGTGGCCACCGATGACATGCCCGGGATAGCGCCCATGGTTCCGGGCGGGATGAACTGGAGCTTGCGGACGCCCCCTTTGCGGATCACGTCGATCCCCATGAAGGTGTAGAAGACCGTGGCTTCCATCCCCAGCCTCCTGGCGTTGATGGCGAGGATCAGGGCGGGGTAGGCCCCATCCAGGCTGCCGCGGCTGCAGATGAAGGTGCACATTTCCTTTTCGGGGGCGCTCTCATCGACCTTGTTCAAATCAAGAGCCGTAACCGTAGACATTTCCTTTTCCTCTCTTTGCGATGATGGTGATCTCATGCGCCCGCGTCGGCCGCAGGCTCCAGCTCGGCGTCTTCCAGTCCCGCCTGCTGGCGAACACAGTGGATGATCTTGATCACTCCGGGGTGAATGATGCTGTAGAGCACCTGGTTTCCGCTGCGTCGGGCCCCCAGGATGGACTTGGCTTTCAAAAGGGCCAGCTGCTGGGAAGTGTAGGGCTGCTGGGCTCCCAGATGATCGCAGATTTCGGTGACGGATTTCTCCCCATCCTCCAGAAAGTCGATGATCTGCAGGCGCACCGGGTGGGCGACGGTCTTGAGAACGTCCGCGGCCCTTTCGAGGTAGTCTGCTTCGAGGGACGTGAGATGATTTCGAGCCACTTCTTGCCTCCTTCGTCGGCGCCGTCAATTATCTAAAATATATATAGCAATATACATATATTGTCAATCCCATTATGCCTTGAATCCGCAAAACGACGGCCGGGACGCAACCCGGCCCTACTGAACAACCTTGCTGGTAGGGCCGGGTTGCGTCCCGGCCGATAAAGGGTTGCGTTCCCATCCGAGCCGGCTCCTCCGTGCCGGCCTGCCATTCCTGAACAGGCTCTCGGCCGGAATCCACGGAAAAGCACTGGATGCCGGCTCAAAAACCGCCGGCATGACGAGCGACCAAATGGACATCCACCCTTGATGAGCTGTACCGCCCCATGGCACCGGAATTTTCGGAGAGGCAGGAGCAGCAAGGCTTTGGCAGGCTTCTCCTGGCCCATGGCATCTAAATCTCCCGGGATTCGGGGACCACATCCTTGAAAAGACAGGGGTACGATGACTATTCTAGTTGATGTTGTTCAAAACGTCTGTTCACACCCATCCCAGAACGCAAAGACAAGGAGGTTTTATGCCAATCACCCTGCCCGATCTGCCCTATCCCAAGGATGGACTGGCTCCCCACATCAGTGAAAAAACCCTCGAATTCCACCACGGCAAGCATCACAAGGCCTACGTGGACAACGCCAACAAGCTCATTGCAGGCACCGACCTCGAAAACCTGGACCTCGAGTCCATCGTGAAAAAGACAGCCGGGGACGCATCCAAGGTCGGAGTGTTCAACAACGCGGCACAGGTCTGGAATCACACCTTCTACTGGAACTGCATGAAGCCCAACGGGGGCGGGGCTCCCACCGGGGCCGTGGCTCAGAGGATCGCCGCGGATTTCGGGAGCTTCGAGAAGTTCGTCGAGGAATTCAAGACCGCCGGAGTCACCCAGTTCGGCAGCGGCTGGGCCTGGCTGGTGCTGAACGGAGGCAAGCTCCAGGTCGTGAAGACACCCAATGCCGGCAATCCCCTCACGGAAGGCATGAAGCCCATCCTCGTTGTGGATGTCTGGGAGCACGCCTACTACCTGGACTACCAGAACCGGAGGCCCGACTACCTCAGCACCTTCGTGGAGAAGCTCATCAACTGGGAATTCGTGAATTCCTGTCTCGCCTGACAAAAAGCCCCTCCCCCACGCGTGGCGGAGGAGGGGCTCCCAGTTCCCACTTCATCCGGACATCCATCCGGTGGGTTCCTCGATCAGGACGGATAGACGTTGCCCGTCTCGAGGATGCTCCATCCGTTTCGCGTCTTTCCCAACAGCAGGTTCACCTGCCAGCCGACCCGGCAATGGTCCGTGATGTCCTTGGGGACCCTCACTTCCACCGAATCGGCGCTGGTCATGGCGGAAAGGTGGAGCAGACCCGGCTCGACCCTGTCCACGGTGAAATAGTCATCGATTTCGGTGGTCCAGTAGCGCGGAGCATACTGCTGGGCGTATTCGTACAGAAGTCGAGCCAGCCTTTCGGCGGCCGGCAGTTCCCGCGCGGCCTCGGCGGCAATGGCCATGGTCTTTTCGGCTTCCTCCTTTCCCACGAATCCCTGCTCCTCCAGCCACTTGATGAGCCGCTTGGTGACGGTCCCCGCCGCCTGCAGCAGCGCCTCGGAAGCCATGACCTTGCGAATCATGAAGTAGTTGAGGAAGTGGGACACCGAGGGCAGTATTTTTTCGGGCCCGAAAATGGCGCAGAAATCGATGTTCTTGTGATAGGAGAGGCGGTCGTAAAGGGCAATATCCGACGAGCTCTGGAGATCGTTGGCTCCGTAGGCGTTCAAACAATGCTTCATGAGGTCGATGACTTCCCGGTATCGCCGATAGGTTCTTACCTTGAGCCGCTTTTGCTCGCTCTTGAGAAATCGGCTCAAGATGGTTTCGATACTCGGCTCCGCGAGAGTCGGGAACTGCAGGACTTTCTTCTCGGTGGTCATGTTCATTTACTCGGGTCCCTGGGAATCATCCGGAGATTTCCGTTCAAGTGGGCGCGCCGCAATGGGGAAAATAGCGGAAGTCAGCCTCCACTGGAGCTCCACATCGTGCACAACGATCCCTTCCGCTCCCCCCGGCGAGGGGATGCCTGCCCATGGGCTGCTCGGGCGGTGAAACCGCTCCGCACCGGTCACAGATCACAACAGGCTCGCCCCGCTTCACGGGAAAGAGCGGGATGAAGAACAGGCTGAGGTAATGATCGATTCTTTTCAGGCGCGCCTGGGCCAAGCCGCAATGGGAGCACACCCGCGGCGTATCGTCCACCGTTGTCGTCTTGGGCTGAATCCCCCCGATCAAGAAGAACATCTGGCCTCCCGCCGGTCTCGATCATTTCTCGCAGGCGATTTATACCATAATGCCGAGGAAGTAAACATAAAGACTCTGGTTAAAAAAACACCCGCCGGACCCGACGCTCCAACCCCATGCCCTGCCTGGCCCTGGAAATGAAAAGCCTGACCTTTTCAAGGTCCTTGACACCCGGACTGGATTCCACGCCGGAGCTCACATCGACGGCATCGGGAAGCGCCGACTCGATGGCAGCCCTGACGTTGTCCGCATGAAGCCCCCCGGCAAGGACCGTGGGCCTGATGGCAGCCAAGTCCCGGGCCGCGGACCAGTCCCACGTCAGGGCATTGCCGCCCGGCAGCGGCCCCCCGGTGGATTCGACCAGGCAAACCGCGCCCGGATAGCGGACCGCCATGGCCAGGGAAGGATGCCCATTGGCGAAGAATGCCTTGAGGACCAACAGACCTCGGGCGCTCAGGCGGGCCGCCAATTCGGGAGATTCATCCCCGTGCAGCTGGACTCCCCGGAGTCCACAGTGCTCGACCCGTCTCATGATCGCCTCGAAGGCTTCGTTCACGAATACTCCGATGGTGCAAGCCTCATCCGAGATTTCCCGGCAGATGGATCGGGCCTTGTGGTCGCTCACGTTCCGCGGACTCCTGGGGAAGAAGACGAGGCCGATGGCGTCCGCACCCAGCCGGACACACTCCAACGCCTGCACCTCGTTCGTCAGGCCGCAAATTTTGACCTGAACCGACGTCAGGGGAGCCCGTTGATCGGTGGGCTCACCTTTCGACGCCGGCGGTACCCTGGAGCCGCTCGTCCGACCTGGAATGGCGGTATTCCCCGTCTTGCCCTCCTCCATCACGGGTCCTCCCCAGGACCGGCCAAATCGTGCCTTCCCAGCAAACCCCTAAGGAAATCCTCGATATTTCCGGCGCGAACCAGGCTCTCGCCAATGAGGAAATTGTGTATCCCCGCATCGAGGAGCTTCTCGATCTGGCTCCGCCCGTGGATGCCGCTTTCAGCCACGAGCACCTGGCCGGAACTTGCATGAGGGGCCAGCCTCACCGAGGTCTCGATGTCGGTCCGGAAGGTTCGGAGATCCCGGTTGTTGATGCCCACCAAACGAGCGCCGGCGGCCGTGGCGACTTCGAGCTCCGACAGGGAGTGGACCTCCACCAGCGCGTCGAGCCCCAGCTCCCGGCCCAACTCCAGACAGTCCTTCAGGAATTCAGGCGCCAGCACCCGGACGATGAGCAGGATGGCATCGGCTTCCATCACCGCCGACTCATAAACCTGGTAAGTGGTGACGATGAAATCCTTGCGCAGGACCGGCAGCGCCGAGGCCCGCCGAGCCGACCGCAGATCGTCGGGACCGCCGAAGAAAAAGGAGCGGTCCGTCAGCACCGAGAGGGCCGCCGCCCCTCCCCGCTCGTAGGCCCGGGCGGTGGCCGCGGCGTCGAGATCCCCTCGAATGAGGCCTTTCGAGGGCGATCCCCGCTTGATTTCCGAGATGATATTGACTCCAAAGGGGCCGGGACCGGCCAGCCGCTCCAGAAAAGGTCTCCTCGGTCCGGACATCTCGGCCGTCTTGCGGAGATCGGCCTCCGAAACGAGCTTTCTCGCCTCCTCCACTTCGACAAGCTTGTGCTCGACAATGCGGGCCAGAACATCCGACCGGCCCATCCCCGCCATTTCAGAAGAGGTCATCATCCATTCTCCTGCGTGAATCGGGCAAGGGCCTCGAGCTTTCTCATGGCGTCCCCCCGGTCGATGGCGGCCTCGGACATTCCGATGCCCTCGGAGAAGTCCCGGGCGACTCCCGCGGCCACCAGGGCCGCACCGGCGTTGACAACGACCACGTCCCTCCTGGGGCCTTTTTCCCCCGCAAAGACCCGCCGGGCGATGTCGGCGTTGACAGCCGGCTCACCGCCCTCAAGCTCCTCGGGTGCGGCGCTTCTTCCCAGCAGCTGCTCCGGGGTCACATCGTAGGTCCGGATCATGCCGTCCCTGAGCTCGGAAACTCTCGTGGGCGCGCAGACGGAGATCTCGTCGAGGCCGTCGTGGCCGTGAACCACGAAGGCCCTGCGCGTCCCCAGAAGCTTCAGGGCCTGGGCGAACATCTCCGTGAGCCCGGGCGCGAAAACGCCAAGGAGCTGGCAGTTGGCTCCAGCGGGATTGGTCAGAGGACCCAGCATGTTGAAGATCGAGCGGATTCCGACTTCCTTTCTGGCCTTGGCCGCGTGCTTCATGGCGCCGTGAAAAACCGGCGCGAACAGGAACCCGATGCCGACAGACTGAACGGCTTCCTCGACGAGCTCAGGAGCAATATCCAGCCGCACCCCCAGCGCCTCGAGCACATCGGCGCTGCCGCAACGGCTCGAGACGGACCGGTTGCCGTGCTTGGCCACCGTGACCCCGCAGCCTGCCACCACAAAGGCCGCCGTGGTCGAAATGTTGAAAGTGTTGGAGTGATCGCCGCCCGTCCCGCAGGTGTCCACCACGGCATCGGCAGCCACCTGGATGCGTATGGCCTTGCGCCGCATGGCCCGGGCGGCGCCGGCCAGCTCGGCGAACGTCTCTCCCTTGGTGGCCAGGGCAGCCATGAAGGCCCCGATCTGAGCGTCCGTCGCATTTCCGGACATGATCTCCGTCATGACCTCGGCCATTTCGGCCTCCTGAAGGTCCTCCCTCTGGATGATCTTCTTCAGCGCGTCCTGGAGCGTCATCTGCCTCCCCCTCCATTCCGTTTCAAGTTTGAGGTTCCAGATTTCAAGTTATCGGTTTCAAGGTTCGGGTTTGGGGTTTCGAGTCGAAAGCACAGGCAGCCGCCGGCGGTCTCAGGCCGTCATCCTCAGTTCGGCTCCCCGGGCGATCTCCAGGAAATTTCGCAGGAGACGCTTCCCCACCTGGGTCATGATGGACTCGGGGTGAAACTGGATGCCCTCGGTGAGATGCCCGCGATGGCGGATCCCCATGATCTCGCCGTCCTCGGCCTCGGCGGTGATCTCGAGGCACTGTGGAAGCTCCTCCCTCGACACCGCCAGGGAATGATAGCGCATGGCCTGAAAGGGACTCCGGATCCCGCGGTAAATCCCCTTCCCGTCGGCGGAGATGCTCGAGGTCTTGCCATGCATGAGCTGTCGGGCCCGAATCACCCGCCCCCCGAAAGCAGCCCCGATGGCCTGGTGCCCGAGGCACACCCCCAGAATCGGAATACTCCCCGACAGGCGCCGTATCAGGTCGATGGAGATCCCCGCCTTTTCGGGGCTGCAGGGTCCGGGAGATATGACGATGGCCTCGGGCCTCCAGCCCGCCACCTCGTCCACCGTCACCGCATCGTTGCGCACCACCCGTACCTCGGCCCCGAGCATCTGGAGGTACTGCACCAGGTTGTAGGTGAAGGAATCGTAGTTGTCGATCATTGCGATCATCTCGCGCCTCCCTGTCGAATGAGCTGCAAAGCCCTCTGAATGGCCATGGCCTTGTTGACCGTTTCCACGCGCTCGCGCTCCGGATCCGAATCCGCGACGATTCCGGCCCCGGCCCGAACCGTCAGGCAGCCGCCTTGGATGCTGGCGGTTCGGATGGTGATGGCCAGGTCCATGTTGCCCGTGAAAGAGATGTAACCGATGGCTCCCCCGTAAGGTCCCCGGGGAGCCTGCTCCAGCTCGGCGATGATCTCCATGGCCCGGATCTTGGGGGCTCCGCTGAGGGTCCCCGCCGGGAAGGTGGCCCGAATGAGGTCCCAGGCGTCGCAGTCCGTCTTCAGGTCACAGGTGATGTTCGAAACCAGGTGCATCACGTGCGAGTATCGCTCCACCACCATGAGGTCGGTCACCTGAACGGACCCGATTTCAGCGATGCGCCCCAGGTCGTTTCGGCCGAGATCCACCAGCATCAGGTGCTCGGCCCGCTCCTTGGGGTCCTGGAGCAGCTCGTCGGCCAGCTGGCGGTCCTCCTGCTCGGTCCTTCCCCTGGGACGCGTGCCGGCGATAGGCCTCAGGGTGGCCACGCGGCTTTCGAGGCGCACCATGGTTTCGGGAGACGACCCCACCAGCACCATGTCATCCAGGTGCATGAAGAATAGGTAGGGGGACGGGTTGATGTAGCGCTGGGCTCGATAGAGCCACCAGGGATGAATGGGGTCCCTGCACACGAAAGGCTGGGAGATGACGGCCTGGATGACGTCTCCAGCCCCGATGTACTCCTTGACTCGCCGCACCTGGGATCGAAACGATTCGGCGTCGACGGGAGTGTCGAGCTGACATGCGCCGCTCACCCTGCCGTCGGGCTCGACCAGGCATTGGGCCAGCTCGCCTTGCATGGCGTCGATGGAAGCCAGCGCATCCTCATAGGATTGCCCGGGAGCGACGCCGTCCAGGAAAGCATAGGAAACGAGGGCCAGGGTGTGCCGCACGTTGTCGAAGATGAAGAGGCGGTCGGGCAGCATGAACCTCGCCAGCGGCGCCGAATCGGCATGGTGCACGGGAATGGTCTCGAAGAAGGACACGGACTCGTAGGTCAGGTATCCGACAAGGCCCCCCCAGAACCGCGGGAGCTCGGGAAGCGAAACCGGTTTGAACCGCCCCATGAAAGAGCGCAGTACGGCGAATGGATCGCCCCCGTGCTCAAGTACCGTGGTTTCACCGTTCTCCTCGATTTCCACCCGGTCCCGGAAGACTCGCAGGGTGGCCCGCGCCGAAGCTCCGAGGAAGCTGTAGCGTCCCCAGCGTTCCCCACCCTCGACGCTTTCCAGCAGAAAAACCGGTCCTGCGTCCCGGTACACCTTGGCCAGCACCGAAAGCGGCGTCTCCGTGTCCGCCAGTATCTCACGGCACACGGGGATCACATTCCCCTGACCGGCCAAGCTCATAAACTCATCCCTGGTGGGAAATGAGCGCAATCTCATGTTGTCCTCCCTCCCCTGTCACGCGCTTCGCCTGATGCCCGCCAGGTTGTCCTGGTAAGGACTGAACATGGTGTGGATGGCACGAACCTGCCGGCAGAGTTCATGGAACTGCTCGGGATAGAGCGACTGGGCCCCATCGCTGAGGGCCGCTTCCGGAGCGTGATGCACCTCGACCATCAGCCCGTGGGCGCCCACCGCCACCGAGGCCCGGCTGAGTGGGATCACCTGGTTGCGCCGCCCCGCGGCATGGCTCGGATCGGCAATGATGGGCAGGTGGCTCTCCTTCTGCACGACGGGAATGGCCGAAAGGTCCAGGGTGTTGCGGCTGTGGTGGGCGAAGGTTCGGACCCCCCGCTCGCATAGGATGACTTGGGTGTTGCCGCCCTCCATGATGTACTCGGCGGCCATGAGCCACTCCTCGATGGTGGCCGAAAGCCCCCGCTTGAGGAGGATGGCCTTCCGCGACCGCCCGGCCCGCCGGAGCAGGCTGAAGTTCTGCATGTTGCGGGCCCCGATCTGGATCACATCGGCATAGGACTCGACCAGATCGAACACTTCGTGGTCCATGGCCTCCGTCACCACCGGCATCCCGGTTTCCTCGCGGACCTTGGCCAGGATCCCAAGTCCTTCCTCACCCAGTCCCTGAAAAGCATAGGGCGACGTCCTCGGCTTGAAGGCGCCGCCCCGGAAAAGCTGAGCCCCGGCCTTGCGGACGTGCCGGGCGATGGTGAGAGCCTGCTCCTCGCTTTCGATGGCGCAGGGCCCCGCGATCATGGTCAGGTGCCCGTTGCCGATCTCCACGTCCCCCACTCGAACCACCGTGTCGTCGAGCTGAAATTCGCGGCTGACGAGCTTGAACGGCCTCGTGACCGGAATGACTTCCTTGACCCCGGCCAGCCCCAGGAACATGGATGCGTCCACGGCCCCATGGTTGTGAAGCACTCCAATGGCCACCCGCTGCCCTCCGGGAATAGGGCGGGCCGTGTATCCACGGGCCTCGATGGCCGCCGCCACCGCGTCGATTTCACCGGCTGTCGCCAGTTGATCCATCACGATCAGCATCTCGGTCTCCTCTTCAGTTCGGATTCGATTCCGTTGTCCGGTTATTCATCAACATCGTCAGAGCCACTCAAAACGAAAGGGGGGTCGCAGGATGACTCCCACGCCCCCCCCTCAAAAACGTAAAGGACCGTGGGCCAGGCGGCCCACGGTCCTTGATCTTCACACTCAAACTGATGGTTCAGCTCCAGCTAAAGCCCGTCGGCACACCCCAAGCCGGTTCCGCGCCACCAGCGCCAGAAAAGGTGCTTGCCGCCATGGAGATTGCTCATGCTGCTGTCCATCCTCGATCAGTTCCGTTGATCCTCAACATCACATCTGCCCAATAAACCCGGAGCGACTTTCATGTCAAGCATTTTGTTTTGCACTTTCCTTGGACTCCGGCTCAGGGGTTCAGCATCACCCACTTGCCCTTCTCCACCTTTACCATGACGAAGGAGTCCGTGCCGAGCCCGTTGTGGTCCTCGGGGGTGAGATTGAAGATGCCGCTGACGCCCACGTAGCCCTGGGTCGTCTCGATGGCGGCCCTCAGCTTCTCGGGGTCGGAGCCCACCTGGCGGAGCGCATTGGCCAGGAGATAGATGGCATCCCAGGCGTAACCCGAGTGGGTGTTGATGGGGTACTGCTTGTCGTACTTATATTCTTCGGTGTACATCCTGATGAACTCCTGGATCACGGCTTTCTGCGGATCCGAATCCGGCAACTGGTCCACCACCATGAGTTTGGTGGATGGCATGATGCTGCCCTCGGCCGCTTCGCCCGCAAGCTCGATATACTTGGGATCCGGCTGACCGTGGCATTGAATCAGCGGGATGGTCAGGCCCAGCTGCTTCACATTTTTGGCCACGCGCGCTCCGGCAGGCCCGATGGTCCAGCAGATGAGGGCCTCGGCCCCAGTCTCCCTGGTCTTGATGATTTGGGGCGTCATGTCCGTGTCCGATACGGCGAAAACCTCCCTGGCAACGACTTCGATTCCGAATTCGGGGGCCAGCTGATCGAGCCAGGCCAGACCGTCCTTCCCGAAACCGTCGGACGCCGTGAGGATGGCCACCTTCGTCATCTTCCGGGACCGCAGATGGTCATAGATCTTCTTCACGGCCACGGACGTGCGCTGGGGCGTCTTGAAGGTCCATCGAAAGGGCCCGAATTTCCCCCCGGCAATGACCGGATCTCCGCCAATGGTCATGATGACGGGCACGTGCGCCGTGTCCTCGAAATAGGGCTTCACCGCCAGCCCCTCGTCGGTTCGAGTGGGCCCGATGACGGCAACGACCCTCTCCTTCTCGACGAGCCGCTTGGCCTCCATGAGCGCCTTGGTGGGCTCGCTCTCGGTGTCGCCCACCACGAGGTCGAGCTTCCTGCCGTCGATTCCGCCGAATTTGTTGATCCGGTCCACCACCATCTGGGCCACGAGCTTCGTCGGGGTCCCGATGGTGGCCGCAGGTCCGGACAGCGCAAAGAAAGCTCCGATCCTGATCGGTTGGTCTTCGGCGCATACGGCCGGCGCGACGCCGGACAACAGGAGCGCAACCCCCACCAAACACCCCGCCAGCACTTTCCACCTTCCTGACTGCATGGTCCTCCTCCTTTTCACATTCCAAGGTTCCGAGCTCCAAGTCAGAAATCCGACCTTGGGTTGATCACCTTTCCACGATGCGGTGATCGAAGACTCGCCGGCTTTTCCTTTCGGTCCTGGGCAGCGTCCCGTAATCCAGCAGCTCCACCTGGGCCCGAACGAGGATCTGATTTCGAATCTCGGCCGCGATGGCTTCAGCCAGGTCGCGGTCCGCGTCGGGGGAGTCCATCCCCGTCCGCTCGACCTTGATGAGCATCGAGTCCCTGCCGTCTTCCCGCCTGAACAGATGGACCTGGTACTCACTCCCGACGCCGGGAATCCGTGAAAGTACGTGGTCGATCTGTCCGGGATAGATGTTGACGGCTCGGTAGATGAACATATCGTCCGAGCGCCCGAGGAGGTGGTCGTGCCTCGGGAGCGGATTGCCGCAGCGGCAGGGCTGGGGAATCAGTCGCGTGAGATCGCGGGTTCGATAGCGGATGAGGGGGGACGCCTCCTTGCGCAGGGTGGTCACCACCATCTCCCCGATCTCGCCTGGAGGCACGGGATCGAGGGTCTCGGGATCCAATATTTCAAGGATGTAATAATCCGCCCAGTAATGGACGCCCTCGTGGGCCGAGCACTCGAGCCCCGTGCCGGGCCCGTAAAGCTCCGTCAACCCGGGGATGTCGTAGTGATCCTCCACCCCCGTGATCTCTGCGATGCGCCGGCGCATCCGATGACTGTGACGCTCGGCGCCGAAGATGAATTTCCTCAAGGCCAGCTGACCGCGCAGGTCCCGTTTCTCGATCTCCTCGGCCATCAGCAAAGCCATGGAAGCCGTGGCGCAGAAGACTGTGCTCCGCATGTCCACGAGCATCTGGCAATGGATTTCGGTGTTGGCCGGACCCACGGGGATGGCCATCGCCCCGAAGCGCTCGCAGCCCAGCTGAAAGCCGACCCCCGCAGTCCAGAGCCCGTAGCCCACGGCAATCTGCACACGGTCCTCCCGGGTCAACCGCGCCATCTCGTAGCATCGGGCGAACATATCCGCCCAGTCGTCGATGTCCTTTTGCGTGTAGGCCAGGACCTTGCGCTTTCCAGTGGTCCCCGATGAGGCGTGAACCCTGACGATACGTTCGTGTGGCACCGCCAGGAGCGGGAAGGGATAACCCTCCTGGAGGTCCTGCGCCGTCGTGAAGGGCAGCCGCTGGAGGTCTTCCAGGGAGCGAATCCGGTCCGGCGACACACCCGCCGCGTCCAGTCGGCTCCGATAAAAGGGACTGTTGGCATGGGCATGAGCCACCGTCCACCTGAGTCCTTCCAGCTGTATCCGATCCAACTCCGATGGATCCGCCCGCTCCGGCATGAACGAGTGAGCCATAAAAACCCTCCTGAGATCAACCCAGCGGCAAACTCCACCTGTCCCGTGCCATCCGCTGAGCAAAAAGCACTGCCCTCCCGAGTGGGATGGCACGCCTCACCCTTATCACAAATCAGCCTTGTTTCACAAAAGATGAATGCGGAGGAGGCCACCTGCCGATAAGTGAACCACATCCGATGTGATTTCGCTCCCATGAATCACTTTAACGAATGATTACTTCTAATCATTTCCACGCATATTCATGAGAGTATAATTGCGTACGAAGGGCATGGGAGATCATTGGTGGAGCAAGGCGTGATTCTCTCCGTTGGATTCAGGCTGCCGAACGTTCGCCGGGGCCGGCTGGTTGGAATGGAAGGAGGATGACCATGTTGTCGAGATGCGCACGAGGTTCACGGGTTCGAGTTTCAACGCTCACACCGCTTTTCTTCCTTTTGGCCTTGCTGGGTGGGACTACCCTGCAGGCCCAGGAGGCGCAGGTGCTCTCGCTCAAGGATGTCGTGGCGCCGGAGCCCCCGGACGTCGGCAGCTACGTGGCCAACAAGGAGGCCGCCATCCGGCTGGGCAAGGCCCTCTTCTGGGACATGCAGGTGGGCAGTGACGGCGTTCAGGCCTGTGCGAGCTGCCACTTCAACGCGAGAGCCGATGTGAGGTCGAGAAACCAGCTCTCGCCGGGGCTGCTTGACACCAGCTTCCCGGCCGGTCTTCCTCCCGTCTACGCCAGTGGAGACGTGGAATTCGGCAACTCTGGCATCCTCCCCGACACATCCGGGCGCCTCCACTTCGGCCCGAACCTCGAGCTCACGGCCGAAGACTTCCCCCTGCATCAGCGCTTCCCGGCCACCGCGAGGGTCCCGAGACCGGACCCTTTGAACCCCGACCCGGTGAACAATGAATTTGAGAGCGTCCTCTTGGACACCAACGACGTCGTGTCCTCCCAGGGCGTGCGCCTGACGGAGTTCATCAGTCTGAATCCCCGCTCCTCCGTCCCCGTCGATGTCGGCAATCGCCTCCACGATCCGGTTTTCAAGCTGGTGACGCGCAGACCCACCGATTCCCCGCGCGAAACCATTCGCCGCGTCGAGCCGCGCAACGCCCCCCACACCGTCAACGCCGTGTTCAATTTCGACAACTTTTGGGACGGGCGGGCCAGCGCCGTATTCAACGGCGTCAACCCTTTCGGTTTCAGGGATCGGGAGAGCACGCTTCGAAAAGGCGACCGATTCAACCCGGCCGCTCCGTTGACAGCCGAAAGGGTGCGCATCATCAACGGCAGCCTCGCTTCCCAGGCCGTGGGACCGCCCCTCAGCGGATTCGAGATGTCCTTCGAGAACCGGAGCTTCCCCGAGCTGGGGAGGAAAATGCTGGCCTTGAGGCCCCTGGCCCGTCAGCTCGTCCATCCCGAGGACAGCGTGCTGGGGCCCGTCTCCCAGGCTCGACTCCTGCGCGGCGGGAGGGTTGCCGGCCGCAGGGGGCTCACGGTGCCCAACTACGCCACGATGATCCGTGAGGCCTTCCAGCCCGAATGGTGGAATTCCACCCAGACCGTGGATGCCCCCGGAGGTCCCTTCACCCAGATGGAGTGGAACTTCTCGCTCTATTTCGGCCTGTCCGTGCAGCTCTACGAAGCCACGCTCATCGCCGACGACACGCCATTCGACCGATTCATGGGCGCGGCCCTCAACGTTCGTGGCGGCGGCATGCCCATTCCCCCGGATCCGACGGCCCTCACCCAGCAGGAGCTGCTCGGCCTCGACATCTTTCAGGGAACCAATCTCTCAGGCCTGAACGACGGCCCTCTCGGTCCCGCCGACGGTCGATGCATCAACTGCCACAAGCTGCCCGAGACCACCAATCACTCGGTTCGAAACGTCCAGGTGGACCTCAACGGCGTCCCCCAGAGGATCGTGGAGCCGATGCTGATGGGCGACGGCCGGTCCGCTTTCTATGACAACGGCATGTACAACATTGCCGTGCGCCCGAGCACCGAGGACATCGGCAGAGCCGGCAGGTCGCCTTTCCTGAATCCGCTGACGGGCGAGAACTTCCCCCTGTCCTACGCCGAGCTCAGCCTCCTCAAAAACGGAGGTCTGCTGCCTGACGATGTGGCTCTGTTCGTGCCGGATCTTCCCGCCCCATGTACCCAGGGGCCCCCCGCATTCTTCTTGAACCCGGAGACCGGTGCATGTGACATTCCCGAACCCCCGAACAACCGAACGGCGGTTGAGGGAACCTTCAAGACGCCGAGCGTCCGGAACGCCGAACTCACTGGTCCATATTTCCACCAGGGCGGAGATTCCACTCTGCGGCAGGTGGTGGAATTCTACGTGCGGGGCGGCAACTTTCCGGCCACCAATTTCGCCGACCTGGATGTGGACATGGACGGCATTCCCGAACTGGATACCTACGTGGCGGACCCCGTTGCGGCGGCGGCGGCCGAGGCGAGGATCCAGGCTCTGGTGGCCTTCCTCGCCAGGGGACTCACCGATGACCGCGTGAAGTTCGAGCGCGCCCCATTCGACCATCCCGAGCTCCAGGTGCCTGCCGGGACCCGGGGACGCATCGCCGGCTCGGATTCCATGCTCCGAATTCCCGCCATCGGGCGAAACGGGCGAGCCACGCCCATCCCGAAGTTTCTGAATCTCGACCCCCAGGCGCCCTGACCTCTGCGTTTTGATTGGGGAGCCACGTCAGTACAGCCTGGTGTGGGATACTCACGAATACACCGGGGCCTTCATGGGAGCGAATGCACTCAACGCAACGCTTCCACTGAAGGCCCTGCATTTTGCTGAGGACTTGACGGCTCCACCGCGATGCTTCTAAAGAGAAGTGGAAACACAGGAGGCACGGGAGGAGCGCACATGGAAAAAGGTCGTCGGGAGGGCGGTAAATCACCTGAAGTGAGAATACTGGTCATCGGCACCGGGGCCATCGGAGGTTTTTACGGGGCAAAACTGGCCCAAGCCGGGGCCCGCGTTTCGGTAGTGGCCCGCACGGACCACGATGCCATTCTGGCTGAAGGGATCCATGTTGAGAGCGACGCGGGTGACACCCGGTTTGTTCCCGAGAAGGTTCTCAGATCGGCCCGGGAATACGGTGATGCACCGGACATCATCCTGGTCGCGACCAAGGTTCTCCCCGGGGCGGATACCCCCAGCCTCATCCGGGGAGCTGTCGGACCCGGAACCTCAATCCTGCTCGTCCAGAACGGCATCGACATCGAGGAGCCGGTCCGGCTGGCTTTTCCGGACACGGAGATCCTGAGCGGTCTGGCCTTTATCGCGGCCAACCGCACCGGGCCGGGGCGGATACTCCACCTGGACTACGGGCGGCTGACGCTGGGACGGTACCCCTCGGGACCATCGTCCCGTGCCGAAGTCATTCGCTCCCTGCTGGAATCCGTGGGGGTTCCCTGCCTGGTGACCCAAGACGTCCTTACGGCCCGCTGGCAGAAACTGGTCTGGAACGCTCCGTTCAACCCCATCTCGGTGCTGGGGGGCGGTGTCGACACCCAGGCCATCCTGAGCTCGGAGGAATCCACCAGGCTTGCTCGGGCGGTGATGGAAGAGGTCTGTCAGCTGGCCGCCGCGGCCGGCCACCCGCTCCCCGTCGATGTCATCGACCAGAACCTCCAGGGAACCCGGGTCATGAAGCCTTACAAAACCAGCATGCTGCTGGACTTCGAAAACCGCAGGCCCATGGAGGTTGAGGCCATCCTCGGCAACGCCGTTCGCATTGCCCGGTCCCTCGGCGTTGCCATCCCCCGCATGGAAACGCTTTACGCGCTCCTCAAACTGGTGGATTCCCGCCTGACGGCGTCCCCTGGCGTTTAGAGTCGATCGGGGCAATGATCACCGACAGACTTTCGTGAGATCCCGCACCTTGAACACATGGATGCCCTGGCTGCCTGAGAGGGTTCCGGCCGGTCGGTCATTCACGCCTCGCATCCTGATGCCTTGACGGTGATTCTACAGTGGAAGCACGAGATTCAAGCCGAGCTCCACGTCCAGATAGTCTCTTTCTCAGATTCCCCGGTGGATGAAAAGAAGGTTTGGCTCTTAAGAGCCTTGTGGCCGCGCCTTGTGCTTGTCCCATACCTCTCGAGCCTGTATATATCTGTCTGGCGTTTGGAGATGGCATATATCAGGATCACCGCCTCGACACGAGCGCGCCAGGGCTCCCGGCGGCGCAATGCTCGCGCGAAAAGACAGGCGGCTTTTACACTTACGGCTGGCTGGGTCTCATAATGGCAGGGACAAAAACAGGGGTTTGGATCATCGGCGCGCTCGGCTCCATTTCAACCACGGTGATCATCGGCGCGCTGGCTCTCAAGAAAGGCCTTGCCGATCCCACGGGGATGGTCACGACCGGAAGCCTCTTCGAGGGAATCCCACTGGTTCGGATCGAGGATCTCGAGCTCGGAGGGTGTGATATACGGCAGGGAAGCCTCATGGACACGGCTGCCCATCTTGCCCGGAAGACGGGCATCATCCGGGGAGAGCTCCTGTCTGAAATCCGTTCCGAAATCGAGGAAATCGAGCCTCGCATCTTACAGGGAACCAGCAGAAACTGCGGGGAAGCCATCGAGCAGCTGGCCGGCCCCCGCCAGGATTGCCTCCCCAGTGCCCGCGAGGAAATCCATCGCATCCAAAGCCAGCTTTCCGCATTCAAAACCGACCGTTCGCTGGATAACGTGGTGGTCGTCAACCTGGCCTCGACGGAGCCGGACCTTGCCCCGTCGCCCCTTCACGAGGACATCGAATCGCTGGAGCAATGTCTGGACGAAGACGACGCCGGCGCCCTTCGAGCCAGCACACTCTACAGTTACGCCGCCATCCGCCAGGGCTGCCCGGTCATCAACTTCACCCCGTCCCAGGGGGCGCTCCTTCCCGCCCTGGTGCAGCTGGCGGCCGACCGCGGGGTTCCCGTCATGGGAAATGACGGCAAGACCGGCGAAACCCTGGTCAAATCGGCCCTGGCCCCCATGTTTTCATGCCGCAATTTGCGGGTGCTGAGCTGGGAGGGCTTCAACATCCTGGGCAACCTGGACGGGCGGGTTCTCGACAATCCGCTGAACAAAGCCGCCAAGATTCAAACCAAGGACCGGGTACTGTCCAAGATCCTGGGTTACTCCCCCCACAGCCGCGTCCACATCGACTACGTGCCGTCCCTGGATGACCAGAAGACGGCGTGGGATTTCATCCATTTCGAGGGGTTTCTCGGAGCCAGAATGTCCCTGCAGTTCACCTGGCAGGGCTACGACTCCATCCTGGCGGCGCCGCTCATCCTCGACCTGGCCCGCCTGGCCGAGCTGGCATGGAGACGCGGGGAATCCGGCCTGATGCCGCAACTGGCCTCCTATTTCAAGGCCCCCCTCGGCGTGGAAGCCTTCGGCCTGTACGAGCAGTTCGGCATGCTGGTCGACTATGCCGACATGGTCCGAAGGGATCCGGAGTCGACCCGGCGCCGCGAGGTCCCATCCGGCGCCGCGGCCGCCATGGCTCGGACCGTTTCCTCCATGGGGGTGCCGCCGAGACCGCGGGGTCCGGCGACCCGCATCGGGAATGAGCCATGAAGCTCTCTTTCAGCACGAACGCCTACACCCGGTTCTCCATCTTCGAGGCCGTGCGTCGGATCGCCGATATCGGCTACGATGGAGTTGAAATCCTCGCCGACGCTCCGCATCTCTTTCCGCCCGCCTTCAGCGACCTGGACGCGGACCGTTTGGCTGCACTCCTGGACGAGACGGGGTTAAAGCCGGCAAACATCAATGCCAACACCGCCGCGGGGTATTACGGGCGAGAATTCTGGGAGCCACTCTTCGAGCCGTCCCTCGCCAACCCGGTGGAAACGGAGCGCCGATGGCGCATGGATTACACACGCCGTTGCATCGAGCTCGCAGACCGTTTTGCCTGTTCGTCGGTCAGCATCACCTCGGGCCGCATGGTTCCGGGAATCACCCCCGAAGCTTCAATGGAGCTATTGAAGGAATCCCTGCGGGAGCTGCTCCCCACGGCCGAATCCCATGCCGTCCGCCTGGGCATCGAATACGAGCCGGGGCTTCTCATCGAGAACTGCCGGGACCTGGAGGCCCTGTTGGACGAGCTGGACAGCCCTTTTCTGGGGGCCAACCTGGACCTGGGCCACAGCCGCGTCCTCGGGGAAAACCCCGAGTCGGTGCTGCAAACGCTGCGAGGCAGGGTCTTCCATATTCACCTGGAGGACATCGCCGGGGGCAGGCATTACCACCTCATACCCGGCGAGGGCGACATGGATTTCGAGCAGCTCTTCCAACTGCTGGAGCTCCACGGCTACGACGGTTTCGTCACCATGGAGCTCTACACCTACCCACAGTGCCCGGACGAAGCGGCCCGAAAGGGCCTGGAGCGGCTCAAGCCGTTCCTGACCCACCACGGGCGCGGGGTCGGGTCCCCCAATCACTTTTCATTCAAACCCCAATAGCCTCGCCCTCGGGGAATCACCCCCGCTTGAAGAGCCGGTAGATGGAGGAAAAATCCAGGCCGTCGATGCCTGCCGCAAAGGTTCGGGCATAGAGTTCCTTGGTCACCGCGCCGGTGAACAGGGGGTGCTTCTCTTCGTTGGCCAGATCCTGCAGGCAGTGAAGGTCCTTGTAAATGAGGGCGTTCGAAAAATGGGTGGAGAAGTCCTCGTTCAGGAGCTTGACCTTTTTGGCGTTGAGCACCAGTGACTGCCCGCCGCCCACATTGAGGATGTCGAGCACCTGCTCCCTGGCGATTCCTACTTTTTCGGCCAGGACGATGGCTTCCGCCAGGGTGGCCATGAAACTGCCCAGGGCAAGATTGTTGATGAGCTTCATCTTGGTGGCCAGCCCCGGCTCCCCCAGATAAAAGATATGCTTGCCGATCTGGGCGAGAATAGGTTCCGCCTTTTCATAGCCTTCCACGCTCCCGCTCACCAGAACGGTGAGCGCCCCCTGGCTCGCCGGCACAACGCTGCCGAGCACCGGCGCTTCCAGATAGACGGCCCCGGCTTGGCCACAGAGCTCATGAAACGAGGTCACATCACGGAAATGATTGGTGGTGTGGTCCACCACGACCTTTCCTTTCAAATCGGCGGCAAGGAGACCGTCCGGCTGGGTCAGCACGGCGCGCACGGCTGCGCTGTCAAACAGGCAGAGGCAGATGAGGTCCGCCTCGCGGGCCACCTCGCGGGGCGAAGGGGCGACTGCGGCCTGGATGGATTCCGCCTTTTCCCTCGACCGGTTCCAGACGGTCAGGGTATGCCCGCGGTCCAGCAACCGGCCGGCGATGGCCCTGCCGAGATGTCCGAGCCCAATGAATCCCAGTTGCATGCGATAACCTCCCTGTAATCAGCTAACCCAGGCGCTCCGCCAGCAGCTCGGCGATGTGCCTGACCTCGATGTCCTTGCCGGCGGCCTTCATGCCTCCCCGGATCTGCATCACGCAGCCCGGGCAGTCCGTGGCCACGGCGGATATCCTTCCAGCCTCCAGGTCGGCCATCTTCTTGGCCAGCAGGGTTTTGGAGATGGCCGGAAACTTCATGGAATAGGAGCCCCCAAAGCCGCAGCATACCTCCTCTTCCGCGGTGGGGACGTACTCATGGGCCAGGTTCAGGAGCTCCCGGGGCGCTTCACGAACCCCCAGACCTCGGCAGAGATGGCAGGGCGCATGGTAGCCGACCTTCCTTGTGGAGCGGTCGAGATTCAGTGCCGAGACGCCGAGCACGTCGCGCACGAACGAGCTGAAGTCGATGACCTTGTCCGCGAACTGCTGGACTCTGGGCATCAGATCCGTTTCATGTTCGAGCAGCTTGGGATAGCCGTGCTTGAGGTGCGACGCGCAGGTCGCACAAAGCGTCAAGATGTAGTCGAAGTCCGCCGGGTCCATGGCCAGGACGTTCTGTTTCGCCACCTCGATGGCGGCCTGTTTTTCACCCATCATGACCACGGGCAGTCCGCAGCAGGATTGCTTCATGGGGTAATCCACCGCCACGGTCCCGGCGCGGGCGATGACCTGGACGGCGGCCTTCATCTGCTCAGGGTAGACAAAGTCCAGGACGCACCCGGAGAAGAGGGCGAGCCTGAGCTTCGGGCCGGCCACTCTGGGTTGAATGGTCTTCCATTCGTCGCGAAAGGCTTTGTCGGGTATGGCCGGCAGCTTGCGGAAGTCCTGCCCCTTGAGAAAGATAGTCGGCAGGTGACGGATGTACTCACCACCGCTCTCGGCGAAAGGTCTTTGGGCCCAGCGCATGTTCTTCAGCAGCGTATGGAAAAGGGTGCGGTTCTGGAGCACCATCCCCAACAGACGGGAAGGCACCGGATGCCCCTCCTCGTCCTGGATCCGCGCATGGATTTCCTTGATCAGCCGGGGCAGATCGATGCCCGCCGCACAGACCTCCCGGCACGCCCCGCAGTTGACGCAGTTCTGCACCAGGAACTTGGCCTTGTCGCGGCCGTGGAAGAAGTAGGTCATGACCAGGCCGATGGCGCCGATGTACACATGCCCGTACTTGTGTCCCCCCACCAGACGGTAGACCGGGCAGACATTGGCGCAGGCCCCGCAGCGGATGCAGCGCAGAACCTGGGAGAAATCCCTGTCCCCGGCCAGGGCCCGACGGCCGTTGTCGAGAAAGACCACGTGCATGATCTTCTTGTTCTCGGGAGCGCTCCGGCACTCATTGGGACCGGTGATCCAGGTCACGTAGGAGGTGATCTGCTGACCGGTGGCGTTGCGCGGCAGGGCCCGCAGGATCCGCAGGGCGTCGCGCAGCGTAGGGGTCAGTTTTTCCAGGCCCACCAG